>Ga0209427_10000297_pt1 | contig 50851 bp, 47 predicted proteins | sample DeeMarSWOR136_30_FD_187465 | JGI IMG/M metagenome (GOLD analysis project Ga0209427, IMG submission 187465) | Marine sediment microbial communities from White Oak River estuary, North Carolina - WOR-1-36_30 (SPAdes) (version 2) | ecosystem: Environmental > Aquatic > Marine > Intertidal zone >...
CAACAGGAGTCGGTATTCGCACGTTGATAGGAAATTCTATGGGATTTGCAAGCTGCAATTCACTCGATGAACGTATAACAACAGAAACTGCTGAAAAAGCAGTCAGTATGTCCAGGAAAACGCCGCCTTTACCATTCTGTACCCTGGCTTCTCCTGGGAGGCTACCTGATGTTCCAGGGTTGTACGATCCTGAAATACAGAACATTGATGAAGAGGATGCCATATCTATTGCGCACAACATGATTACAGCAATCCGGGAAGATCCCAGAGTATTCATAGATAGTGGAGAGCTTTCCATTTCTGTGAGAGAGAAGGCCATTTCCACCTCTACAGGGATTTCTGCTGCAGAGAAAAAATCCCGGCTTTCATGGCTGTTAATCGCGATAGCACGGGAAAAAGATGAAGTGGGCTCCTTTGAATACGAGTACGGGTGTACCACCAAGGTAAAAGAAGTGTACGCTGAAGAAACGGCGCGCATGATCGCTGAAAAAGCAGCAGCAAATTTACATCCTCAGAAAATAGAATCATTTTCAGGAGATATCATTTTAGGTCCGGGGGCTGTGGTAGATTTGATTGTTGATCCTTTTGTTTCCTCTGTCAATGCCAACAACGTTTATAGAGGGCAGTCTGTTCTGGCACAAAAACTCACTGAAGAGGTTGCGTCAGATGTGGTGACTATCAGAGATCATGCTGTTCTCCCCGGTGACTTCAATGCGAGTGCATTTGACCGGGAAGGTACCCCTCACCAGAATGTAACCATAGTGGAGAATGGCGTACTAACCCAGTTCATGTATGATTCACTGGCTGCCAACAGAGAGAACGTCTCCCCTACGGGGAATGCTACCGGTACAGTCAGAGAGATACCTATGATTGGTGTCACCAACTTTGTCGTTGATGAAACGTCCCGTGCCCTGGATACCATTGTTGAGGAGGCAGATACAGGCCTCTTAATCACCCGGTACAGTGGAACAGCTGAACGGATATCGGGAGATTTTTCAGGAGCTGTCAAGGGAGCCCAATACATAAAATCAGGAGAGATTCAGCACCCTGTAAAGGAGGCTGCCATTGCAGGGAACATATTTGAGATTCTTCCTCGAATAACTGATGTATCTGAAGAGACCTTAAGATACCCCAAAATGGTTCTTCCCTACATGAAGATCCCGGAAATGCAGATCATCGTCTAAGACGGCGAAGCAGTTCTTGATACCCTTCCTTGATTTGCTGGTAGTAATTCCCCGGAAGCATTCCTTTCTCAAAATCCTCTTTCAATCGGGTTAATTCATCTAATACCTGCTTTTCTCTTTTCCCCTGTTTTGGTTTCATCTGCTGATGAACCCTCTCCACTTCTTCCGGCATGCCTGCCTTCTCAAAACAGAGTGAGGCGTTTTCAAACCCTTCTTTTGCTTTGGATTGATTCTTCACCTTTAACATGCCTTTTGCAAATTCTACGTACGCATTTCCTGCTCTCCTGTAGCAATCAGAAGGTGATTCCCCTAACGTTTTCAGAAGTTCAGCAGCTTCCTTATAACTCTGCCCTGCCCTGGAGTAGTCCCGAACCTGGACCAGGATTTCCCCCTGCCTTTTGAGCAGATCCACCTTCAACTGAGGATTATCTTCTGCAAAGTGGATTGCACTCTGGAAGTGGCTGCTGCTCCGATACGGATCATCGGCAAAAGTTTCCGCCAACAGTAAGCGGATTTTGACTGCTTTCTGAGTATTGCCTGCATTTGTATAACACTCAGAGGCCTTACTGTATAATTCCTCGAACTTTTCCATGTTTTTCAAGGACTTTATAATTTCTGCAGCCTTACTGTAGTATTCAGCTGCTTCCACGAATTTTTGTACTGATTCCAATGTTTTAGATGCCTTTTCGTAAGATTTCATGGATTTGTAAGTTTCTTGAGCTTCTTCATATTTTTCTGCTGCATTGACAAAGAATTGACTCGCGTACTCGTGCTCCTCCAGAGCTGCAAGACAGGTGGCCATCCTCCAGTAGTTTTCAGCCACATTTTCTGGTACTTTCTGGATTTCCCATAGCTTGGCCACTTTATGGTAGTATTTTACAGCCTTTTTGTACTCTTTGTTCCGTTCAAAACTCTGGCCTGCAGTTCCGTAGAAATGTACTGCATTTAAGTAGTCCTTCCGTTTTACAGAAGCTTCTGCCCCCACCTCGTAACACTGGATAGCAGTCTGTCTATCTCCACCTTTTTCAAATCCTTCTGCTGCCCTCTGTAAGAGTTGTAATCCTTGATCTGGATTTGTTCGATATTTGGCGATAGCATGATTCTTGTAGATATCAGCAGCCTTTAAGTAGTACTCGCTTGCAGAGCCTCCCACCTTTTCCGTGCATATGGCTGCTTTTTCAAGCATTTCAGCCCCCTTTAGGGGATCCATCCTTATGATCAGGTTAGCAGTCTCCATGTAACACTGGGCTGCCCTTTCAAAGTTTTTATAGTTTTCAAAACACTGGGCTGCACCCTCGAAACTTCTTACAGCTTCTACAGGGTTCGGCTTGGAAAACATTGAGCCTTTGAGAGCTTTTCGTGCATCGTCCAGGTATTTCCCGCAGATATCCATTGGGGTACATTGAGGAATTAAACTTATATAGCTTTGGTTAAAGTGTTGTTCAGTGACAGGTGTGTTCTGGCAACATTCTCCATTTTGAGTTTTCTGGTTGACACGTGGTTACGTGCTGACCAGATATTCATCTGTTACACGTGTAACATGGTACATGTGAATTACTATGGGAGATTGATTGAGGAAAGTGCATTTTGACATCCGAGGTGACAGCCCCTTTTCGTTGCAGATGTTACGTTTACAACTTTTTTCCTTTCAACAGTGTATACCATTGAGTTGCAAAAATTCCATTTTGTAATGGGTTACTCCAGTAACATATTTTTCACACTCACTGCAGCTCCGATTGCGGTGGCATATTCTGCATACTTGGGTACACTGAATTTCATTTCGAACATCTTCCCCCTGTCTTTCATGATGTCCACCAGTTTTTTTACCCTTACCAGTTTTCCAGTCAAGACAATATTCTCGTGATGACACGCACGGGCTGCAAAAACACTCATGACCATGAGGGCTTCTGCAATCAAATTGATGATAGCTAACGCCTTATCTGCATCTGAAGAATCTTCTGCAACCTTTCCGAAATTGGAAGCAGTAGCATCTGCAGGAATTGAACCCACTGGTCCGCGTGCAATATCTCCCACAGATAAGTCCACATTTCGCAAATTCCCCTTTTCTGCCAAAGCTTCCAGCGTTTTCAATGTATTAATATTCAGTATGTGCTTTGCCAGACCGAGCAAGCACCCACCACCCACACCAGTACCGCCAAAATGGGCGATCTTACCATTTTTAACTGATACAAAAGGAGTGCCAGTCCCCATGGAGACTACTAAAGCTTCATCGAGTCCAGCCAATGTTCTTCCACCAATACCAATGGCTGAAATCTCATCTATCTTTTTCAAAGGAATACCCAGAATTGTGTTGTCAATGGAGGATGCTCCCCCTCCCGTAGCTACAATGGTTTCAATATCGGTGAGAGAGCATCCTAACGTGGTAATCAATTTCCCCAGTGCACCTGAAGCTGCTGCCACAGGGTCTGAGGCAGTGATGCTAATTACTCGTACCACGTTCTTCCCTTTGATGGCCACTGCATCTGTGGTCGTACCGCCAATGTCTATGCCAACGATCATTGCGTCCCCCTGCCTCTTACTGCATATAAGGCTGTGGTTACCACAAAGAATATCACGAATATGATCAAAAGCGTTTTCTGAGCAGTCGCCATGGTTACACCTGCCACGAACAAGGCAGCAGTAACAAAGCCAGCAATACCTTCTCCTCCCATCAATCCGGCAGCAGTTAACACACCTTGCTGATACTTATCAGGTGCTCTCACATCGGTAATCCAGCGGATAATACCACCAATGAACAGCAAAAACCCTAATGTTAACCCCAGGAACATGCCGATGCCAAAGGCCATGAACGACATGGGCAGAAACTTCTTGGAAGCTCTCTGTATAATCTCTATGACAAAAGCGATCACAAACCCAGCTAAGAACACAGATGGATATTTAAACCCAAAAATACTCCCTGCCACTAACACTGCTTGAGGAGCAGGCATCGCTTCGGTGAACATCACGTCAGAGTATCCCTTTATAATGACCTCTAACACAAAGGGGGCAGCAATTCCTGCCACAACAGCACAGATGAAGTCCACCTTTATGATATCCTTGGGTCTGGTTCCCAAAATCTTGGCAGATTTGTAATCATGTCCAATATCTCCCGCCAAAGCTGCAGCCACCGACACGAAGCACACCAGTAAAAAGGCAGGTAAATACCCTAATTCTCTGTTCAGTACTGCATACACACCCAAGCACAACAACCCAATAATGATGCCAAACTGTTCTAAAGGATCAATATTGGTCTCCCCTGTCATTCTGGCAGCTACTGTAGCCATGATCCAGACACCTGCCACTGACAAAAGAGAAGCAAGTAGTGGAACTCCTACTGCTGCCAGCACCACAAAGGCAATCACAGAAAAAACAGGGGTAAACCGGGTATACCAGGGGGAACCTTCCCATGTAAACAAGGGCAAAAAGATAGCTTTCGCTTTGGGTATTGCATATCCCACAAAAAAGCCAATGCCAGAACCTAAAACGAATCCCATTCCCAGCTCTTGTACCAGTTTGATAGGATCTCCTCCCCACGCATTCCGAACCAGCAATGGTATAATGACCACCCATCCAACAACTGATCCAAAAAACCAGGAATTTACAGATGCTTTGGGTCCTAAAATGTATCCTACGCCCACCCCTAAAGGCATAGGATACACACTGAAGAAGATACCGTAAGCAGCTAACCCAGTCAAAGCGAACCCTGCAGGAAACCACATATCTCTAGATACTGCGAATATTCCCGCGAGTAATCCCACAAAGGCCACCAGGTATGCGTGTTTTCCACCATAGAATTCTGCTTTCAACACTTCTGCTCCTGCAGCCCCTGAAGGGTAAGGAAGATCCTCTTCATCGACAAAGGCTCTCCTCACTGGAATAGACAGTAACACACCTAAGGTACCGCCAGCTATACATATCAAGGCTAAAACCCACCACGAAGGAATAGAAATGGTCAGCCCTTCTGTTCTCTGCAGATATAATATGCCTGGAATGGTAAACACCACTCCTGATGCTAACAATCCTCCAATAGTTCCTCCTGCTTGAGCCACATTAATCTCGTGCACATTGGTCTTAAACAGCTTGAGGACAGCACCTGAAACGATCACTGAAAAAATGATGGGCCAAGGTAGTGCACCTAACCGTAACGCGATGTAAGAGGAGGCAGAAACCAAAAATAAAGTCAAACATACAGCAATGAATAAGGCTCTTATCGTGAATCCGCTTTCTCCTTTCTCTTCTGGAATCATACAATCACCGAGACGGTTCTCGACAATTCAATATATAAATGTTTTGTCAAAAATATATAGAAGTGTACAATCTTCTATAGTATGTATAGAAGTTAGTCTCTTTCTTCTGATTGGCGCAGCCTCGTGGAAGAGATAACACCTTTTTCATCTTTCAAGAAGGAGATTTCTACGATCTCAAGTGTGTTCCATCCTTTGGCTTTTCTGACTTCATTGATTTCTTCTGCGTTCTTTCTCACTTCTGGAGTGACTAGAATGGCATCAATGTCTTTGACATCGTCAGCAAATCCGAACTTGTCTTCAATACTTTCGATTATATAGTCTTTACCATAAATGTATCCTTTACTGGTTAAGTAGTCTGTCAAATCATTTTTTCTTTTCTCATAAGGATAGATCTTTTCAGCACACACCTTTTTTGTGAGCATAGTATCTGCACACAATCCGATCATGACGTGCCCTCTCTTAAAGGCTTCTTCCAAGAAGTATTTGTGGCCTTCATGGAAACGATCAAATGTTCCCGATGCGATGATCTTCATGGGTTGTAGTAAGAAAAGGGATATTTAAATTTCTGGGGCAGCACTGCTGGTCAACCTGGAAACTGTGTCATGTTACACGTGTAACAATGAAAACCAATTGGACCAGTAACCCTGAAGAGTTTTAAAGTATGCAGTTGAGTTGTCTCATGGACCTGAAAATTTTTATAATAGGTGATCTTTTGCTTGAAGTTTCTGAAGAGCCAGACTGGTCAGTATATATGAAAAAAATGAAATATGGAGGCACAGGAGCATCTACAGTCACCTTATTAAAAGGAGAGAAAACCCTACTGGTAGATACTGGATTTGAACGAGAGGGAGATACAACCCCAATCAACGAGGAGAAAAACCATGAAAAATTAAAATGGTTACTCCAGCAGGAAGGGTTAACCCCTCAAGATGTTGATTACGTCTTCCTCACCCATTTACACAGGGATCACGCAGGGAATTTCGCATTGTTTGACAATGCCACATTTTTCATGTCCGCGTACGAGTACGAAAGATGCCACATACCGCGCAGTGAGTCTGTAGATGACAACGATGAAATCATGGAAGGTGTTACCGTCTTGTACACGCAGGGGCACACCAAAGGACACAGTTCTGTAAAGGTGCACCTTGAGGATACTATAGTGGTTGCTGGTGATGTTATTGTCTCTTTGACATACTTCTTGAAAGGCACATTCTGGTGCTACAACCAGGATTACTACTCTGATGAGGCTTCCGAACAGAGCGTGAAAAAGATTATAGATAGTGCAGACTACATCATACCGGGGCACGGGTCAATCTTCAAGGTAAAATAAATAACTAACCCAATTCATAGCTGTGCCATTCCATTTTTCTCTTGACTCCTGAATATAACAGGGTTGCAGTAACACATTTTCTCTTCAGTGGACCTGTAAATCCAGAAACTATAGAAAGCTATTTATTGTAATCAAATACCGTAAGCCTATGAGACGGCTGGGATTTCTCGATATGCTCTACCTCTCATTAGATAGTCTGAAAAGTCAGCCATCGCTCTTATTCCCCGTTTTGGCAGCACTTGCTGTAAGCTCTTTTGTGTTCTTTACTGTATTTGGTACATTTGAACTTTCAGAACTTCTGGAAGAGAATTTAGCCCAATTAATGGTGGTATCTGTTATTTTGTATTTGATCTGCGTGTGCGGGGCATCAATTGTATGCGGCATGACAAAGGTGGGAATTGCCACGGGGAATTCATCTGTTGCAGATGGACTCCGGGAAGCTGAGAACCACATTTTTTCTCTTGTCGTGGCTTTCATCATTGTAGGTATTATTTCTGGAACACTGTTGATCGGCGGCATCATCGTTGTCACCCAGGTTATATTAGAAGCAGGGGTTGCAGCTGCCCTATTGTACGCCTTTGTGATACTCCTCAGCTTCATGCTGGGTATTCTGTTCTTGTATGCACTGCCTGCCATTATCATTGATGAGTTAGATTCTGTTACTGCCATCGGGTTGAGCATTGGCATTGTGCTGAACCATTTAAAGGAGTCGTTAATTTTGGCTTTTTTCGCTCTGGTTTTTCTGGTTATCAGCTACTTTATTTCTGCGTATCTTTCTGGGTTGTTGCATTATCTCTTTTTGTTGATTGCCTTTTCTCTGGTGGTGACTGTTCTGGTGGTAACTGTTACAGTGGACTACGTGAATTTGAAGTAACGTGAAAATTATGTGTTCTATGTTACACGTGTAACAACTTAATCGGACTTTTATCACTCATAAACTTAGTGCTTCTGAAGATATTTTGGAGTTGACCTAAAGTTTTTACACATCACTTGATGAGATAGATAGTATCACCTGAAAGAGAAGAATTCTTTTGGGATGATTTAGATTGGGCTTTATTTAAGCTGCTGAAAAACGATTTAAGAATGAAATATATTGAAATTATCAGATGCTTGGACTTATCTAAGTCTGTATTTTATGATCACCTCCATAATGTCATGGAAAAATGCACTGTCTGGACACCTTTCTATCCAAAAGGTTACTCAAATTATAATCCATATTATGTTCTGTTTAGGATAAACCATGAGAACCAGCTCGTCAGAAAATTGAAAGAGATACCTGTTCATTGTCCCATTCTCAAAGTGGGGAGCTGGGTTTGTGCATGTATTCTTTTAGAGAAAGACGTGCCACATATCAAATTCCTTGATTTGCTTAGATCAATGCAATCTTCAGGATTCGTTGAAGAATACAGATATTCAGTTCCTCTTTTTCATTGGAATCGCAAATGGACTACCCAGGATTTCCAGGACCATTCCCCTCACCACACGGATTAGGTTGGGACTCTGGTATGTGTGGTTCTATCAATTCATGGTTATCTGCAGTGTCTTTTGAGGGTACAGCTTCCTCATCTGCAAAAAGACAAATGGCTCCTCCCACGAAGAGGAATGCCACGAGTAGAATGACAGCAAGTCTCTTGTTCACTTGTTCACCTCTCCCATACTATAGGAATGGTATTTAAAGCATTTACTCTTTTAGCAGAGATGCTTTTTATCATTATCTTCCCTAATCCTAAGAAGTTGATTTCCAGACACATGAAAAACATCAGAACACGAAAACATCCTCAATGTATTCTGCCCCCATTTATGCTCAATCCACAGTATACGGGAAGTGAATCGTTGACATGGATAAAAAAATGTGGGAGATTTACTACTGGTTAAGAAACAATTTTAGGCTTTACAACTCTGAAATTGGAAGACAGGTAGGATTGAATCCTTTCAACCTAAATGTGAAGAGAGTATTGGCAGAGCTCTTGAACATTTTCCATACACAACGTATGTTTATCTTTTAGAGAATTAGATGGCAATGATTATTTTCCATTATAAGAACGTATTGTGGGTGAAATGACAATTTATCTGAAATGTTACACGTGTAACAGATTGTCCTCCAAAGACGTGACAACCCCGATATTCAGAAACATTTTTAAGGTATTTCATTAACACCAACCTATGAAAAAATATGCATTCCTCTTAATCCTTTTGTCACCTTTTGTGGCTGAATTCTTTTCAGGTTCAACACCATTTTTCACGTTTCTTAATCCCAAAGTTTTCCTGGTTTATCTAGGATTTTACGGGCTGGGGTGTCTGTTAATCAGAGAGACTGCATCTCATAGGAAATTGGGTTATGCATCTGTCTTGCTGTTGGGAGCAGCGTTTGGTGTGTTGGAAGAGGGTATCATTTTAAAGAGCTGGTTTGATCCTCAGTGGATGGGTGCACAAATTACCTCGAAAGCGCTGCGGGTGTATGGGGTCAGTGTACTGCAGCCTTTTGCGAACGTTGTGTACCATGCAGTGGTGAGTATTACAGCACCTATTTTACTGGTGGAATCTGTGACATCGCGGGAGCCCTGGCTAACCAAGAGAGGGATGGTTCTTGGAGGTATTGGATTTGTTATAGCTGCCCTAGCTTTACTGACTTTTAATGATTATACTATTAGAGGGTGGCAGTATTTACTTGGGATTATTCTATTTGGGCTATTTCTTTGGTTAGGGTTGAGAGGAGTTGTAATTTCTCCTGGCACTAAACCGTATTCTCCAGGAAAGATATGGGTATTGGGATCTTTGTTTGTCTTTTTATTGTTTGTCATTTTCTACACGTTAAGTAGTGCAGGTGTTTCCTGGATTATCATTCTGGGATCAGCACTGCTCTTGTATTTTGTCTATGGGAGAACATTTGCTGGTCTTGTCTGGGAACTGGTCCATTACTTTGTAGCAGGAGCAGGGATTGTTACCGGGTTGCTGCCAGTGGTGGCAGTGATGGTAAGGACAACCCCATCAAAGATAGGTAACTTTGTTGGAGCACTCATTTTTGTTATTGGTTTAGTTGTACTGTACAGGAATTTAAGGTCAGTATCTTCATGATATAGAGGCGTTGAAATGAGGATTCCCATTCAGGTCTTGGTATATCCAGTACGACAGAGAGGTAGTAAATGGGAATACTTGTTGCTGAAACGTATTGAAAGGCGTGAAGGATTCTGGCAGGGTGTTACAGGAGGCGTTGAACAAGGGGAAGAACTAGATGAGGCAGCAAGGCGAGAACTTCTTGAGGAGACTGGATTTACACCTTTAAAGCTTGAGAGAATTGATTTTTCGTATTCTTTTCCTGTTGCAGATGAATGGAGATGCGGATGACTCAAGATCTCTTGAAAGACAAAGACACCATAAAAACGGTATGGTTCAACGCTTGGAAATTTGACAAGAGCCACGACCTCCAGGTAGCACTTGTCCATGCTATCCTCAGAAAGATGAAAGAAGATGAGAATGCTACTGAAGATCTCAAGAAAAAAGTCAAAGAACTCATTGAAAAAGTGAACTGGTTAGGATTAGGAAAGGCCACACTCTCCTTGTTTCTACCCTTAACCTCCTCACTACAAGAACCAGGCCCCTTACTCAAGAACCCAGAAGATATTCCACGAAAAACGCTGGAACTCATTTCTGACTTTGAAGATGAATTCAAAGACCTCACCACAGAATACGTGGGCAATACTGGCCGACTAGTAGTCTTTGTTGATGATTTAGACAGGTGCATCCCAGAAAAGACATTAGATGTCATGGAAGCAATAAAAATATTCTTAAATGTTCAGCAATCCGTATTCATCATCGGTGCTGATAAACAGGTAATCCAACACGGAATACTCCAGAGGTATGGCAAAAAATCTGAAGAGTGGGCAAAATATTACCTGGACAAAATCATCCAGGTCTCAATTACTCCGCCCCCCTTAATGAAAGGTATTAACATTGAACAATTCATCAAAAAATTGAACATATCTGATGAAATAAAAGAGTATACCCCTATCATTGCTGAAGCAGGTGATAACCCAAGAACAATAAAACGATTGTTAAACCAATTCGAAATCCAGAAAATACTGTCCACTAACAGAGAGCTCAAAGTAGAGTGCGGAGTAATGATCAAGCTCGCCGTCATTAAGTTCAGATGGCCTGACTTCTATACAGACTTGATCAGCGTGTACAGTGAAACTAAAGCGAACCTGGCTCAAACTCTAAAAGAAATTTCTGAAAGTGATGAAACTGAACGAGAAAAGAGACTAGAAGAGTGGAATACTCTCAGAGTATATTTTGATGATAAACAATTGTTAACGTTCTTACTGGAGAAAGAACCTTTCATTGCAGATATTGATCTGGATCAATATGTTTACGCAATCAAAAGAACAACAGAGGTAAAGAGAAGTGAAGTAACCTACTTTAATATTGCTCATTCCTTGTATCTGAAGGAAGACTACATGAAAGCCATAAAAAGCTATGATAAAGCTCTAGAATTGAATCCAGAGTATGGGAATGCGTGGATAGGTAAGGGGGTTGCACTTGCCAACCTCGGAAGACATGAAGATGCTCTCGAGTGTTATGATAAAGCTCTAGAGTTAAATCCAAAAGACAAGAAAGCCTGGTATTGCAGAGGTCACTTCCTTGAACAGCATGGTCAGACAGATGAAGCTCAGAAATGTATCCAAAAAGCTGAAGAACTAAGCTATCACAAAAGTTCAGTATGACAGATGGGATAACTGATCAGTAGTTAAGATAGTAAACAATTTCAAATGTAATAGAATAGTAGTGTCTTTTTGGGAACAAGAGTTGATAAAGGTGGTGTCTTTATCTACAGCTTATGAGCAATGATAACTTGTCATGTTACACGTGCAACATCTACCACTGATAACATCAACTTTTGTATCTCCTGGTAACAGTGAGCACCCAACAAGGACAACCTTTAAGATCAAAAGATATAAATGGTTAAAGGATAGTGATACTGAGGAGGATATAGTATGCTCGTAAAAAATGTAGATGACATCAAAGGAAAAGAAATCGTCCCTGGATTCCACGGTAAATTCATACACTCTGAGAGCATGACTGTAGCGTACTGGGACATTACAGCAGGTTCTCCCTTACCTGAACATACACACCCCCATGAACAGGTGGTCAACGTCATTGAAGGTACCCTCGAATTAACTGTAGAAGGTGAAACGCATGTTTTAAGATCAGGTTCAGTAGTTGTCTTACCTCCACACGTCCCTCATTCTGGAAAAGCAGTAACAAACTGTAAGGTCATTGATGTGTTCCACCCAGTCAGAGAAGACTACCAGTAAATAACAAGCAACCAATGAGGTAATAATCCTTTACCTTGAAGTGAAAGGAATCTACAGATGCCTATAGTAGAAGAATAGATCCCAATAAGAATACTATTAAACATCCATATCAAACATGCCCAAGCATGCCTTTTTTCCCACTTCTTAAGACGTCTCGCCAGGTATAAGCTATCACTACCAGAACAACCAGGGTAATAATGCATTTCATGGCATAATCAATTCTAACTGACAGATTTACAGCACGTTTCTGCATACAAAGATGACAACTCAGATTACAGCAGTGAACCAAAAATGACAGGATTTAACATCCTTCTTGTTAGAGCTTCAACTCGTCCCAATGGGGCAATTCTGCAAAATAGATTTCAGAATTTGAACCGCAGCAATGACAAAAATTAGAGAATTCAAGCCTGCGGACTACAGCAGTATTTCAAAAATCAGGACGCAGTAGTATCAAAGGAACCCGCAAATGGAAAAAGAAAAGAGAAGAATGTGTTACAGCCACGAATATCCGGGCATGCATGCGTCCCATGCAGGGTCACACGGGTGCTTTGGAGATATTTCTTCTAGTTCTTCAACGACTATTTCCATTTTTTCACCTCGAAATTATTTATGCTCACTTCCCTTAAATATCTTTCCCCATCACCTTCCACGATACATAAGGACGATCTTAGCAATGGCAGCATGAAACCCCATTGGAGCTGTCCCATGTCATCTGCATCAATGATCACCGCAGTTAAAAGCTTTCAAGGAAAGTATACTGAAGAGCTTCAGTTAATCGCAACGTTTATAGCGAGATACAGGTAACGTCTTCCATGGCTACGAAACTCCACCTCCATGCCAGCTTTCCCCATCATGTGAACATGCCCAATGCTGCAGTTGGTTATTTAAAATCCTCCTTGTCTGAAGAACCCCATTTAGATGTCACCAACATCTATTGGTACCTCCCACCAAAGGAAATACTAGATCCTATATTACTGATTCTTCTCAACCTTCAAAATAAATATATTGACAACCTCGATCCCGTTGTATACCTTACTGCTTACTTATCTAAATTCTTTTACACTGACCCCAACAAAAATGTGTGTGCACCGACCATTATTGAGTCTGTTATTGACTCGTATATCCCACTGGAGAATGTAGAAAAGGTGGCTCAATCCTTTAAGGACTTTGTAGATTATTCTATCGAAACTGATGGTGTAGCAGATGTAGATATAGCAGGATTCACAGTCAAATTTTACCAATGGATTATGAGTAGTTACATCTGGTCTGCATTGAAAGAGGCAAATCCCAATATTACCATAGTTGTGGGCGGCCTTGATACACGGGATGAAGCTGAAGCGTTCATGGGGACATTCAAAGACGTAGACTATGCTGTGTGGGGTGAAGGTGAAATTCCTCTCCAAGAGTTGGTGAGGCGTATCAACGATAGACAATCCTTGGGAGAAGTGCCCCGCCTGGCTTACAGAGACAAAGATAACCTCCACTTCACAGATGTTCCTGATACAAGGGTGGCACCGTCTCCTTTTGCAGATCACACAGATTATTTTGAACGACTTAAAGCCCTTGACGTAACTCTGTCTCCACGAATTCCAATTTTTAGCACTCAATCATGTCGATGGAATAGATGTAAGTTCTGCAACGTGAATAAAGCTCTGTATTACGAAAGACCCATAAAAGGTACAGTGGAAGAAATAGAGTATCAATCAAAAAAATATGATATTGACAAGTTTCTCTTTGTGGACCAAGGTATTGGAAGAAAAGATGATGAGGATTTTGAAGACCTTTTGAGAGCACTCCTTGACAGCGTGAACAGGAGAAAAAGAATGTATGACATTCTAGCAGAAATATCTCCAGTCAGATTGAACAGGACCTTTGTACGCATGATGAGTAAGATAAAGATAGGGGTACAAATAGGATTTGAAGCAGTAACAGATTCTCTCCTCAAAAAAATGGATAAAATGCATGGGTTTGCAGAGAATATCCAGGCTCTGAAGTTCGGAAAAGATTATAATGTTGATTTTTCTCGATTAAACGTGATTCGCAATCTTCCTGAAGAGTGTGAAGATGATGTAGTAGAAAGTGTGGAAAACCTCACGTATTTGAGGGGGTTCCTCAATCGTTATAACCTTTTTCTTTCTGAATTGACCCTATACAAGAGAGCGCGCTATTACGAAGAGATCCCCTTAGAAGAGAGAGAAAAAAGATGGGTGACAAATATTTTATACAAAGAAATGAAAAGACTGATCAAAGAAGATTACAAATGGGATTTTTTTGGATTCAGAGCAAACAATTTGAAGCATCATCAACTGTGGGATCAATTCACCGGGTTACTGGAGAGGTTTCAATCAGCTCACATCACGTATTCGTGGCTGGAATTTAGTGATGGAAGTTCTTTAATTGAGGAATACAACAGTATCAGCGGCCGCAAAGGATATCGCCTCACTGCGATTGAGACAGCCATCTTGAAATTCTGTGATAGTATTACATCTTTGCATCAACTAAAAGATGAACTCCCACATGTACATGAGCACGATATAGAAGATGCTCTCTCCCAGTTGAGAAAAGGGAGGCTCCTTTACATTGATGAAGGAAAGCGGTTGATTTCTATTCTTTCTGTGAGAAATATTAAGAAAATACACGAAAGAGACAGATAGGAATCAATGTGGGGCAGTGTTCTGAGATGCATGCGGCTGTTTCTGAGACAGCCTCTAAGTAGGTATTTATTCTTTCTGCTTTTTTCTTTTTTGTCTGGTATTCAGAATCTTATATGTCTTAAAGTATCATATAGTAGGATTCAGTTCGATAAAATCCAATTTTTTGTTACACGTGTAACAAAAGTGAGATAACACCCAAAGATTTAACACTCCTGTCTATTTTCTCTTTTCGGAGTACTCCACAAATGACCCTGCACAGATCAATTCTGGGTGAATTAACACCAAAGTTGAATACTTCAGGAATAGAAAGATTTATGAAGGGAAAGTAAAGAAGGAGACAATCCTCAACATGAGTGCAGAAAAAGAAAAGGATGATACATGCTGCTGAAGTGTATTCATCCTCACAAGGTGATCATATGGTATACATATACATCGTGTTGACCATTGTAGGTTTTGTCCTCCTGGTTATACTGATACAGACGCTCCGATTTACATCCAAACAGGTAAAGGTGGAGCCAGTAACTGATGTCGCTGTGAATGCAGAAGAGGCGGCAGAACACCTGTCTAAGGCTATCCAGTTCAAGACTATCTCTTATCAGGACCCTGAACAATTTGACAAAAAAGAGTTTATGGGGTTACATGAGTACCTGGAAAAGACGTTTCCAAAAGTTCATGCTACGTTAACCAAAGAAGTAGTTGCAGGATACAGTTTACTGTATACCTGGAAAGGAACCAACAGACAATTGAACCCCATTTTACTTATGGCCCACATGGATGTGGTACCTGTGGAGGAGGGGACTGAACAGAACTGGATGTACCCTCCTTTTTCTGGAGACATCAAAGAAGGGTATATCTGGGGCAGAGGTTCCATGGATATCAAATCCGGCGTTCTAGGAATACTAGAAGCTGCAGAAATGTTGTTAAACAAGGGATTCCAACCTGTCCGTACCATATATTTGGCTTTTGGCCACGATGAGGAAGTGGGTGGACGCCATGGGGCTTCTCACATTGCTGCTTTGTTAAAGTCCAGGAACGTTTCTTTAGAGTACGTCTTGGATGAAGGTGGTGCCATTACCAAAGGAGTTGTCCCTGGTATTTCAACTCCTGTAGCCCTAGTGGGTATTGCTGAAAAGGGGTACATTAGTCTGGAATTGACAGTCGAAGCAGAAGGTGGCCATTCTTCAATGCCCCCGCCAGAGACTGCAGTGGGCACGTTAGCAGCTGCTATACACAACTTAGAGAAGAACAGGTTTCCTGGAAAACTAGAGAAAATAGTTCGCCAGCTGTTTGAGTACGTGGGCCCGGAAATGTCGTTCGCTAAAAAGATGGCATTTGCCAACATGTGGTTGTTCAGCTGGCTCATTAAAAGACAGCTCGCACAAACTCCTAAAACAGATGCGCTGATCCGCACCACTACAGCCCCTACCATCATTGGGGGAGGAACCAAGGAAAATGTGCTGCCCACAAAAGTGAGAGCAGTCATCAACTTCAGAATCCTCCCTGGTGACACTACTGAAAGCGTGATGAACCGCGTCAAAGAAACTCTTAATAATCCTCAAGTGAAAATTCGTTCGTTAGAACAAGCCTGGAACCCTTCTCCAATATCAGATATTGCATCAGAAAGCTTTGAAGCCCTCCAGAAAACTGTACGTCAGGTATTTCCAGAAACAGTGGTGGCTCCCTATTTAGTCACAGGTGCAACAGACTCCCGCCACTACGCGCCACTTACCCGTAATGTGTTTAAGCTTGTTCCATTCATGGTTACGGCTGAAGATTTGACCAGAGTCCACGGGACTGATGAACGCATTTCTGTCAAAGATTACGAAGGTTGCGTACAGTTTTACGTGCAGTTGATTCGTAATTCTGCTCTTTAGTTTGATGTTACTGGAACTTCTGTTCATCCTGGAGGCGTGGAGTGGAGACCGCAAACCATTTATAGATAGCCACCATATTACTCCTACGTATGGACTGATATCCCATTCATTACTGGACTCAATGGAGGAGATATTATGCAGGTCTTAGTACTCTACTATTCAAGAACGGGAAATACCAAAAAGTTAGCTGAAGCTGTAGCCCAAGGCGCAGAACAGGTAAAAGGTGTCACTTGTGTGCTAAAATCCGTATCTGAGGTTACCAAAGAAGACGTTCTCTCCAGTGGCGGCATCATTGCTGGCTCTCCCGTGTACTTCGGGACTATGGCCTCAGAGTTAAAGGAAATTTTTGATAAATTCGTTAGTATTCGCTCCAAGATGGGCGATAAAATAGGTGCTGCCTTTGCCACTTCTGCTGATCCTTCTGGAGGGAAAGAAACCACCATTATGTCCATTATCCAGGCCATGCTCATATGTGGGATGATCATTGTGGGAGACCCCTTAGATGCTACAGGTCATTACGGCGTAGCGTGTACAGGAGCTCCCGATGAGAAAACTACATTAAATGCTGCCAAACTAGGAAAAAGGGTAGCTGTGTTAGTCAAAAAATTGGAGGTGAGAACATGAAATCCTGTCCAGAATGCGGAAGTACTGATGTAGCCATGAAATATGGTGGGAAATTAGGTCGAATCTGGCTATGCAAGGAATGCGGCTGGCAGGGACACGTAATCGTTGATTTTCCTGACGAATCCCTGAAGAAAATGAAACAAATGGAGAAAGCTGAGAAAATGGAAAAAAAGATGAGTAAATTAGAGAAAAAAATGAGGAAATTTGACAAAATGTCAGGGAAATATTATTGAATAGCAGTTATACATCCTCTTGCATTGAAGAGAGGAGAGAATACAGGTTCATACGTATTCTTTATATTATGTGCTATCAACTATCACATGTTTTATTCTTACATTCTCATAAATTGTCTTTTGTCGATGATATAGAAACGATAAAGATAAATTCACTCAATGTTACACGTGTAACAACATTCCTGGATGGGTACAGTCCCCTAAATAGAAATGATTAAATACCTCAAAGATGTGGCAGGTTCATGGCTCAGCAGATTAATAGAGAATACATGCAGGTGTTTCCATGAGTCGACCTGTATGGTTAGTAGATATTATAAAGAAAGGATTTCCAACCCGGTTTCTCCTCGCGAGGTTAACCAGGGTGCCCGTTCTAAAGAGGGTCATGGATTACTTATTCTTTGAAAATGATGACATGATCTATCTGCCAAAAGACACAGTAGTCCAGGTGAACCAGTCGGTCGCCACACCAGGTGAAATGGTCCTCCCCTCCCAGGTAGTGGACTACTTCATTGAAAAAGCCAATTACCACTGGGTGATGAACTTCTGTATATGCCGTGACTCCAGTGCGTGTGCTGACTACCCTATAAAGTTAGGTTGCCTCTTTCTAGGAGAAGCTGCCATGAAGATCAACCCTGAACTGGGGCGGAAAGTGACTAAGGAGGAAGCGTTGCAGCACGTGAAACAGTGTCGTGAGGCTGGACTAATCCATTTAATTGGAAGGAACAAGCTGGATGCTGTCTGGCTCAATGTGGGTCCGGGTAATAAGTTGTTAACTGTTTGTAATTGCTGTCCGTGCTGCTGCTTGTGGCGGATGCTGCCTGACCTTGCACCTGACATTGGAAGAAAGGTTACCAAAATGCCTGGTGTCACCATAGCGGTAACTGATCGATGTGTGGGCTGCGGAACTTGTTCAAATGTGTGCTTTGTCAATGCTATTAACGTGGTCAACAACCGTGCTGTTATCAATGATGAATGCAGAGGATGCGGCCGCTGTGTTGATGTGTGTCCTCAAAAAGCACTTCACATTTCAATCGATGATCAATACGTAGAGAAGTCAATTGATCGCATAGCTGAGCTGGTAGATGTTTCGTAATGGGTGGTGATACAGCGCTGCACATTAACCATAGTTCCCAGCTTAATTTGTCAAAATTTGTCACATTCTGCCCTCTTCACTGCTACAAATTTGAGAAAACTGAAAGATGTTACACGTGTAACAAGAGCGATAACCATCAATTGGACAGCCCGACTCTATGATTCACATATGTGAATAGAAATATACTATAGCTTTTTAAATCAAATATTTTTTAATAATTTACATAGAAAGAAATTTCTAATTTTATTTATCTCATTAGTTCTTATTGTTATATCAATTTTTTTTCTTGTGATTTGTGTAAAAAGCACAATATCTGGATCAAATACAGATGATATAGTATTTTTGGCATATTAATTTCTTTTTATATCATACGTGCAAATATTTATAAGTTGCAACCAATATAAGAAATGCAGAGGAAGATCCAAATGAACGGAAGTGAGTTAAATTTACTGGTGAGAGATCCAGATGCGAATGCATCTTTGAAGAACATGTTTGAGATGTGCCCCGAATGTGGAACTAAAAAAATTTATACAGCACTCAGATTTGCACTGACCCAACAACCGCAGTGTGCAGCATGCCAGAAAGATATACAGGAGTTTCTGGGATATTTCATGAAGGCCCTTTCTGAGACTGTAGTCACTCAGGAAATGCTGATGAACTTTTTGAAGAGATTTCCCATAAATCCCAAGAAACTGGTATTGACATTAAAGAGTATGGCCGCCTTTGGCGTGACGACTCCTGCAACACTGGCTGCTCCCTACCAAGTGGTGTGGGATTTCACCCACAAGTGTAACATCAAAACGTGCAAACAGTGCTATGCATCTGATTTCTTTGATTCTGATGCAGCAGATATGCCCAAAGAAGACGTGTTCAAAATCATTGATAAATTGGCTGCCATGGATGCAGTATCCATATTCTGGTCTGGAGGAGAACCACTCATACGGATAGATGATGTGTGTGCGTGTATACAGTACGCTCGGAGTAGAGGTATTGCATCCAGTCTAGTTACCAACGGAACGTTGTTAACGCCAGAGAATGTCCAGAAGTTGAAGACTGCAGGGTTACCCATTGTGTATGTGAGCTTTGATGGAGCGTGCAGGGAGAGCAATGATGCAATCCGAGGAGAAGGTACCTTTGAGAAGGCTGTCCAAGGGATGAAGAATGTGAAAGCTGCGGGCATGATGTGTTCGACCTTGATCACTGCTACCAAGACGAGCTGGAGGGAAATGGAAGCAATGTATAAGCTGGCAGGAGAAATTCCGTTGAATGGGTTCAATGTTCTGAATTTCTTACCTGCTGGAGCGGGCGCTTCAAATTTTGAGGAGTTGACGTTATCTGCTGAAGAGTACGATGAGATGAACAGGTGGCTGTACGACAGGAGAGAGGAAGGAAAATTTATTATATTCTCTCTGGTGCCACAGTTTACCAGAATTGCTCACGAAAAGCTGAGAGAACTTGGAAAGATCGATAAAAATGGAGACGCTAAGAGCATACAGGATATAAGTCCTAAATTGCTGCTGTGGATTGCTGATCCTGAATTAGCACTGTTCTATTACAACGGGAAAACCTTGAATGCCAACTTGGTATCACAATTCCACGGCGGGTGTTCTGCAGGAAGAGTATACGCAGGGATTACATCTGATGGGAAATTAAAGCCGTGTCCATTCTATCCTTTAGAAGTGGGTGATGCACTAAACGGTGATCTGGAAGATCTGTGGCTGAACAGTCAAGAATTCAGTGAAATGAGAGACCGTAAAACCTTTGACGGGTTCTGTGCAAAGTGCGGGTACAGGGACTTCTGCGGCGGATGCAGGGGCAGATCCTGGGCGCTTTCTGGCGGGAATATCAAGGCATCTGACCCGTATTGTGTTTTAGTTGGAAAGTAATATGGAACCAGTTATTGTCGGAGCTGGAATAGGAGGCTTGTGCACAGCATCCCTTTTGTCTCTTTCAGGAGAGAAGCCTGTAGTATTAGAAAGAGAATGCAGAGTGGGTGGGAGGGCTACCTCATATCCAGTAAAGGAGTGCTTGCTTGACAGTGGCTGGCACGCTTCATACTACAAGAACGGGTACGTGGGCGGTGCCATTGGGGAGATTCTACACAAGCTTGGACAGCCTTTGAAGCTTGAGAAACTGAATCCTCCTTTGTGCATGTACAGAAACGGCAAGATAGAGTCTGTGGTAGGGTTTAACCACGTGCCTGCAGAGTTACGACCTGTGTTAATGAAATTTGCAGCAGAGATCAGAGCAATCCCCTACGAGAAAACCCACGAGTATGATGATACCCCTGTGATAGAGTGGGTAAACCAAAGGACACAAAACCCTATACTGCTGAAGCATTTCAATTTGTCAAGTTACTTTGCAGTAACAGCCAAGGCAGACAAAGCGTCTGCAGGAGAGTACTTCAGAGTACTGCAGATTGCTACATCCATGTGCGAGGGGTTAGGATATCCTGTGAATGGCTGTATCAAAAGTATAGCTGACTCGTTGCGCAGTGGCATAGAATCTTTGGGAGGCACAGTAGTTACTGGAGCAGATGTTGTACAAATGGATGTGGATGGAGATCGTATATCTGCTGTTTTATACACCAAGGATGGAGATACACACGAGATCCGCCCGGATAAGATCGTTTTCAATCCTCCAGTGTACTTTATCCTGGATTACATTAAAGAGTTCCCAAAAGAATTCACAGAGAAGGTCAAGCACATGAAAGGGAATCACACTGGACCTTCCACCCAGGTGTATTTCCTACTGGATAGCCCGTTCCTTACTACAAAGTCTCTGATTTTACTTCCCGAAGATGCTGACATGTGGCAGCCAGGAGAACACTGTGCACTATTTTCACCGTCAACCTGTTCTCAAACAGTTGCTCCACCAGGAAAGCAGCTGATTTTGATTGCTGTTCCCTACACGGGAAAATCTGTTGAAGACCGTGCATTAGGGCTTCTCAAAGAGGTATTCCCGGATGTGGAACCTCATATTGACTGGGTTCATTCGTTTGAAACAAAAATTGTAGATGGGTTGGCAAAGCACGTAGGATTTGTGGGCCGCCACAAAATGGGGGTTACCTCGCCTCTGAAGAATTTGTTCTTTGTGGGAGACACTGTAGAAGGAACAGGCCCCGGTATGGAACTGCCTGCAGATTCTGCCAAAAAGTTATTTTCTGTCTTACAGGGAGGTGAAAAAAACTTGTGAACCTTTCCCACGTACAACAAAAATACTTGAATACAAAAGTATGGGGCGCTTTAGAATTCATACGGGTTTTTAACATGACCATGCCCTTTACTTCTGGGTTCGTGGGCGTGGTCATGGCCTCACGAGGGGTTCACGTAGATATGAAAGCGCTTTCAGGAATGTTCATACCAGTATTCTTGTGGGCAGGAGGTCAGGTATTCAACGACATCTTTGACTTGAATGTGGACAGAATTAATACTCCCTACAGAGCAGTACCTTCAGGGAGGTTCACAATGCGTGAAGCAATAGCGTTCGGAGGAATTCTCACCTTAATAGGGATAACACTTTCAGTGATGACAAAGAATGTCCTCTGCCAAGTATTGACAATTTTTGCTGTCATCATGTCCAACCTCTACTCCTACTCACTGAAAAGGAAAGGAATTTATGGACATATGAATTTTGCATTCTGTGTCCTCATATGTATTTATATTGGACAATCTGCTGTTTCAGGGAAAATTACGTCCTTTTATGCTCCTCTTGGCGTCTTTTTATACCATATTGCCATCAATATTATGGTTTCTGTGGGCGATGTTCCTGGTGATAAGAAAACCAAGGTGGTGACATTACCTGTTCAGTTAGGTAAAATTCGCGCCACGTATACAGCTTCTTTGTTCTGGATAGCAGGAGTTTTATGGATTGGTTGGGTTTCAGAACACACTGTGAGTTGGCTGACAGTACTATCTTTGGTGATATTGATCTCTGTATACAATACACAGCTGCTGCTCAGAAATCCTGCCCCTGGTAATGCGACTACCACGCTGCGGTTATTCCGACTGGGGACTATCATGCTCCAGTTCTCTCTGGTGATACAGTATCTGGATGTTGTTCAACTAACTGTGTTAACAGCTGCTATCGGAGTATTCACTGTGAGTACATTCCTTCTCTTTGAGATACCCAAAGGTATTCACATTCCTGTGAGGGGGGTGCCTTCCCATGAATAGAATTCAGATCGGTGACCAGCAGTTTACTGTTACCGAACTTTCCCAAAAGATCTACACAGGGATGCCAGTATACCCTGGACACCCAAAGACTGTTGTATGGGATCATCTCACCCACGATGAGACCAAGAGAAATGGGTTCTCCTATGCGGTAAAGGGGATAATGCTCTCAGATCATACATCCACCCACGTGGATTCTCTATCCCACATAATCCCGGGGGGGTTAACTATTGCAGATTTGCCCCTCAACTTTTTTATCACCCCTGGTGTGTGGGTGGATGTGTCGCACGTGCCTCCCAGAACGTATATCACAGATACAGATCTTATAAAAGCTCTAGAGGATCTGCAGCTGGATATTCCACCTAAGAGCACATTTTTGTATTACACAGGAGCCAGCAACCTCTGGGGAACTCCACAATACCTTACAGAATATCCAGGGTTAACCAGAAAAGCTGCAGAATTCTTAGCAGATTCGGGGTGTATTAACATAGGATGTGACGCAGTTTCTATTGACAATCCTGCAGATCCTTTGTATCCTGCTCATACTGTCTGCAGAGAACGAAGAATATTGAATTCAGAGAACTTTGTCAACATAGAAAAGATACTATCTCATCATTTCTGGTTTGTATCGCTCCCACTACTCATTCAAGAGGGTACAGGATCGCCTATTCGAGCGTTAGCTCTGGTGGTGGAAGATGATTGAAATTCAGAAAGTGTTTGAGACACGTGTCACAGGTGCAGAAATTTTGGTTGAAACCTTGGCTGAAGAAGGTGTTACCACTATCTTTGGCATACCTGGTGGTGCTATCTCTCCAGTGTACGATATTCTTTCAGAATCTGAGTTAACACACTACTTGATGAGACATGAACAGGCAGCAGCCCACGCTGCAGATGGGTATTACAGAGCCTCTGGTACAATTGCTGTGGCTCTGGCTACTTCGGGACCTGGCTGTCTGAACTTAACCACAGGGATAGCTACTGCATACAAAGACCGTTCCGCCTTGCTGGCCATAACGGGGCAGACTCCCACCCACAAGATAGGCAGTGACTCCTTCCAGGAGGTAGAACTCACTTCCATTTTCAGACCTATCGTGAAGAGTACTGCATTAATAACAACTCCCAGGCTCGTGGAGTATATGGTCAAAAAAATGATGAGAATCAGTTGCAGCAGCCCACCAGGCCCTGTCCATTTGGATTTTCCCCGGGATGCTCAAACAGATGCAACAGTATGGCTTCCCGGCTTTGAGCAGAGTACATTCCCCTCTTCTCCAGATACTCCCTACGAGGAGATACACATTCTGGCCAACCTGCTTTTGCTTTCCCGGCTGCCTGTGGTCATCATTGGGGGAGGCGTGGTTCGCTCTCACGTGGGCGCAGATGTGTATCATTTGTGCCATCTTTTAAACTGTCCTGTAGTGATCACGTTAATGGGTAAGAGCGGATTTCCTGAATATGACCCCCTCTTCTGTGGAATGGTTGGCAGCAATGGTTCAAAATACGCGAATGATATTGTACAGCAAGCAGATTTTGTCTTAGCATTAGGGACTCGATTTACTGATAGAACAGTGTGGACCACAGAATTTGCTTCCAGAGCAAAAATCGTATGCGTAAATGTTGAGAACAAACTGGGAACAGATTTAGAGAATGCACGGATTTTGCAGGGGGATCTAAGAGAAGTGGTACCCTTACTTTCAGAACTACTTAAGAATAAGAAGATAGCAAATGACTGGAGTGAAAAAGTATCTGAACCTGTGGATTTAGATTTTGAAGGACCTTCATTTCATCCTATTACCGCACTAAAAATGATAAGAGCTCTTTTCCCACATGATTCTATATTTGTAACAGATACAGGCCAACACCAGCTATTCGCTGCCAACTACCTACCAGTCTCTGAACCCTTCACCTTCATAACGTCAGGAGGGATGGGGTGTATGGGATTTGGGTTACCTGCCTCTCTGGGAGCAAAGGTGGCTCGTCCTGATCGCTCTGTGGTGAACATTGCAGGGGACGGCAGTTTTCTCATGGTATGTCAGGAGCTGGCCACATCTATCAGCAGTAACATTCCTGTGACTGTCTGCATTTTTAACAATGGGTATCTGGGTATGATACGACAGAGTCAGTTATCATGCTTTAACCGTATGTCACAGGTTGATCTCTCCCCCTCACCGAATTATGCAGACCTGGCAAAAGCTTTTGGTGCTGTGGGGATTAAAATTGAGAATCTGGATGAATTACTGGACATAGAACCTTTTCCAGAGAAGACTACCGTAGTGGATATACCAATAGATCCAGCAATTTGCGTGCCTTCACACAGTTATTCATGGACAAAAGGGTGATTCAATGAAGGAAGTTGCTCGATTCATTGCTGACACATGTGTGAACCTCACCCCAAATGAAGATCTACTGGTGGTGTGTGATTACTTGTACAGTGAAATGGCAAAAGAATTTGCAGAAAGTCTTTCCTGCACGTTCGTAAGTATACCCCCTTTGAACTGCAACGGTGAGGAACCACCTCCTCAGGTCTCTCATTTCTTTCAGGAATTTGACGTCATTCTGGCTCTCACCACCTTGTCTTTGGGCCCTACTGATGCCAGAAAGAAGGCGTGTGAGAAAGGGGTTCGCTTTGTCTCCATGGCAGGAGTTACAGAACAATCTTTTCACACAATAATGAAGACAGATTATGGTATACTTGAGGAAAGAGCTTCCAGAATAAAAGATATGTTTGAAGCTGCAGAATGCATAGAAGTTTTAACAGGGGAGTGTACGGTAACAATGTCTGTGAAAGGAAGGCACCCCCTACCCTTGACAGGTATCTACACTGAGAAGGGAGCATTTGGAACCCTTCCTGAGGGTGAAGTATTAATATCACCAGTAGAAGAGAGTGTTACTGGCTCCTTTACTGTTGATGTCGGCATGGTGGGGTTAGGATTTTTTAAACAGCCCTTGACATTTCATGTGGAAAAAGGGAAGGTAGTCTCTATTGAGGGGGAGAAAGAGACCTTGGAGGACATTTTGAATACTCACAAAGGAAGCAGGCAAATTGCTGAATGTGCCGTTGGTATCAACCCAGCAGCCACATACAACACTGTTTTTGAAGCCAAAAAAATTGAAGGAACGTGCCACATTTCTCTAGGAGATAACCACACCATTGGAGGTGTTCACAGATCGGGGGTTCACATGGATGGGATTATATCATCTCCTACTGTTACAGTGGATGGAAAAACTATTGTAGACTGTGGAGAACTGGTGATGACATGAAAAGTGTACTGGAGAGCATCTTTAAGGAGAGAGCGTTTTTTGAGCCCGAGGACTTAATCTGTTATTCCAGGGATGCTGTTCCCTGTTTGGAGGGGATGCCTGAGGCTGCTGTTCAACCGAAAAGTGGTAAGGAGCTTAAAAAGCTCATTGATGCAGCACAAAAAGAAGGATGGAACCTCATTCCGCGAGGAAGAGGGACTGGCACCTTTGGAGGAGCTGTTCCTGTAGAAGGAGGAATAATCGTAGACTTCGTTAGAATGAACCGTATTGAAGAGATACGTGTAAACAGACACTACGTGAGAGTTCAGCCAGGATGCTGTATCAAGAAAATAGATGATGAACTAGCCAAAAAAGGGTTAACCCTTCCTGTTGTCCCCTGGAGCTCACCAGGTGCCAGCATCGGCGGATTCGTGGCTACCAACGGGGTAGGCCTGGGATCGTACAAATACGGGAGAATAAAACAGCAAGTACTAGATCTAACAGTGATTACAGGAAATGGAGATGAGCTCTCGTTAGGAAGTGCAACCGAGTACACCCCAGGATACAACCTCTGTGAGCTGTTCATAGGATCTGAAGGGACGTTAGGGTTCATCACCAGTATCCTTTTATCCTGCATTAACTACCAACCCCACACAGTAGTATCAGGCTTTTTCAAGAGGTTTGAAGACACTCTCTCCTGTGTGGCAGATATAGCTTCCACAAATATAGTGCCCCACACCATGCTCTACGACGATGCTACCACTTTCAATTTTGTCAGAGAAGTTGCTTTAGGCAATCCAGAAGCTGCTATCGATACTACCATGAGGAACACAGGAGGATACTTACTGCTGGCATTTGAAGAGTTTGGAGAAAAAGAGAAGGATACACTCTCAACTCTCTTCTCTTTGTATGGTGCCCGCTTGAATGTGGGCGGACTATCTGAGGGGTTGTGGAATAATTTATCTTCTTTTCTACCTAAAGTGTACCAGATTGGTATGATATCTTTTGAGGATACCTTCATCCCTGTAGACTGCGTGTACGATGTGGTAGTACAGTGCTGGGAGAAAGCAGATGAACTATCGGTGCGAATGTTCATGGGAGGGTACGTGGCATCCCGCCGTACTTTAGTGCTGTTCCCCGGCATGGTAGTAAATGAGAGAGACACGCAGGAAGTGGAACGTGTCAAAAAAGCAAAAGATGAAATCATTAAAATTACCTTACAACATGGGGGAGGAATATCAGCTTTAGGCAGTGACAAAGTTAACTACTTGAGTGCATATCCTGAAAGAAAGAAGATCATGCAACAAATCAAGGACATCTTTGATCCGTATCACATCATGAATACAGGGAAACTGGGAGTGAGGTGATTACATAGACGAGAATACAGTATATCAATGCGGCTCCTGCGGTTACTGCCTCGATACCTGCTCAGTGTATACTACCACTTACACAGAATCAGTGTCCCCTCGTGGGAAGCTTTTATTGTTGAGAAAATACGCAGAAGGCATTTTAAAAGATATTCAACCACTCTCTGAACGGCTGTACACCTGTATGCTGTGCGGCAACTGTGAAGAGGTGTGCCCCTCCAAAACGGAAATAACAGCTGCTGTAAAGGACTGGCGGAATCGTCATCCCTTTAACTTGGAAGTACTTGTACCATGTGCAGAATCTATTTTTGAGAAGGGAAACCCCTACAATGAGCACCAATCTGAACGAGAGAAATGGTGTACAACACATAATGCAGATTCTGCTACTGCATACTTTCCCGGGTGTACTACCTCGCTGATGCAGCCCCAGGTAGCAGCAAGCTTTGTGAGTATCATGAAAGATCGAATGCCCCTCCACATAGTAGATGATATATGTTGCGGCTCTCTTCTTTCAAAGACTGGCTTCAAAGAGGAATCTGAAAGAATTATGGAAAGAAACATTGAATATTTCAAAGATAAAGGAATCAAGACCTTAATAACCTCTTGTGCAGGATGCTACTCCTTCTTCCTTGAGTATCCCTTCAACATAAAAGTGCTGCACACCTCACAGGTGCTCAACAGCTACCTGAACGAGTTCTACCCCCAAGGTACCCGCACGACCTACCATGATCCGTGTCACCTCGTGAGGAACTCAGTCACGTCCCAACCACGGCACATACTCAAAACGTTGTCAAAATATACAGAGAAAGAAACCCAGAATTGTTGTGGAGCTGGAGGTGGGATGCTCCTAACCTTCAGGGAATTAGCTGATGCTATCTGCAAGAATATGCTCAAAGGTTCAACCCCCAACATCACTTCAGTGACAGCCTGCCCATTTTGCCTGTACCACATGAAGAGGAACAGTTTTCACAAGATTGTAAGTCTCGAAGAATTCGTTGCTCTTTGTAACCACGTGTAATTTTAACCTCCAGGAATCTTTATACTAAGGTACTGTTATTACTTCTATGGGATTATTAAATTTTCAGGGGATGGGATCTACTCGGGTCGTGAATTGTCCCTGTGATGGATTGCGGATGAAATGATAATCTATCTGAAATGTTACACATGTAACACATTGACCTCTAAAGACTTTACAGCCCCTCCTACCAACATCACAGAAAAGTATTTCCCATCTATATACTGAGATGAATGGACAATAGCGTTAATGTATCATATCAACCTTTCCTCACCTTTTTTATATCAAGCAGGAACCTGGACCATGTGGAGAACTCAGAAGACAGGAGAAAAAACTATTGAATATTTGTACTTATAAAAAAAGAAAAGGAAAAAATCTCTTCCCAATATTTTGACCAGTAGTGCACTGTCATTTAACCCGCGGGTGCTATACCAATAATGCAATTTGCATTCTTGGGACTGCCTCCACCAGGAACACAATTGTAACCGCTCGGTTGACTGCCAAGAATACAATACCACAAAGGTGTCACATTGGTTATTCCAGGCTGTATCAGTTTTGCATGCATTGGTTCACCTCCTTTTTAGTTCTGAATACTATCTAACAGTCTCATTCTAAGAGATGTTTCTTGCTAATGAAAAGGTAGTGGTCCTATCCAACATTCTCCAGGAACAGGAATATACCCAAGAATTATACAATGACCATCTGGGTCTACATGGCCACTTGCAGGCTGTATCAGTTCTGCATGCATTGGTTCACCTCCTTTCCATCTTTTCAGAGAGTGTCTCACTCTTCCAATTTTTCCTTTATATCACTTTGGAGCATGATCTTTTTTGCACTCTTGAATGAGCCGTGATACAAAGGATGGGACGTCTGAATTCAGCAACTTTCTAACCAAGTTGATACATAGACTTTATAAGTTTTTTGGTTACGAGAACTGCCAAATTATTCAGTGTTTCTCTTATTTCATCATACGTGCAACAATTTATTGTCTTTTCAATCTATTCTTCTACTATTTCAATATTAAAAGAGATTCTATCTTTGATACCAGGATTCTGATAACCCCAGTTACATCTGCTACCTTAAAGTTGGAAAATCTGAGAGTCATAACTCAAGAGAATTTTGTGTGTGGATTTACTGGAGTCTATGAGATACCAAAATCTCTCCTCACATCCTCTATCACGGTGATGTACTTATCCACCTGCTGCCCTTCCAGCTGTGCAGTTTCCACCAGCTTTTCTAGAATTTTCAAAGAAGATTCAAGCTTTTTCTGTCTCTCAGGGAACAAATTGGAAATTTCTTTCATTTCTGATGGATATCCCTTGAATACATACACAATTGATCCCTCTTCTTCTATTTCTTCTGCAACACCTAAGATCTTGAAGTTTTCCATAGCTGAATCAATATCTTTATTTTTCACGCCAAAGGTGTCTGCCAACTCATCCTGCGTTACCTTCTGCTTTATCAGCCTGAAGAACATCTGGATCTTCCCTTGAAGAGGATTGTCCTGGATATCCAGGGAGAGTTTTCCAAGTTCCTCTATGAAAGCTTTATCCAAGTCCATATGACTCCTCCACATTCTTTTCATGTACTATACAGCTTTTCTTCCACGCTCACTTTTTCATGTACTAGTCATATCAGGTGCATCAGCCCCTTCTCTCCTGTTCACAGATCAGATAGGCTTCATCACATCCTGTACACATTTCTTCAGTCAACTTTATAAAGGTTTCTATTGATATTGAATATTGATATATATAGAAAATAAATGATATTTTCTTGTTGCTTATCGGCATTTATACGATCAAGAAATAATGTATGAGTCAAAATCATTCGAAATCTGAGACATCTAAAAATCCAATCCGAAAAACCAATGTTACACGTGTAACAAAAATGAGACAAACACTAACAATTAGATAGCCTCATTGAATCTGAAACGAAAGATTTAAATAAGTTATGGGAAATTATGAGAATCATGAGCATGAAAGAACGTGTTTTTGGAATGACTTTTAAAGGTGTCTTTAGAAGAAAAATGAGAAGCGGACTAACGATTCTCGGCATTGCTATTGGGATCATGCTGGTGACTGCGCTGCTGATGGTATCAAGTGGGTTAGAAGCTCAATTCCAGAGGGTTGTTGAAGAAGGAGGCGGTGACTTCGTTGTAATGGAAAAAAATGCACCCGATCTGATGCTGAGCAGGGTGGATCTCTCCACGAAGCGTGCACTTGAGAAAATGGACAGCATCTCGTGGGTGTCAGGAATGGTGTTCACCACAGCAACTGTCAGAGGGAGGCCATACGTTCTGATTTTTGGCGTTGAAATCAATGAAAGAACACTCAAGCAATTCAGTGTTGTCGAAGGAAGAACGTTGAAGGCAGATGACACAACCAAGATCATTGTGGGAAGGATGCTCTCGGTGCAGGAAGAACTAGATATTGGGGACACACTAGAGATAAAGGGTGAATCTTTTGCCATTGTCGGCATCTATGAGACAGGAGCTTCTTTCGAAGACAGCGGAGGAGTTCTCCCGTTACAGAAAGTGCAAGCCCTTTTCGGCCTTGAAAACCAGGTATCAATGCTGCGGGTGAAAGTAAAAGATATTGAACAGGTAGATACAGTTCGAGCTGAAATAGAGGAAAAGTATCCAGAGCTCATGGCACTGAAAAGCACAGAAGTGGCTGCCCAACAAGAAGATCTCCAGTTGATTACAAGTATTGCTGATTTGATTTCTTTGATTGCTATCGTTGTGGGAAGTATCTTGATCATGAACACGATGATTATGTCTGTTATGGAGAGAACACGGGAGATCGGGATATTGAGGGCAATCGGCTGGAAAAAGAGGAAGATTTTGTCTATGGTTCTCAAGGAATCGCTCGCCATAAGCATTATTGGAGGTATCATTGGAATTGTGCTGGCAATGGTGAGTGTAAAGGGGTTAACCAGAGCAGTTGCACTGCCAGTAGATCTTCCTGTGACAGCTGATTTGGTTGTGGGTGCCTTTATCATTGCAGTCATTCTCGGTGTTCTAGGAGGGTTCTATCCTGCTTGGAGAGCTTCAAAAATGAGTCCTATGGAGGCTTTATCCCATGAATGAGGTGATACCATGTTTCTTTCAACGAATAAACTGAGTAGGCATTTTGGTGAGGTCAAAGCTGTAGATGGTGTCGATCTTGAAATTGAGAAAGGTGAATTCGTTTCCATTATGGGGCCGTCAGGTTCAGGGAAAACAACGCTGCTGACATTGATTGGAACGATTGACTTTCCCACATCAGGGGACATTACTGTTGAAGGTGAAAAGCTGTCTGATATCAAAGATGTGGACGCCTTTAGATCGCAGAAGGTAGGCTTTGTCTTCCAGTTTCACAACCTTGTGAGCTATTTGACTGCTCTTGAAAATGTGGAGATACCTATGCACGGATTGAAGCCACGAGCTGAGCGGCGGGCAAGAGCTGTAGAACTGCTGGAGCTTGTGGGGTTAAAGGAACGCACGCACCATAGCCCTTCACAACTCTCGGGTGGAGAGAGGCAGAGAGTGGCAGTGGCTCGGGCTTTGGTGAATGATCCGTTGTTAGTATTAGCAGATGAACCCACAGGTGAATTAGATTCCAAGACATCGCTGGAAATCGTCGATTTGATGAAGAAAATCAATGAAGAGAAAGGGACTACCTTTATTGTGGTGACCCACGATTCTGAAGTGGCCAAGAAAACGGATAGGATCATCTTCTTAAGAGATGGGAAAGTCTCAAGAGAAGAAGTTGTCAAGAGCGAATCTCTTGAAGATGTCATGATCCTGAAGAATTCAACGTTTGGGCATCAAGTAGTCAGTCAAGAGGTCACTGATCCGTACATGGAAAAACTGGGGCTGTTTGAAGGAGGAAAACTCACCAAAGAAGGAAAGATGTTGCTATCTCTATTTGAGAAGGCAGAAGAACTGGGAAAGACTGATTAATAGAATATGGGAGATATTGCCTTCCCATTTTTTTCATTTTTAGTGTGTGGTTTTATTTTGGTGGTGGAGAATTTCCTGTTAGATCTATGCGTACAGAAGTTGTACTGCAATAAGAAAAGATGCAATTGAGAGACTAAAATGTACGTGAAAACCAGAACAGGTTGAGGAATTGTCAAATTGATGGTAGTTTCTACTTTTGTTACACGTGTAACAATATTTCTTTTTATTAATTTTCTAGCATCTTTAACATTAAAAGAGATAATGCAAGAAGAGGGAACCTGGTTTTGGCAGCCACCACAATGCATCCACTGCATGTCATACATCAACAGAACCCTGTATGTTGTCAGTAATGGCAGCCATAACCCAAAGCATGTTGAGTGCTTCTTCATCACAGAGAGTGAGTATCAAAAAATGAGGTAATACATTCTGCTGAACTGGGTTATCACGAAAGAGTTAGTGTCACTAACATGCTTCACCATTTGGATGGAAAGTTCTTTTAATACTCCAGAGAAACAGTCTCAATGCAGGTTAACCCATCCGTAATCAAAAAGTCTACAATACTCTCAGCAATTGTTGTGGTATTCCTCTTTACCTGTGGAGGATCGTTGAACCCCCGCACCTGGAAAACCCAAGTTAACCGGCTGACCTCTCCTTATATGTTAATCCAGCCAGATAAGGTAGCCCACTTCTATCAGGAAATGGAAGAATATATACAGACTGATCCTGTAAAAATATTCGAATACATTGAGGCAGAAATCCAGTACACCAATGATATTTTCAACCACAGAGCAGTGAACCACCTGGCCACTGCAGAAGAGGTATTACTCTCTCAAAAGGATGATTGCGATGGTCAGGCAGTGTTACTGTGCTCCGTACTAAGATATAAAGGGTACGACGCATATACGCTGATTGGACCATCTCATGCGTGGGTAGAAGTGGAAACAGATGAAGAGACCCTTTCCATAAATAGTGGGAGAAGCTGGTTTGTAAAGTTCAATGAATCTTCTGCAGAATGGAAAATACAGCCATTACTCCTTTTTATAATAGAGGAATTCCTTTTATTGACAGTTTTCTTTTATCTTTTGATATACAGTTATGAAAAAGGCTTTTTTACCCCTTTGCAGGACGTTCTGGGCTACTTTAAGTATGTGTTCCTCTTGTTGTTGGGCGGTGTGGTAATTGTTATCATCCTTCTGACATACTGGGTACCAGGGTTACTTGCTGTATCGGTAGCTGCTCTCGTGATAATGGAGGTTTTAGCGAGGGCACGCAGATTGTCATAAAAAATTTTGTATACGGGAGACATATTATGAATGTTCAACAATTTCACCAGGAAACAGTAATAGCTTTCTCAGGACATACTTCAACACATTTTAAGCAGCGCGTGCACAGTGACAGCCAGACTGCTGTTATCCGCCATAACTGTGGATCGTACGGGTCCTGTTCGATGTTTAACGGTTGATGCATTAAAAAAACTGCTGGATCGCACACTTTCAAACACTTTCCACAATCTCTGGGATCTACTGTACTGGGTTCTCCGCATTTTGTATAGTCAATTGTAATTTTGGTTTTACTCATGATCCCACCTAGTACTGACCTTTTAAACCAGGGAACTCCTCCCGCGGTATCAATGTTAACGCCTCATGATTACACACGTGGCGGCACACACCGCACCCGAAGCACTTGTTGTAGTCTATGATAACCCGTTTCAACGATGGGATATACCTGATAGCACCAAATTGGCACATAGACACGCACAATTTGCATCCCTGGCACTTATCGGGGTCTAATGATATGACGTACTCTGCCTTGTAGACTGTTTTCAATCCGAAGTCCCTTCTTAGACGGAGTCCACCGCATTCAGGGCTCTCGCAGGAGCAGATTGCATTAATGTATGGCACAGGTTGGAACCAGACAGTTGCCACATACCCTTTTTTGTTGTGTTCCTCTAACCTGGCCATGGCTTCTTCGCGACCCAGGTGCAGCTTCCCTTCAGGGACGAACCTCGGAAGGTTCTCGATAACACCTGACAACACTCCAAAGTTGATGCAGCACACATCCTTTACTCCTCTCTGCATCATGCGGCACATACAGTAGTTCTCAATGATGGGTTCTGCTGCTAATTCAGACAGAATGATCTGTGCATCTTCCAGAGGGATGGTCTGGCCGAAATGGCCGTCAGCCCTGATGGGGTTCCTGTTCTTGCTCTCATTGTGGATCATTTTCTCTGCATTCCAGCGGATTACTCTCCCGATCAAAGGCATTTTTAACTTGTATCCCAACCCAATTGAGGAGAACCCTGCAATCTTTCGTATGAAAACCTGTTCAAAATTCCTCCACTGTTCTGTCAAGTACGCTTCTGCATCTAACTCTTTGGCTAACTCATCAGAATAGTTCTTGGCGTTCATGTACCACTTTCCGCCAGCTCCATGTTTCATACACCATTCACACATGTAAATCCTCCTCTATCATGTAATATCAGCGTATGGAATTTAATAATGTGACTCACAAGCTCCTTTTCAGGTGGAATCAATCTCATGGTTCCTTTCATGTATACCTACCTCATGCCAGTAGCATGATCACACGATTGCATTTAAACCTTCTTATGTGCTAATTGACGTATTCGTCGTATTGGGCATTTTTTTGGCTGTGTATGGTTCTCATGGTAAAAAATGAACATGAGGTAACCTACCAAAATTTCGCCTCGGAGGAAAAAGAAACCATTTCAAGCAAAATTAGTGAGAGATGATCTATTAATCAAAAGCCTCAAAAAAAAGAAAGAAAATTGAATAATACCACCGTAGTTATGCAGTTATGGAGGGGGCCAGCATGAATCGTAGCATGTATATTGGCATGTACCGCACGTACCATAGCATGAATTCACACAGGTATACTTTCTGGCTCTTGAACTTCCAATCAGTAAATGAATCTGGTAGCCTTTAAGTAGCCTTCATTGAAGGGAATCGTCTTGTATTCATTGCTCTCTGCAGGAACCTCTTCTGAAGTAACCATACTATGTGAGCAGCTTCATATATGCTTTAATGAATCCTTTAACCTATGCCTCACCACGCACCAATTTAGTAAAACTCACATATGGTCTCAATTGATTCAGGACCGCACTCTTTACACACAAAAAAGTACAAATTGCCACACTCACCTATCACTTCAGCATAAGGCGGCCACTCAATAGGGTTTTCCTCTCCTTCTTCATATTCCTCACTCGATAACTGAAAGAAGAATTGTTTTGTATTACCACAGGTACACACAGGATACTTGGGCTTTTCAATCCAATCAGGGAACCCATTTATCTTTGCTCCGATTTGTGGCTGGTACTTACTCATGAATGCATCAACAATATCAATATCCTCACCGTATTTCTTGTCAAACTTTTCCCATTTTTCCATCTGTTCTCCATAGTTTGGGTAGTCTGTTGTCTTGAGTGGGTGAAAGGAGCAATCTGGCATTTGTTCTTCAGGGTCCTCCACTGTACACTCTGGTTTTTCTACAACATTATTCTCACGTGTGTCCACATTTCCATAGAACCAGAACATCTTCAAATCGCTCTTATCACTGAATGCAGCTTTACAAAAGTAGTTCGGGCATCTGAAAAGAAGAAAGATATTTGTATTTTCCGGGAAATAGAACTCAGGAAAGTCATTTTTGTAGATCTGAAGAACAAAGTTGAGTGGTTGACTGCAAACATCACATTTCGGCCACTTTTCAAAGAGGTTCAAGTTAGGGGTTCCTCCCATTTTGCTGATTGAGAAGGGGAGTGGAGTTTCTGATCTCTGTGGTTTTAGTAAGGTCACTTCTTTCTTTATTTTTGTCAGTGGTTTTACTTCAGGTATATTTTCGATTTTCTTCATATGAACACCTCTTGTGTATGTTCCTTCGGGTGTATTTACCCGTGCATCTCGAATGCTCTAAAGAAGTAAACTGACTTTTTACCTCTTCTTTGGGTTCATTTGCAATGGTTCATCTTCAATCTTTCAATTACTACTGTTTTACCTCTACGGTTACCTATATAAATGTTACATCAGTTGGATTAGAAAATCCCTATCTTCCAAAGTATAAAGCTACCTACCACCAGTTGCTAATCTTATCAGAATTAGGAGCATCTCTGTGCGACAGCATCGAGAAAGTTGTTGAGGTCATATTCCAAAACTATCAGTACAACAGTGGACACTTCAGTTTCAAAATGATAAAGACAGAAAGAGGAAGAAAGAGCAGCCTCACTGATGGAGCCTGTTTAACAGGAAATATTTTACGATTCTTAATTCATTTTGGGTACCTTTCAGACGAGAGAACGCAAAAAGCCCTCAAGTTTCTGGTGGAAACTCACGACAATGGGTGGTCTTGCAGAGCATACCCCATTGACAGAGGAAAGGTCTTTCCACAGCATTGCTACATGGGTGGGGTCAAGCCGTTGATTGCTTTTTCCATGATTCCAGAGCCAGAAAGAACAAAAGACATACAGGAGATCATTGAACAAGAAATCGAGATCTACCTTGAAAATGAGATTTTCATGTATTTAAAAGATGAAAAAGGTAAAAGAAAAGCAAAGTTCGGATGGACACGATTTGGGTTCCCCTTGTTTTACCAGTCAAATGCTTTAGAAGGGTTAGATGTATTGACAAGGCTTGGCATAAAAGATGAGAGAATAGAGAAAGCACTTGATCTGGTTGTGTCAAAGCAGGACAAGAACGGGAGATGGAATCTGGAAAACACGTTTAACGGAAAAATGTGGGTGGACATTGAAGAGAAGAAAAACCCCTCAAAATGGATAACGTTAAATGCTGTAAGGGTGTTAAAACGGGTCTATGGTGATTGAATGTGGAAAAATCTGTTAAATGCAGACCCTGTTGAGTGGCTCTTGGAGGGGGAACCCTGGGTCAGATACAATACCTTGACAGAGTTATTAGAAATGAAAGAAGATACTCCAGAAGTAGAAGACGCAAAAAAAGAAATGTTAGACCATCCTTTGGTTCACACATTGATTGCTGAAGTAAAAGAATGGCCTTCATACCCTCTGAAACGTCACAACGATGCAAGACACGTCCTCCACAAACTGGCAGTATTGGCAGATTTTGGGATCACTGTTCATGATCCTGGAGTCAGTGACATCTGTGAGAGAGTATTATCCTACCAATCTCGTGAGGGGCCCTTTGAGATCGACACGTTAATACCTACCCACTTTGGAGGAAGCGGAACCCCCCAGATATTTGCGCATTTGTGCATACCTAAATCTTAAAAATGCAGTTGACTATCTCCATCTGGTGGTTTAATTGGCAGAAGAGAATGAGAATGAGAAAGAGGAACTGGACTTCCAGTGGTCTGAGCCTCCCGCCCCCCCTTCTCCACCAGAGGGACAAGACGCCCAGTATAGTGATTTGGGTGATTCTCCCAAAGTTTTTGGTGGTGAAGCACAGAGTGTGGAGCAGGAGGAATGAATTCTTCTTTTTTATTTTTTCTCTATGTTTTAGAATTCCTGCAATTCTGAGTTTGAAGATACAGGAAATGAGAATACAGCTACTTTCTTCATGGTTAGTACTCTTTCCTTTTTTAAATTTGAAAAGTGTTGTAAAAGGTACATCAGAATGAGAATATCTCTGTACGCAACAGCATAATTAACACGATAGTCACTGCTAAGCCAAAGCTCCAGAACCTTTTCTCCCACACAGATAATTTCATCTCTTAAAAGAATTCTTGGAAACCCATTTGTCTATTTCAATGATATTTCATTGTAGGAGTTTTCTTGTGGAGCTTTAAAAGCGTTTCTATGGATGAGATATCTAGAATGCTGTTATTATAATTTTTAAATATTTTATGTGTTTAAAATATGAGAAAAAATAGAAAAAACAAGAACGTTACACGTGTAACATTTTTTCTTTTTATCATCTCATGAATTCTTCTTGACAGACAGCTCCTAAAAAGACTTGAGATATTTCTTGTGTGTAAAGGGAAAGCCCTCATGATAAACTTCCCTTCAGTTGCTGTGCAAAGGTTTTTACTGTCATAGATGAAACTACAGTAAGATAAAGAATGGAAATGCCCTGGTAATGCAGTATCCTCCAGAGGTGATCTCATTGGTACGTCTGAAATCCTGGAAAGAAAAAGCAAAAAAATTGAAAACTGAAATATATGCTCTTTACTTGGCTTACAGAGATCCACGAGTTCCTTGGTATGCAAAAGCCTTTATAGCAGCAATTGTTGGGTACGTTTTGTGTCTTCTCGATTTGATTCCAGATTTTATACCAGTTCTCGGATATGTTGACGATATAATTCTCATACCTGCAGGAATTACCCTCGCAATAAAGATGATTCCACAGGACGTACTGGAAGAATGAAGAGAAAGGGCACGGTCTGAACCTTTCAGCAAAAAAAATCACTGGGTTGCAGCAGTTCTCATTACTTTAATCTGGCTGCTGGCTATCTATGTGGCCGTAAAGGTTATCTGGGTACATTTCATGAAAGAGTGAGGGGGAGACACTATGACAGCTCACGTTAAACAATCTCTCTCATTGGGATTGTCCAGTCTTCAGATGTTCTCTCTACCATGTTACACGTGTAACAGGGAAATTAGCATAAATTTTCTTGATTTAATAAGAATAGACAATTTCTGAGATATGATGATTTGAGCACCCAGAAATTGATAACCTCTTCTCATTTTGGTGGCAGTATGAGTATCGTATGTTCTGACTATATGACCTCATCGAATTTCAATCCTATCATACTCTGGGAATGAACCCTGGAGCAGTGCAACTACGGACGAAAATACACGCTGTCGTCACCACGACATGAGAACCAATTGTAACCAAGCTTTGAGGAGTCACTTTAAACCAAGATTTATAAGCTTTGCATACAGCAAGGCTATGAGGTGACTCTATGAGGCTGTACGAATTTGAAGCCAAAAACCTGATGGAAAAAAACAAAATTCCAGTTCCTCAAGGCATACTCATCAAAAATGCAGAAGAAGCCAAAAAAGCAGCTGAAGACTTGGGTAAGGTAGCGTTGAAGGCTCAAGCTCTCGTTGGTGGGAGGGCCAAAGCTGGTGGTATTCTGTTTGCAGATACGCCAGAAGAAGCTGAAAAGAAGGCTGAAACCCTGCTCACCATGAAAATATCTGGGTATGCTGTGCATTCAGTTTTAGTGGAGAAATTCATGGATATCAAAAAGGAGTTGTATTTATCGGTGACTATTGATAGAATTCGCCATCAACCAGTGATCATTGCAAGTTCTGAAGGTGGTATCGACGTTGAGGAAATCAGCAGGAACTATCCTGATAAAATAGTGAAATACCACATACCAGTGGGAGAAACACCTGAGCCGTACGTGGGAAGGGAAGTAGCCCACTTGATCGGGTTAAAAGAGAAGAGCATGACCACAGTAGGAGGTATTATCAACAGGATGTACGCCCTGTTTTTGAAGTACGATGGAAAATTACTGGAGATTAATCCCTTGGCAGTGACAGATGAGGGATTTTTTGCAGCAGATGCAGTGTTCAACCTGGATGAGGACGCATTGTACCGGCATCCTGATCTAAAGGAGATGGGAATATCTGTACGCCACGAATTGGGTGAGTTAACTGAACGGGAGAAGACAGCCCAACAGTATGGATTCCCGTATGTGGACTTGGACGGATACATTGGCGTCTTCCCGGGCGGTGCTGGATTTGGTATTGCTGCGGTGGATTTGATCAAACAGTTTGGTGGTGAACCTGCCAACTTCATGGATTCTGGCGGTGGTCCCACTGTGGAGAACATGGAAAGAATGATTGGGTTATTGATGGATAATCCTCATGTATCTGGTATCTTTGGTGCAAGATTTGGCGGCATATCCAGGTGTGATTTGTGGGCAGAAGCAGTGATCGGCTATTTAAAGAAGCGAGCAGGCGAAGGAAAAGAGATTAAACCCATGGTCATGCGAATGACTGGCCACATGGAAGAAGAGGGACAGGAGCTGTTCAAAAAAGCGAAAAAAGAACATCCTGAATGGTTTGAGAGCGTAAAGGTGTATGGGATTGAAACTCCTATCGAGGATGTGATAAGAGAAGCTATTGCTGTGGCAAAAAAGAGGAGGAGATAACATGGCTATACTGGTTGATGAAAATACGAAATGTATTGTCCAGGGCATCACAGGTTCTCAGGGAAGTTTTCACACCAAGTTAATGCTGGATTACGGAACAAAGATTGTGGGAGGCTGCACTCCAGGGAAAGGCGGCCAAGAGGTTCACGGTCTCCCTGTGTATGATACAGTAAAAGAGTGCATGGAGAGCCATCCTGATGCTACCTGCACCAGTATCTGGGTTCCTGCACGATTCACCAAGGATGCTGTCTTAGAAGCTATTGATGCAGGGCTAAAGACAGTGGTTATCATCACAGAGAGGATACCTATCCACGACATGTTAGTGATCAGAAAGAAAGCACAAGAGAAGAATGTGATCGTTTTAGGCGGGAACACCCCTGGAGTGATCAGTCCTGGCAAAGCTAAAGTAGGCATGTTACCTGAGAGCACCTTTACAGGAGGGCGTATTGGCACTGTATCGAGAAGTGGTTCCATTACCTATTACTTAGCCAATACACTGCAATTAGCAGGTATGGGAGCGAGTACCTGTGTGGGTATTGGAGGAGACCCCTTGATCGGAACAGGGTATGAGCCCATTCTCAAGTTATTTGAGGACGATCTAGAGACCGATGCTGTTCTCCTTGCGGGAGAAATTGGCGGCGTCTACGAAGAAATGGCAGCTGAATACATTAAAAAAATGAAGAAGCCAGTAGTTGGGTATATTACAGGGATGTATGCTCCTAAAGGAAAAAGAATGGGCCATGCAGGTGCTATCATCGAGGGAGAGATGGGTACTGCAGAGTCAAAGATTTCAGCACTGAAAGGAGCGGGAGCAAGCGTTGCCACCAAGCTGTCAGATATTCCTAGACTATTAAAGGAGAGGGGTGTCTAAATGTGGAATACAGGCATTACCAAGGTTGAACCCAATAAGTTAGTGACCAGAGGGTACAAACAGGATGAACTGATTGGTGCAGTACCGTTCAGCCATGTGGTGTACATGCTGTTCAAAGGGGACTTGCCTGACGAAAAAACGGGAAAACTCTTTGATGCCATGATTACAGCTTCCATCGACCACGGACCCACACCACCGTCCGCGCAGGCAGCCCGCATCGTCTGTTCTGGCGGTGTTCCTTTACCCACGGCTGTGGCTGCTGGGTTGATGGCTGTCGGTGATTACCATGGTGGGGCTATCGAGAATGCGATGAAAATCCTGTACGGATTGGTGGATAAAAAGAACAAAGAGGGAAAATCCACAGAAGACATGGCCAAAGAGACAGTGAAAGAATTCAGAGAGAAAAAGAAACGAATGCCCGGGTTGGGTCACCGAATACACACAGATGATCCGCGCACCAAAAAATTATTTTTGATGGCTGAACAATTAGGGATAGCTTCAGATCACACTGCAATGCTCAAAGCGTTCAAGGACGAATTTGCTACAGTGACAGGGAAGAACCTACCCATTAACGTGGATGGAGCTATGGCAGCTCTCGCGTGTGACATGGGGTTCGACTACAGATTGGGAAAAGCACTTTTCTTGATGGGCAGGATCGCTGGATTAGTGGCACACGTGCACGAAGAGAAAACTCGTGAGAGGCCCATGCGAAAATTTGATCCAGATTTCCAGTACGATGGACCTGCAGAAAGACCAGTACCTCCACACTACAAATAATTCCCCTTTTTTTCTTCATTTTCTCTAATTGGTTCAAAAACAACAAACTCCAGCGTGTCAACCAGAGATTTAAAGGCTTCGCTCTCTAAAATGCGACTGTCCTTCTTTACATTAATGCCTAAAAGTGTTCTTGAAGCGTAAGGATATTTGACGCAATAAGATTTCAACAATTCTCGTTTTGTGTTTACATCATCAATGAATAGTGCTTTTGCCCTATATTTTTTGAAACCGACGTGGAGATGAACTATATCTTTGGCAGCTTTAATGTTTTTGACCCAGTCAGCTTTTCGCCCTCTCGAACTGACAACAGTAACCTTATTTTCATAGAGGCGATGGTACTCTACAGGCGTGAACCTCCTCTTCCCTGTTTTTCTTCCTACTGTCTCTAGTATAACAAAGATGAATCCTAGTCCCAAGAGTGGTGCAATATATATTCTGTAGAGGAAAGTAACTATTTTATTGATTCTTTTCATGTGCCTTAATGTTGTTGGTTCCCCTCTCGCTATTTTCGCAAGAAGAGAGGTTGGCGCAGGTATCTCAACTGAAGATTCAACCATAGTCTATACAGATGAGGAGCTTTTAAAAGCTTAATCGACTGTATACAGGTAGTACAGTATGCGGCAAGATTGGAAAAGATGAAAAATTCTTCAGTATTAATCGACTTTGTTATGAAATGCATCCTTAACTCTCTATTGAATCTCTGAAAAAGAGAAAAATTCTGTTGAACTCACAAAAGGTTCAAAGTTAAAGATGAGAAATGAAATGCTCACCTAAAAGGTGTACAATCGATTCTATTGCAGAATATTTTCAAAAATGGCCCCAGTGAATTTATCCACAAGGGAACATAAATAGTTCTGCAGCAGCTGTGGGGAATTTATCCATGATGCTGCCTTTCCAGGAAATACCTGTTTTATATTCGAGTTTAAATCCAATAACTATACTGGAACCTGCACTACTCTTTTAGAGCATGTATATTCCCACCTTTCTTCCAGACAGTATGCAACCGTACAACCGAAAAGTATAAAACAATTGAAATGAAAAGGAATACTAGAAATGAGCGGAGGTGACCAAATGGAACCACGAGTTGAGGACTTCACAGACACAACCTGTGTAGCTTCCACCGGTGGAAAGATGTTCCTTGCATAAGGAATTGGAGCTTTCCAGTATTAAATTTTTTTTCTTTTTTATCTTTATTTTGTGTATTTTGATATTTTTACTTTATGGATAGTTGTGTATACTGCCACATTACTTGTTCCTCATCGTATTCTGTTGAAAATTGAAAATTAAGAATTGGGATTCTCAGTATAGAAAGAACCTGCACTACTCTTCCAGAGCATATACTTGTTCACCTTTCTTGTAGATGTCGTACAGCACTTGTGCTAACCTGCTCTTCAGATCGATTTTTATTACCCCCTTCTTCCCCACAGTGGCAGAAAAGAGTGGTTCATCACTGTAGTAAAAGGTGAGGGGGACATTCTTGTACCGGGGACTCACTGACAGTCTCCCTGCCTTTCTAGTAAAATCCAGGGCCACAGGAATTCTCTGTTTCAAGGGCTGCACATCTAATCTCATTCCCACCTCTCTCTCAATTTCAGAAATATTTCTCCCTTTTTTCCCAATAATTTCGGGGATAACCTCTTCCGGCACGTATAAAATTCCTCTATTGGAGGAAACTTGCTGCAATTCGTAATCCACCCCTACGAATTTATCAATATTCTTCAAAATCTTCCTTTTTGGTCTTCTCTTTATGGGCATCACCACTACCTGTTCTCCATACGAGTAGATTTCAAATTCGCACACCCCAGTCTCAAAATCTTTTGCTTCAATGACGGGTCTGGCTAAATCAGGTTCACTCATACCCTCAGGGACCTTCACTGAGAAATTTAGCTTTAACACCTTTTTAATGTCCCCATCTTCTATGTGGACAATCGTGTCAATAACCTGGGAGATCATGCCCAGTTCGATTCGCCCGATGAACCGCTGGACTGCATCGATCGCGTCTGTGGCGTGGACCACCCCCACCATGCCCACACCTGCCAGCCGCATGTCAGCAAACACGTGAAAATCCTCTGTCCTGCGCATTTCGTCAAAGACAGTAAAATCCGGCCTGGTCAACAGCAAAATGTCAGCAGTCTTGGCCATGGAACCTCTCAACGAGGTATACTGGGTGATCTCTTCTGATACTTGTAAATCTCTGGGTTTTTCCATAGTTTTCACAATCTTTCCCTTTTCTTTGTAGAACTCTGCCAGCCCCTGGACAAAGGTGGACTTTCCCGCTCCAGGAGAACCTGACACCAAAATACCTTCTGCTCTCTCAAACCGGTTCATCAACTGACGAGAAATGGTATAATCTGTTAATTTCAGCTTCTTTAGCGGTTTGACTGCAGTAATCTCCATGCGGTTTGAAAAGGGAGGCTGCGTAATGGCAATACGGTACTCCTTCAACTGGACAACGGTGGCACCTTTCTCGTCTAATTCGATAAAAGAATCCTCAGACTGTTTTGCTCTCTCAATAATGTCTAAAGCTACCGTCTCTAAATCGTTTAAAGTGAGAACAGTATCTTTTCGGATTAACCTAATGTTCCCTGGTCTTCCCGTCTTTACGAGGACGGGAAGGTTTTCCTTTAAGTGGACAGATAAGGTTTTCTCATCAAAGAAATCTTCTATTTTCCTTTCAGGTTTTATTTCTTTTTCTAAAATCATACACTGAATCCCTTTGGCTTCGGCTATTCTGCCCTGGATAAAATCACCTGTCACCAAGACAGCATTGGTCTCCTCTGCAATATTTCTGATCTTGTCATCCATGTCTTTGTAGTCTTTCGTTCTCCTTCCGTAGTAGGTTAAGGTGATACTATTTTGAAGGCAGTACTCCCTGATTTCATTCAACTCTTCCAATCCTGTAATACCAATTGGTGTCCCCCTGTTAGCGATGTACTCTATTTCTGCAATCACCAGTTCAGGTAGTAAAATTTCTTCTATTTCATTTTCCAGCAAGAATTTCTTGAATCGTCCATCGATGACAACACTGGTATCGGGAACAACTTTCATACAGTGAGATGTTCTTCCATCTTTTTAAGGGTTGACATTCAGTGGGGTTGTCAAGTTTGGGGTGCTGCGTTTGTTACACGTGTAACATTGGGTGAACTTATCTCTATTGTTTGCATTTCATTGACAAAAAGATAGTTTATAAGCACTGAGAGATTCCATTCCCTGAAACCGACACTCCTTCACTTACAGCGTTATGTTGGCCAATGAGATCAAAATGAGCTTATTACAGCCTGCATCTTTATATGAGCTTCCCCAGTGATTGATAATTCTATCAATTTTGGTAAGTTTACTGAAGACAATTGCCGTGTTACACGTGTAACAGAAATTAACAGATGAAAAATCCTGCACAACCGAAAAGTTTAAATGCATTAATCGAGATCTGGCAAAGCAATCAACAAGCCTAGATTCCCTTCAGCCCCCTCTGTGAACATATCAATTAACGATCCGTGGGATACTGTTCTCATTTCTTTTAACCACGTCACATAAGGGTCATCCTTGAAGAATATTGATTTAACCTCGAAGTTGTCTTTCTTTTGTATTTCCTCTATTTTCTCAACAGGTGCATTCTCAAGCCGTTTTTTGTAACCCTGTAATACAGAAATTGCCATAGATAAAAAGGAGAGCATAAAAGCTTTGAATTCTTCAGGGGACATTTCCTGTTCTTTATCAACAATTTCTCTCGTAGATGAGAGCAGGTTCTCCCTGAATTGGGGATTTAATTCGTAGTACTTTTCCACATAGTTCTTTCTTACGACGACTTCAGGTTCTCCTACAAAGTCATTCTCTTTCAGCACTTTCAAATGGTAGTATATTTTGTCTGGTTTTTCACCTAGATTTGCAGCAATCTGGCTTGCAGTGGTTCTCCCCTTTAACAACTGGTATAATATGGCTCCTCTCAACGGGTGCTTGAGTGTTGCTAACAGGGTTTCTATGAATTCAGACATGGTACCGAAACATTTATATACTGGTACTATATAAAACTTACTGACGTATGAAAAATTTCGTATGTACTGAATTATAGTGATGTGATGAAAGGTGATGATATGGAATACCGAAGCCACAAAGGATTTGATCTCTCTGAGATAGGTATAGGATGTTACGCTTTGGCTGGCGTGTATGGTAAGAAGGATGGTGAAGAATTCAAGAGAATGCTGGATCGAGCGTACAAGATGGGAGTGAACTTTTTTGACACTGCTGAAGGGTATGGTGATGCTGAAGGTATACTGGGTGAGACAGTTAAGCCATTTCGTGAGGACGTGTACATTGCCACAAAAGTAGGCGTTAAGGAAGGGATTGAACCCAATTTGTCAGGTGAGTATATCCAGCGTGCGTGTGAGCAGAGTCTGGAAAGACTTGGAACTGATTATATTGATTTATATCAGGTGCATTTTGATGATCCGAAGACACCAGTGGAAGAGACCGTTCATGCGTTTGAGAATCTGGTGAATGAAGGGAAAATACGTCATTATGGAGTGGGGCATCTTCCTGTGGGGAAAGTGGAGACCTATTGCAGAAAAGGACATGTCTTTTCAGTGTTAATGGAGTTAAGTGCTGTTGCTCGCCGTTCACGAAAGGAATTGTTACCATTGTGTCAGAAGTATAAGGTGGGTGGTATAGCGTTCAGTACCACAGGGCGGGGGTTACTCACGGGGAAATTTAAGGGGACACCTACGTTTGAACCTGGCGATATCCGTCACATGGACCCGCTTTTTCAGCGTGAGAATTTCCAATCAGCTTTGAGGATAGTAGAGAAGTTTGAAGAGTTAGGAAGAGAATACAAGAAGACGCCAGTACAGGTGGCCATTGCATGGGTTTTGTCTCAGCCGGGGATTGTCTGCGCTTTGACAGGGCCGTCAACAGTTGCACATCTGGAAGAGAATATTGGAGGGAGTGGATGGGCTTTGTCTTCAGAACATGGCAAAGAGTTGGAGGAGTTATTCAAGAAGGAGGATGAATGGTTACAAAAAGAGCAGCTCTCATCGATACGGTCCATTCTCTCACGTGAACTGCCACAAGAGTTCTCGAAAGCTTTTGCAGACCTTGTGTATGTTCTGGAAACGTCTATACTGCTGGAGTTAGTTGAAGAAAAGGAGGTTTTGCCTGTTTTTTATGAGCTTTTCAGCATGAGAAAGACGCCTGATACTGCTCAATTGGAATCGATTCAGGAAAAACTGAAAAACATACTTGACGTTGAAAATTTAATTTTATAGGGATATAATATCCATAAATCCTGTGGATTGAGAGAAAATCCTACAAGAGCGAATTTATGACAAATCAAATGTTTATTAAAACGGGAACCCTTTTGGGAAGAACTGAAGTTTGTCCCAAAGAGTACAAACCCAAAATTTAAAAGAACAGAAGATGAGGTGTGAGTGGAGGTAATAGACGAGATGTCAAAGCACATCTGGGGGAGCATACAATTCGTATAACTCTCACTGAGAATGTACGTAGTGTATGTGACCGGATTGAGAAAATCGTGGACACGAAGTCTTAATCCCCAGAATATTTGCCTCTGATAGTTATCAAAGTAATGGAGGTGTGAAAAAATGAGCCCAAGAGTTGAAGATTATATGGATTCCACATGCGTGGCTTCCACTGGCGGCGGCCCAGTAATGAAAGCATAGTCCTCCTAAAACCGGACGCCTTCTATAAAGTGTTTCTTTCTTTTTTATTTTTTGATCTCATTCGGATTCAGATTCTTACAATAGGAAACACGTACCTCTATCGTTGAGAGAAAATTCGTATCACCTGGAAAAAGAGGATTTCACAGCCACTCCTCGACTATTGATACTTCTGTTTCTTCTTGTCCAAAGTTCTAATAAATAAGCGAAAGGGCAAATGTTACGTGTAACATATGGGACCCAGTGGACAACCTCTCACGTTCGAAAAGGTTATATATGTACTGCCACATTATAAAAAGAGGACCTGTAGCCTAGTGGATAGGGCAACAGCCTCCTATGCCGATGAAGAATATTACGCTAATTGATCAGTGATCTGAAGAGAGTTAGCAGAGGCGGAGAAAGCTGTAGGTCGGGGGTTCGAATCCCCCCAGGTCCGCTCACGATTTTAATGTACAATTGCACTCATTTTGAAATAGGCTATGTCTACATTTTTAAAGAAGGGAGATGACTATCGCTTATGTCTGTCCTGATTATCGATGCTGAATACGAAACTATAGACGAAGCTGTGCAAGAAGTCTTCTCTCATTTCAGCCCTCCCGAAAAAACGGTTTTGATCAAACCCAATTTGCTGGGAGGATTCCCTGTGGAGCAGCACGTGACTACCCACCCTTCATTAGTTGAAGCTCTGGTTCAGTATCTTGAGAAAAGGAATGTAGAAATTACGGTAGGAGATAACCCTGCTGGGAAGAGTAACCTAGTAGAAAGAGCAAAGAAAGCTGGACTATACCAAGCTTCTAAAGGACATTTTGAGGACATATCTGATGGTAAAGAGGTTTTAATTGACTCACCGTATTTCTCCCAGCTAGTCATATCAAAAAAAGTGCTCAATGCTGATTATGTTCTGAACGTGCCCAAGTTCAAGACGCACATGCAGACGATTATCACGGGAGCCGTAAAGAATATGTTCGGGATGTTGCCAGGGGAAGAAAAGTCCATGATCCACTGTAAGGCCCGCTCGTTGGAGGACTTCTCTAAAGCGTTGGTAGACATATATAATGTGAGACCTCCTGATCTGACAGTGATGGATGCAGTGGTGGGCATGGAAGGAAATGGTCCATCTTCAGGAAAGTTGAGGCATATCGGGAAGGTATTAGCTTCAGACAATGGGGTGGAATTAGATGCAGTGATGGCGCACATGATGGGATTAAACCCGTATGAGGTTCCCATGTTGAAATATGCGCATGAGAAAGGATTAGGAGAAATATCTATTGAGAATATAAGTATCAAGGGAGAATTAACTAGAATTCCACGATTTAAAGTACCTTCCAAGACGTTTGTGAGCTTCATTACTCCAGTAAGTTCAAGATATTACGATTTTCTTGCAGTGAAACCTCATTTAAATCGAGAAAAATGTGTGAAATGCTGGGAATGCGTCGAGAAATGCCCTGTTTCTGCTTTGAGCCGGAATGAGTATCCGCGTATTGATAGAGATGCATGTGTCTCCTGTTTTTGCTGTGTGGAGATATGTGAGAACCATGCCATGGAGGTGCCATCCCGAGCGAGGGATTTATTTAACAGACTTTTTTTGAAAGCGTAGAGTGCAGGTTTTTTCTCCTTGGCACATACAGGTCTCGAAAGTGATGGTATAGGGAGCTTTATACTCTTTTGCCCACTCGTTGTATATGATTGGGCAGATAACTGCACCTACCCTACCTGCCACGTTTTCTCTTCCCGAATTTTTCATGATATCCCACCAGGGGCACTGCTCAATTACTATTTTGTATTTTTCAAGGTGGTACTTATACCCTTCTGAATTCCATTTTAATTTTAAGCTGTCAAAAAACTCTTTTCCTAACTTTATAGCGGTTCTGGCTTGAATTTTGGCCATTATTTTCCAGACTTTTTTATCTAGCTCGAGAGCGTATTCGAAAGAGTTCTCTTCTTCTATCATGAGAAACCAGAGTCCATCCACTGCGAAATAGGACTTTTTGAAGTACTCCAAGCTGTCCATGGGTTAGGTTGATTTCGGTTCCTTTTATGGTTTTGGTTTGGCTCTACATTTGGCATTTGCGTTTGTGTGTATTCTGAAAAGCAACTGTTGTCCATCTATGCCGATTACCTTTCCACTTTATTGGAGCCCTAAAATCGACTTTTTACGAGGCTCAATCTGCTGATGCTTTCCATAACTTCTGATAGTTTTTCATGGGTTCTGGTAACATCATCCACTTCCCAAAAAGCTAACGATTTCCTGAAATTCTCAGGTAATCCTTCTATTTCCTCACGAATTTTTTCCAGTCGATTGGCATCTGACACTGCAACAATTCTCTGTACAGTAGGGTTATCAAGTGCTTTCAATAAATTTACAATGAGGCTTTTAATAGCCCCCTTTTTATGAACTTCAAACACATAGGTCACCATGCCTAAATTGGCTATTCTAACTCTCCATATACAATCGACCCGTGTTCCTGGAGCTATAGACTCTTCTGTATTTACCTCAAATCCCAGCTGCATTCCAATATCTCTTACAAAACCTTTTATAACTTCATGGTCAAAATCTCTTGGCTTAGGCTCTGGCTTTGCCCATATCTCGTAAAGAAAGTAATCTACTGCGAGTAAGTCCGAATCTTTGATTTCTCTCCCGAGATAACGAGCTATATCGATCAGTACTTTGTTGATTTCAGTGTACTCCTTCCCGGATATGTTATATTTCTGGAGAGGAAGTGAATCATATTTTAATATTTTGAGAGCTTTCCTCGCTTTGTCGTTCCATACACCGAATTGGTTTGGATCATACAAGCACAGTATTTCAGTGATGGTGGCAGGCCCTAACTCTTTGATTTCTTTCAAAACCCTATCAAATCTTTTTTCAAAGGGCCCTGATCCGTACAATAGGTTATCAAGTTCCTTTACTATTTTATCCAGCCCATTTGCATCGATTATTTCTTGCACCAGATAATCCTTATTTCCCCACATAGCCGATGCCCACAATCCTGAGATAAGTTTTCCAAATTCAAATTCAGTTAGAGACTTCACGTTCTCTTTTTTGAGTAGATTTGCTACAAATTCACGACTTTCATGTCGAGAGGCAAGATCCTGTCTAAATTCTGGAGAAGACATTAAACTGCCTAGGTAGTACTTGATGAGTTTTTGTTGTTCTTGATTCA
>Ga0209427_10000301_pt1 | contig 50504 bp, 46 predicted proteins | sample DeeMarSWOR136_30_FD_187465 | JGI IMG/M metagenome (GOLD analysis project Ga0209427, IMG submission 187465) | Marine sediment microbial communities from White Oak River estuary, North Carolina - WOR-1-36_30 (SPAdes) (version 2) | ecosystem: Environmental > Aquatic > Marine > Intertidal zone >...
ACCAGAGCTTATTTCGGACAGAAGGATGCCCAGCAGTTGCTAGTTATCAAGAAGATGGTAAAGGACCTTGACATGAACCTGGAGGTCGTTGGCTGCCCTATATTGCGCGAGGCTGATGGCTTGGCCATGAGCAGCCGCAACACCTACCTGAACCCCGAGGAGCGCCGGGCGGCTACCATTCTTTACCGGGCACTCATACTGGCGCGGGAGGTGTGGTCACAGGGCGAGAGCGATGCCGAAAGACTGCGCCGAGAGATGACCGAACTCATCGAAAGGGAGCCACTGGCAACCATCGACTATATCAGTATTGCTGATGCCGGGACTCTTGAAGAGCTTGATAGAGCCCGGACTCCGGCACTGGTGTCCATGGCTGTAAAAATCGGCAACACCAGATTGATTGATAATATCGTGCTATAGTAGCCTCAGGTCACAAATATCTCAGGTTATGACTTGACATGCAAGCCATACTTGTAATACACTATCTATTATGGTACAGAGTAAAAGCAAACCCAACATATCAATTCGTATTAATCCAGACATCATACACCAGGCGAAAGTGGCGGCTGTCTACGCGAAGAAGACACTCGGGGAGTGGCTGGAGGAAGCAATCATAGAGAAGCTGCGCAGGGAAATTAAGTAAGCGCAAAGCTTGGCGGAAATGCCGTTACAGCATTACTCTTTTGTTCTATCAAAGAACAAAGGTTATTTTACGCCATGACAAGGTGTTTGCTGATGTGATATAATAATCCGCAGTTGAACTTCAAATGCCGAGGTAGCTCAGTTGGTAGAGCAGCGGACTGAAAATCCGCGTGTCCCCAGTTCGATTCTGGGCCTCGGCACCAGAGACCACGTGAGCGGAAGTAGTTCAGCGGTAGAACGCCTCCTTGCCAAGGAGGAAGTCGCGAGTTCGAATCTCGTCTTCCGCTCCATTCTTTTTATTCCCACTTCTCTATTTCTATCAGGCATGAGTTCGGCGCCATGCCCGGGACGTTCTTCGAAAGTACCCGCTCCGGCGTCAGGATGCTGACACAACCGCCCCTGTCCGGACTGTCAGGGTTCCCCGGCTCAACCGGGTCGTATTTCCCCGACCCGTAATAAGAGTGCACCACACCCGGCTTCATCCTCTCCGTAATAGCAGCGATACAGAGCACGGCGCCGCGGTCGTTATAAAGCCTGACGATATCACCATCACGAATACCCCTTGCCTCCGCATCCGATGGGTGGATGCGTACCGGATGCCAGTAATATCCGTCTTTCAGTACGCGGTGCGCGGACATCTCTGCCAGCCAGGAAACATTGGCATCATACTGAGTGTGGAAAGTGAATCTGGGGTGGGGTATGATTAACTGAAGCGGGTATTTCTTTGCAAGTTCCGAGGTATGACCCTCCCAGCTGGGGATATAGCGCGGGAGGGGTGGCCTTTCCGCGTCATCAGGGAGGTGCTCAAGCAGGCTCCGGGAGACAAACTCTATTTTGCCGCTGTAGGTGCCGAGCTCTCTACCTTTTTCCGTATTCCTTTTGGGATTGAACTCATCGGGCGTATCACACTCCCTGCCCTCGTAGAACCAGCGCAGGGCCGGTGTCGGCTTATAGTCCTCGGGCATAGGCACGATGAAATAACCCTTTTTCTTGAAATCCTCAAATGATATGTATTGTGACAGGTCGGATGAGTTGAACACCTTCTTTATCCAGTCTTCATCCGAGTTGCCTTCGGTGTACTCCTCTCTGATACCGAGACGTTCGGCGAGTTCTGAGAATATCCGATAATCAGGCTTTGATTCGTAAATCGGCTCAATGCACTTCTGCTGATAGACAATGATTCGATGGTTGCAGGCGTTAGAGCCGTGATGGGTATAGCCGCCGGTATTAGCCCACTCACCGATGTCGTACCGTTCGAAGCTGGTGCAGGCCGGCAGAATAATATCGGCCAGTCCGGTCTCCGTGCACCACCAGCAGTCCTGATTGACCACGAATTCGAGCTTGGGACTCTGATACATCCTCACCCAGCGGCCGGTGCCGGTCATCGTACCGAGAAAGGAGCCGCCGTAACGATAGAACATTTTAACTTCGGAACAGCCGGGAAGGGGATAGGTGAACGGTATAAACTGCTGCTCAAGGGACTGTCCGCAGAAAGTCTCTCCCATCCAGTGAATGGGTGGACTGAGAATCGCCTCCGGAAGGAGCAGGCGGTAGATACGCTGCTTCACGTGATTGACAGCCGGTTTCCTGGCAAATCCGTTCAGAAAGTTCGGCCCGAATGAGCTATAGCCCGGGAAATCAAACGCAGCGTTGTACGGCGAGCCCATAGTAGTCCCCCAGATATTGACGCCCGGCTTTCCCAGTCCCTGCATTGCCTGGAGCAACACCATTAGCCTCGCCCATTCCGTCCCGTAGGCCTGACGGCAGGCGCCGGACTCTCCTCCTCGTGAGCCGGCGGCCAGCATAGTACGCTTCGACGCCCACTCCCGGGCCAGACTTTTTATAGTATATGCCGGAACATCGCATATCTCCGACGCCCATTCCGGTGTCCTGGCGGTGCCGTCATTTTCACCGATAATGTGCTTTTCAAAATCATCAAATCCGACCGTATGGGTAGCAACGTATTCCCGGTCGTAAGTGCCTTCCTTCAGCCACACATAGGCGATGGCCTCCGCCATGGCGGCGTCGGTGCCCGGTCGTGGAGCAATCCACTTATCACCCAGGATAGTGGCCGTGTAATTACAGAAAGGATCGATAAAAATCTGCCGCTTGCCCAGGTCTCTCAGCCAGTAGCGCCAGATAACCGACTCCTGCCCTCCGTAGATGCCGCGTGTGGAATCAGGATCGTTGCCCCAGTGCACTATAAGGTCAGTATTTTTCAAGGCATCCTCCAGGAGGTCATACTGCTCCGGCATACCCACCCGCCAGAAGAAACCGAAGGCATGGGTAGCGCCCCAGTGCCAGCCCTCCCAGCTGTCGGGATTGTCAAGGATATCGGTAAAACCAATCAGGTTAAAAAACCTGGCCCACGCTGACGTGCGATAGCCGATATTTCCCCAGTTGTGGTGCGATGAAGCCCGGGACACCACAGCCTCCGGACCGTAGTTGTTCCTGATTCTCTTCATCTCGCTGGCAACAATATCCAGAGCACTGTCCCAGCTGATGCGTCTGTATTCAGACTTACCTCTGTTTTCCGGATGCCGGTCACCATCGGGGTCGAAATCAACCCTCTGTAGAGGGTACTTAATCCTGGCATCGGAGTATATCCGCGCCTTTTCCGTCATCGTGAAAGGCGCCACGCAGGCTTTCCTGAGCGGCGAAAATTTCTTTCCGTTAACGTCGATTGTCCATGACGCCGCATCGTTATCGTTAAGGACCAGAGGCCTGACACGGATTATACGCTCGTCCTTTACGTAGACCTGGACCGGACCGCCAACGGTAAGATTTGTGAGAACCTGTTCCAAAATATACTGCTACCCTTCCAAATTATCTTCAGTACTTAAGGCTGGAAAATATATACAGGCACAAAGCCGATACTGGCAGGCTCCTGTAGTATTTTAAGGTTCATTAAAAGTATAATAAACAAAGATGGCTAATATCAAACTGGGAAAATTCAGGTAATGAGTGAGATGAAGCTCCTGTGCTGGAACGTAAACGGCATCCGGGCGATCAAGAATAAAGGTTTTCTGGAATGGCTGCAAAGGGAATCGCCGGATATCCTCACGGTCCAGGAAACGAAGGCCAATCTCGAACAGCTTGATACTGACCTGAAAGAACCACAGGGCTACCGTACATTCTGGAATTTCCCCGAGAGAAAGGGGTACAGCGGCGTGGCTATCTTTACCAAAGAAACGCCTCTGAGCGTCCGGTATGACCTCGGCGAGACCGGACTCGACCTTGAGGGACGCGTAATCATCGCCGAATACCCGGAATTCACGCTCATGAATATATACTACCCCAACGGAAAGAAAGACCAGGAACGCCTGGACTACAAGATGGCCTTCTATGATGTCTTCCTAGAATACGCCGATACTCTAAAAACCGCCGGTACGGGGCTGGTCATCTGCGGCGACCTCAATACCGCCCATAACGAGATAGACCTGGCACGACCCAAAGAGAACAGCAAGGTCTCCGGGTTCCTACCTGAAGAGAGGGCCTGGATGGACAAATTCGTATCCCACGGCTATGTGGATACCTTCCGCCACTTCAATAAAGAGCCCGATCAATATACATGGTGGGACATGAAATCAGGGGCCAGGGAGAGAAATGTGGGCTGGAGACTGGACTATTTCTTTGTGAGCGAAGACCTGCTGCCGTCGGTGACACAGGCTTTCATCATGTCCGAGATTATGGGCTCGGACCACTGTCCGGTGGGGCTTATCCTGAAAACGCCCTAGCCTTATGATAGATTCTCCAAACCCCTGACGACATCATTGAGGTCGTTGAAAGGGGTACACTCAAGTTTCTCTTCCCGGCAGCGTTCCAGAAGGTCACCGGTGGCGAAGACCTTGATAGCCATCCTGGATGGGAAGATATCCGACACGCCATTGCCTACATAGACGACATTATAGCCCTGTTTCACCAGCAGTTCAGTATAGGACTCCTTGAAGCCGGCTTCTTTCTCGGTACCATCAGGGCCTACGTACCTGACTTTCATACCATCGGGAGAAAACTCGTTCTCCGCGGCATAGATGTCAATTCCGTCAATGCCCAGGCGATCCAGAAGCACCTCTATATAGAAAGTCAGGCCGTTGCTGACGATGACGACTTTATACCCTTTTTGAGAGCAATAATCTACCAACTCGCGGAAGCCGGGGCGTATCCTAACGCGGTCGCTGGTAAGGACAAGTTCGGTCATGGTCTGGCGGTCGGCTTTCATCATACCGAAGACCTTCTTATTGAACGTACCGACCGGTATTTTGCCTTCTATGTATTCCTTTAGATACTCCCGCCACCGACTGCCAACATAGGTATCCAGCAAGAGGAAGCTTACGTCTTCCTCGGTGACGGTGCCATCAAAATCAATCTGTACGGCGATTTTCATGATTCAGGTAAATTCCTTGTCTTACGGATACTTCTATTTCAATATATCGGATTAAGCCTGAACGGGTCAAGCTTAAACAGTATTCTGTTAATACATGGCAGACGGCTATACCTCACCCCTGACCCCTCTCCAGCCTGCATCATTGAGAAACCCATGTTCTTATGGCTGGAGAGGGGAGTGAATAGGGAGAGGGGGGCTTCGCCCCCTCTCTTTATCTCTCCCCCTCTCCGACCAGTTTATCTATACAGTCTGTTACATCTAACTGGTCGGAGAGGGGGCTTAAGGGGGTGAGGCTGGAATATTAATGGGTCAAGGCATAGTAATGGTGGCTGGTATAAACTTTTTACTGGTGTTAGAATTCACGAGGGGGAAAAGTTGGCGCGGTATTACATCGGGACATCCGGCTGGCACTACGAAGACTGGAAGGGGCGTTTCTATCCGGAGAAACTGCCGAAATCGAAATGGCTGGAGTTTTACGCCCGGCATTTTCCCACGGTTGAACTTAACAATACCTTTTACCGCCTGCCCTCGGAGGCTGCTTTTGCCAACTGGTACGAATCCGCGCCGTCCAGTTTTACCTATGCGGTGAAAGTAAGCCGGTTTATTACGCATATAAAACGGCTGAAAGACTGCGATGAAGCAGTCACTAACTTTATGTCAAGAAGCGCCCTGCTGAAAGAGAAGCTGGGGCCCCTGCTGTACCAGTTACCGCCCAGTATGCACCGCAACGATGCTACGCTGGCGTCATTTCTGTCTAAACTACCGTCCGAATTCAGGCACGTTATCGAGTTCAGGCACCAGTCCTGGCTGGTAGAGGAAGTCTTTGACATACTGCGTGAACATCGTACCGGAATCTGTGTTTTTGATATGCCCGAATCAACATGTCCCCTGCTGGCGACGGCTGACTTCGCCTATATCAGGTTTCACGGCAGCGACAGCCTTTACTCAAGCTGTTATTCCGATGAAGAGCTAGCCGACTGGGCAGGAAAAATAACAGGGCTGGCTGAGAAACGGGACTCGGTCTATATATATTTCAATAATGACGTTCAAGGGTTTGCGTTAAGGAACGCGGAAACAATCCGTGACTATCTGGAGAAAAGACGAAGATAGGCTGACGAAAATACCATGCATCAGGTTATTGTTCCGCCTTCATCTTCTCTTGATGGCCTCCAGGGTCGGCTTCGGCCAAGGTGCCAGCCCCGAGCATGATAGCCATCTCAAAATGCGGCTTTTCAAACTGCTTCCAGGTTAGCGGTCCGTGTTTTACTCCCTTCGGAACGAAGACTGCCGAAGTCTTATTAATCGTGAGTGGCTGCCCGCCCAGCATGAACTCTATTTCGCCGCCGAGTTCTTCGCGGTTATCCGGATCATTACCCATGTGGATAACGATTTCATCGTAATCGTGCACATGCTCATAAATGTGGGTACTCGGCTTCGGCATACCATTGACCCAGCCGATTTCGATATAGGTATTGCACCCCGGTACAAGATTATTGCTCATTACCGTCATTGAAGGCAGGCGGCCTTCGACTTCTTCAACCGGCACGACCTCATAGACGGGCTTCTTTACGAAATATTTCTCATAGTTTGAATCAGCCATAGCATGTTACACTCCTTCTACGAATTACTTACCGATCTGTTTTATGCATCACACCTGTGCAACTGTTATTATCTCGATGATAGAATGAGTCCCGCAGAATTATCATATGCTGGACATTAAAAGTAACTGGGTGCTGTTCCAGAAGTAAAATGGAAAATAGGTCTGTCAATCCTCCTGATGGTAATCGGACCGTGTTCAATCCCGGCCGGAATAAAAGCGATGAAGCTTTTATCAATGATATTCTGTTTGCCGTCTATCCAGAATTCAATTTCACCACCCAGGTCGTAGCGATTATCCGGGTCTGAACCGACATAGGCAACAGCTTCATTAAAATCATGGATGTGTGGCTTTATGACACCTTCATCACCCTTGGTCTCCGGCCATTTCCCGGGCAGGAACCAGGCCGTCTCCATATAGAAGGCCCCCTTGATAACATCGTTGTCCAGCGAGAATAAACGCCTGCCTTCATTGTCATTAAACTTGGGAGTCCAGGATGCCTCGACGATGTTCGGTTTCAGTTCGGTAACAAAGTATTTCTTGTCCCAATTAGCCATAATACTCTCTCCTTTTGATAAAATAGTCGCTGTCCGCTACCAGATTATATTTCCTTTGGTCCTGAATATCAACAATTAGCCAATATGAGTATTTTGTATACTTCACGTTTATCCACTAATACAGCATTAACTATTATTATATTGTTCCCATTATCACACATCATAATCATGTATGAAATAAACGAGGACAATTACAATTAACAACCTCCTCCGAATACATGGGGGATCTGGACTCGGTCTATATATATTTTAAAAATGACGTTCAGGGGTTTGCGTTAAGAAACGTCGTAACCATTCGTGATTATCTTGAGAAAGGTAGACAAAAACGGATTAGCGGCAGCAATTAAGAGGTTTTTAATGTAGAACTGGGGGCCGTTCAACTATCGTGTGGCTTTATGCACAAGGGGAGCTGATATAGTTCCCCTTTATTTGTTAATAGTATAATGTGTTGACGCGTGTAATACTGAGAAGTAGCGTGTTATTTAGAAAAGGAGGTTGAGATATGAGCCAAATTAAAAAAAGGGTGTCAGCCGCTGTTTTCACTCCAAACCGCCTTGAAGTCTTGACAGATGGTGTATTCGCTATCGTGATGACCTTGCTGGTACTGGAGATTAGTGTCCCGGAGATCGCACAGCCATTGCTGCAGGCGGAACTGCCCCGGAGGCTACTTGAACTATGGCCCAAGTTGTACAGCTACGTACTGAGTTTTATAGTGCTGGGCCTTCTCTGGAATCTACATCACCGTTCCTTTCATTCCATCAAGCGTTGTGATAGTGCACTGGTATGGTTAAATATAGTTTTCCTGATGTTTATCGCCCTGATACCCTTTTCCACGTCCCTTCTTGGGAACTACGGAACGGAACAGCTTTCGATGGTTATATACACAAGCAATGTATTACTTGCCCTTGTTATGAGACTCATAATCTGGACATACGCTACTAGTAAGAACCGACTGGTGGATAGCGATATTAGCCGCAGGTGGGTAAAGGTTGATAAGTTGATTTCAATCGGGTATTCGCCTGTCTTTCTGCTGGTCATTGGCATTTCTTTCATCAATGTTATCGCTGCCTTTTCCATATTGGTGCTCTTGCTGGTGATTGCTATTGTAATGCAATTAATAACAAGAAGGCTTTATCAATAACCAAATGATGACATATTTTTAATTTTTGGGTTTCCCAGAGTTATTGACATCTGCCTGCTGGGAAGCTATATTATCAAAACGTTGAAGACGAGTTGAGAAATTATATAAAATAACATCCAGAAAGGAGGCAAGCGGCCTCCGCCTTATAGTAAGCTTGCTTTACACACACTACATATGCAACTCTATAATGTCCCCGTCTTGTAAAACGTGGTCTCGCTTCGCCATGACACCATCGTGCTTGCCGGAGCCCCAGATGCGTGCATATTTCATCTTCCTGGCAAAGTCCTTATGCACCGAGGCGGCCGCAGCCTCCAGGGTGCTGCCCCTGTCGAGTATTATGGGGTCGGTCATATCCGGCTTGCCGCCAGGTGTCTTGGTATAGACACGGATGATATCCAGCATCTGGAATATTCTCAGCCTCAAATCGTCGAGTCCTTCGCCCAGCGCCGAGATGGGCACAATCGGCAGCCGGTCACTACATTTCTCCTTCAGAGCCCGGAGATTCGCTCCATTCTCGTCCAGGTCCGTCTTATTGCCCGCTACCAGCGTCCTTTTATATGTGAGTGGGACTTCGCTTTGGGTATCAGTCCGGCCTTCGCCCAGTCCTATTTTCCTCTCCTCAAGCTGAATGACTACCATCTCAAGCTGAAAAACGGGGTCATCACTCAAATCAACCACCACCAGGAGGCCATCGGCGCGCCTGATGATATTCAGCAACCACCACTCCGGAGGCTGCTCGCTCAGGGGAGGCGTATCGATTAGCTGTATCTGGATATTCTCGTAGGTCATCATCCCCGGGGTAGCGCTCTGGGTGGTAAAAGGGTAAGCGGCTACCGTCGGGGCAGCCTTGGTGATACTGACGACAATCTGTGACTTGCCCGTATTGGGCAGTCCGATGACGGCCACCTGTCCCGCCCCTACCTTCTCAATCATCATCGACGCCCGCTGAGTAGCCGTTTTCTTGTCCAGCGACTGCGTAAGCTTGGCGATTCTCGTCCTTAAATCGGCACGGAGGTGGTCGGTCCCCTTATGCTTGGGCATGACCGCCAGCATTTCCTCCAGGGCGGCAATCTTTTCCAGGGGAGTTTTCGCCATCCTGAAATTCTTCTCGGCTTCAAGATACTGCGGCGTTAAATTGGCCGGCATGACTACAGGTACTCCCTTATCCTCTCTACTTTTTCTCTGGGCAGGCCTGTGGCCGCCACCAGCTCGTCCACGGAAGCCTCCCTGATTCTCTGTACGGAACCGAACTGCCTCAGCAGGGCGCTCTTACGCCTGGGTCCAATTCCCGGGATATCGTCAAGTACCGAAGTAAATGCCTTCCTCCGGTGTACTTTGGCATAGTAGCTTATGGCGAAGCGGTGCGCTTCATCCCTGAGGCGCTGTAGAAGCTGGAGTCCGGGGGAGGACTTGGGCAAAACCACAGGTTCTTTCCTCCGGGGAAGATAGATTTCCTCGTTTTCCTTGGCTATACTGGCTAACGGGATTGTGCTGCCCATTTCCTTAAGCACCGACAATGCTGAATTAAGCTGTCCTTTACCGCCGTCAATAAGAACGAGGTCAGGGATGATTGCCCAGCTATCCGTCGTGGAAGTATCCGCCTTCAGACTGCGTTTGAAGCGCCGCTGCAGCACCTCCTGAAGCATGGCATAGTCATTGGCGCCGGATACAGTCTTGATTTTAAAGCGGCGGTAGTGGGCCGGTTTCGGTTTGCCCTTCTCGAAGACGACCATACTGCCTACCGCCGAACTACCCTGGATATTGGAAATATCGTAGGCCTCAATACGCAGGGGCAGGCTCTTCAAGCTGAGCTCCTTTTCTATCTCGGCGAGGGCAGCATCCATTGATCTGGGCGCGGTAAGCTCTTTGATTTTAAGCTGTTCCAAACCCTGCCGGGCGTTTTCGGCAACAATGTCAATCAGCTGTTTCTTGCTACCCCGCCGCGGCACCTGAATCTCAAATCTGGCACCCCTTTTGCTTTGCAGCCAATCTCTGATAACGGATTTATCTTCTACCGGATACTGGAGCAACACCAGCGGAGGTATATTAGGGCTTGAAGAATAGAACTGCTTTATAAAACTGGTCATTATCTGTACCGGTTCTTCGTGGCGGGTCCCCTGAAGTAGAAAGCTCTCCCGACCGATAAGCCTGTTGCCGCGTATAAAACACACCTGTACATAGGCCTGGTCTTTGTCCTGGGCAAAGGCAATAACATCCTGCTCTCCCCTAACCTTAGCGGCGATTTTCTGTCCCTCGATTACTTCACTAATAGCCTGAATCTGGTCTCTTATCCGTGCTGCCTTTTCGAAGTCCCGGGCTTCGGACGCCTTATTCATCCTGGCCTTGAGTTCCCGTACCACCTTTTCCTGTTTACCTTCCAGGAACAGGATGACCTCGTTAATGACTTCGGCGTATTCCTTATGGCTTACCTTGCCGGTGCAGGGAGCCAGGCAGTGTCCCAGGTGGTACTCAAGACAGGGCCGCCGTGCTTTGCCGGTAATGTCTTTAGAGCAAATACGGAAGGGGAAAATAACCTGTATAACCCTGAGTGTTTGTTTTATTGATTTAGCACTGGCAAATGGGCCGAAGTACCGGCCTCCATCCTGTTCCAGACGGCGTGTAATCAAAATCCTGGGCCATTCCTCACTGATACCTATCCGTAGATATGGAAATGTCTTATCGTCCCTGAGACGGACGTTATAGCGGGGATGGTACTGTTTTATGAAATTCTGCTCGAGGATAAGGGCTTCCTGCTCCGACGTGACGACAAAGAAGTCAATATCGGCCACCTGCGATACCATGCGAGTGATTTTGGGAGACAGCTTCTGTGTCTGATTAAAGTATGACCTTACTCTATGGTGAAGATTGTTGGCCTTGCCAACGTACAGTATACTCCCCTCGGCATCTCTCATAAGGTAGATGCCGGGACTGTGCGGCAACCGGTTCAATTGCTCTTCTATCAGATTGCTGACCACCTTTGCTCCTCCGGCTTTACCCATAATTTATTCTAGCACAGCCGATATAATGAGCAAAGGGTGCAGGTGTTGGAAATGGCGCATAAAAGAGAAAATGGCCGGTTCAGGTATGTTTATTACTGACAAGTCACCGGCCATCATTCACGTGCCTGTAAAGTCATATAGACTTCAAATACGACAGCACTGATAATGCCCGTCTAATCTATCGAAATCAAGCCCTGCTTTATGGCGACAACCACGGCTTCGGTGCGGGCGTTGGCATTCAGTTTGCGCAGTATAGAAGTCACGTGGTTCTTGATGGTCTGCTCGCTGATGCCAAGCTCGGCAGCAATCTGCTTGTTGAGATAGCCCTGGGCTATGTACTGCAGTATCTCAATCTCTCTGGGAGTCAGCGGTGATATGAATGCTTCGGCTTCACTCCGCGATGAGAGCTCCTGAAACTGCTGCAGTACGTGCTCAGCCACCTTGGGCCGGTTGGTAAGGCTTTCATTTATCGGGTGTTCACCCTTGGCGACACGCCTGACAATTTCAATCAGCTGTTCAGAAGAGATTTCCTTGCTTAAGTAGGCTACCGCCTGTGCTTTCAGGGCAAGGAAAAGCTGATTATCGTCCGGGGTAGATGTAAGTACAATGACACCGATATTGGGCGAGCGTTGTTTTATTTTGCGGGCCAGTTCTAGGCCAGTGTCGGATGGACCGTCGATATCCACAAGGGCAACATCCGGTGGCAGATTATCAATGGCCTTGAGAACATCATCATTGACTCCAGTAGCACCCAGGATTGTAATGTCTTCGGTGCTAGAGAACGTATACTCGATACCCTGTTGAAAAAGTGACTGTTGACTGACGACAAATACCTGTACTTTATTATTGTTGTTCATGGCTCTTGTTTCGGTTCGGCCCCAGATAGGAGCGGCCCAAACCTGTTCTACCTCCTTATTTTTTTCTGGTGCCGGTAAGACTATATTCGTAGATGGACAGGAATTTTTCGATTAGATTCGGGTCAAATTGCTTTCCAGCACTGCGTTTTAGTTCTTCTAATGCATTTCCATAGGTTAATGTATCCGTATAAGACCGGTCAGAAGTCATCGCGGCAAAGGCATCGGCTATAGCCAGAATGCGTGATTCCAGGGGTATAGCATCTCCCTTTAATCCATCGGGATAACCGCTACCATCATACCACTCGTGGTGGTGTAAAATACCAGCCGCGCATGGAGCTAGTTGAGGAATACGCTGCACGATAGTCGCCCCAAGCTGCGGGTGCATCCTAATGACCTCCCACTCCTCATCTGTCAGGTTATTTGGCTTATTAAGTATTTCACCACTAATACCAATCTTGCCAATATCATGCAGTAAAGCACAGGACTCAAGCCTGCCTATTTCCTGTGGCTTCATTTCAAGTTTTTTCCCTAAAGCCAATGCGAACTCAGTTACCTTTTTCAGGTGATTGTTGCTGTTTGTACTACTGGCATCCACTATTTCTGCCAGAGTGTAAATAATGTTCAAGGTCTTATTATCGGCGTCATCTTCAGTAATTCTGTTTGGGTTAATAATATCCAGAGCTGAAAAAGTACCTGAGGCGCAATAGCTCCGGTTGCCACCACTCCACTTAGCACGGTAAAGCGTGACATCAGCGGCCGCGATTATATCGGTATGGCTTATACCTTCGTCCGGCCAGCTGGCAAGGCCGATGCTGGCGGTAATCTTGATATCACCAGTATCTAAATCCGCGGCTATTTTTTTACGGACACGCTCGGCTACCTGACTGGCATCATCAATGGGTGTCTGCGGCAGGAGAATAGCGAATTCATCCCCGCCGTAACGGAAAGCCTGGTCAACGTTCCTTATAGTATCCTTGATTATATTGCCAACCCGTTTCAGCAATTCGTCGCCAGCCAGATGCCCATGGCGATCATTATACGCCTTAAATGAGTCAAGGTCGAGAATGGCCAGGGAGAAGACGCCGCCGTAGCGAGAGTGTCGGCTGATTTCATTATCAATCGTCTCGTCCAGAGAGCGGCGGTTAAGCAACTCCGTAAGCTCATCAATACGCGCTTTCTCTTCAGCTCTGGCGTAGAGGCGTGTATTCTCCAGCGGCATGGCTATCTGTGAGGCAAGCTGTTCGAGAAGCATTATATGCCGCTGACTGTAGGCATTCGGCTGCTGACTGCCCACGATGAAACAGCCGATAACCTCACCTTTAGCTATCAATGGTAAGTAAGCCATTGTGCGTAGTCCCTGCTCACGGAAATTCTTACCCGTGCTGAATCTCATTTCCTGCATCAGGTCATGCTCAATAATGGATTGCCTATTGTTGATAACCCATCCCGTACCGGTTCCTTCCATCGGTAATCTGTCGCCCACCTGATAGGCCGAACCCTCTACCGAAGACAATGCCACACAACAGAGCCCGCCTTCTTCGACCAGAACGATCGATGCCCAGCTAACATCAACCACCTGCTTCAGTTCTTCAATAAAGCTGCCGTATATTTCCTGAATATCCAGACTGGAGGTTAAAATGGCGCTGGAACGATTGATTACCGATAACTCCTCCTCACGTCCCCTGAGTTGCTCTCTGAGGTATTCCTTTTCTATACTTACGGCTACCCGACTAGTAACATCCTCCAGTAAATTGAGGTCCTCAAGTGAGTACCGGCCCGACCACTTCTTACCGAGTACCAGAATCGCTATCAGGTGGTCACGACTTATCAATGGCATGAGCAACTCAATCTCTTTTGATTCTATCTCTTTTTTCTCCTGCGACCGCAGGCCCAGAAATTCAGGGAGAATGGACAGGTTCTCTTTGGTCAATGCCTTTTGCTCACGTTCCAGGTATTTAACAACAGGACTAATTGAACTCAGCGTGAAGTTTGACAACTGGTTATCTTTTTCTTTTGACTCGATAATCTCGGCGCTGAAATTATCACTGCCAATTTCAGGAAGCAGTAAGCACGCCTGTTTAATACCGATTGCTTTGGTCAGCAGTGATAGTAATTCACTGCCCTGTTCCTTGATACTGAAAACATTATGTATTGTATGGGTGAAATCGGTAAGCTTCTGCCGGTACTCATAGATATGCCCCTGGAAAGCCCTGCTCAGAAATTCGAAGAGGTAACCGCGTAGTCGGTAAACTAATACAGCTACCAGAAGACCTACGGCGGTAGCTGTAAAGGAAGCCGTTAGATTGAGCTCAAAATTTAAAATGTCATGAAGAACGATGAGCAATAACCAGTAAGTAGCCATGCCGATAATCGCCAGACTCAGCCAGGCCGTACCCTGCCTTAAAACTATCCTGATGTCCACCAATTGATGCCTGATAACGGCATAACTGAAGATGAAGGCCATAAAAAGGTTGCCAAAGTGACTCAACGGATACTCTCTTGCGAAGGGAATGACAGCGGCGATGCCAAAGATAAACAGACTGCCCAGGCCGAACATTAAAGAAACAATCTGATTATATTGTATCGGATTATCTAAAACCTTCAACCTTCTGGCAAAAATATAGAAGTTCCTTCCTGCCAGACATACGAAAGGAACAGCTATAAAAATAACCCATTTACCATATATTGGATGAAGCTTGTCACCATCAATACTAATCCCCTCAGGAATATAACCCAGCCATACCAGAAAAAAGGCTACCACCAAAGAAGCATAGGCGAATGGTAGCCAGCGCCTCTGACCAGGGGGATAGAAGGAAGAGAGAAAACAGTGCAACTGCACTCCCATCACGGTGCAGAGAAATATGGTTAACCTGCCAATAATAAGGCTGTGCTGTGGGAAAAAATTGCCGCGCAAAAAATAATCAGCAAAACTCCACAGCATGGCAGGGATGAGAAACAGGAGGAACAATGTGTAACGTCTCTGCCAGGGTCGGCTACTGGCAGTAGTAATCAGCAGAGGTATATAAGCAATGGTTGCAATTAAAGGGAATAAGGCATATATATTCATATAAGGGAATTATCAGGCCAAAAGTAGCACCTGTCAATAGGAACTAAAGTAGGCGAACCAAGGTAACCATGACTAAAGTACTATATTTAAACAGCTGCTTCCTCAGCTTCAGTTTCAGCCCCAGCTCTGGCTTTTTCTGGTTTTGTTACCAGTAGTTCAAGCACTTCGCCTGATGGATTGACGTGGGGTGGCTTCAGGTGAGCCAAATCAGCGCCTTCAGCCCTTCTCCGCTCAGTGTAAATGGTAAAGGTACCGCTGGGCAATATGGTAGCCTCTACCCTGAAATCAATCATTTTCTCAAAATCGCCACGAATCTCAGCTGCAGTATTACTACCAACATCAGATGATTCCAAAATCTTGTTGTAGACGGCGTTAGCTACATCTTCGGCACTTGCCTGGCATCCATCTTTGAGCTCTACAAGGAGATGCAGTGCCATATCTTCGCCGACTTCCTTCTGTGCCACCCAATCTTCATAGGGGATGCCTGAGTTCTCTATCGCCTGCCAGATTACCCTCTCGGTAAGCCGGATAACGCCGAAATCAATAATATCATCGGCACGCCGCTCAAAGACCATCTGTGGGATGTCAATGCCCAGCTTCTCATTCCGCAGGGAGGTTATCCTGATCATATCTCCTGGCTTATATCTAATCATAGCTCCACCGTGGAAGTTGGTAATTACGAGCTCGTAGGTTTTACCAACTTCTACCTCATCAAGTAGAACTGTCTTCGGTTGGTAACTGTGGTCTAATTGCCACTTGAAATGCTCCTCTTCCGGTATGAACTCTAGAAGGTTGAGACTGGGAACGAAGGTCATACCATCATAATCCCATGTCTGGGTGGCGATAACACCGAACTCAGTACCTCCATATACGTCCAGTGGATGCCTGCCCCAAAGTTCTTTTATTTTATCTTTATAAACGGTACTATCAAGACCACCACATAGGATTCCCCTTATGGTCCAAACGTCTTTAGGCATTATCGGGCGTCTGGCTAATTTGCTCTTGATCATACCCTTAATTAGACGAAGTAGTGTCTTAGGCTGGGAAAGTAAGGGGAGAATAGCCGTTTTGTCCGAGACCTGGCTGAACATATTCCCAACTTTAACCAGAACCAGGGACAACCCCAAAAAGTAATCAAAACCCTGGTTTAGAGCTAGCTTGAAACCGAGTTTTATCCTTTCTTCAAAAGATAGTTTTTCGGCTTCTTCCACAGAAGGTAAAAAATCAGTGGGAGTCTGTTGTTCAATCGCATAGGCTATAACACCCGAAAAGTAAGGTCTGGAAGCGAGGGCATAGACAATCTTCAGACGCTCCTTCATCTGAGAGACATCTCCCCATCCCCTGCAAGTTGAGAGAATGGCAACTCCGTACCCAATTGTACTCAGCGCATCTGTATAAGCCGTGGTTAACGGCACCCATTTGCAGGGATACTCTCCGGACTTACCCGAGGTACGTCCCCACTGCTCGGGCTTGGCGGGGAGGATGTCTTCTCTCTTCTCTAAAAGGTCGGGACAGTAGTCTGAATAGGTGGTCAATGGTACCTGATGCCGGAACTCTTCTAGGTTCTTCGGTTTGGCTCCACGCATGATTTTTTCACCCAGAGCACATTTATTCAGCAATTCAAGTTGCTCTAGTAGCAGACTTTCCTGAATATTCATGAATTCTCTGATATTGAGGCCAAGATAACCGCAGCACATCTGCCACAGCTCTTCATTTCTACCCTGACGCAGAAGTTCTATCGCTTTTAGCATGAATACACCCCCAAACTGGCTGCAATTCGCCATATGGCAAATTGAGGCTACAGAAAAAGCCTATTATAGATTGGCCAGCTTGGGAAGTGATTGTGTTCTAGAATACAGTTCTATAGACAGTTCTATAGTTTGAGGATTTTATAGACATGTGGGGATTGTATGGGATAGTAACAGCGGGTTTTTACGTTTGAGCTAAGACTCTTCGTTTTCTTCGTCAGTATTATAAAACGATTCTAATTGCTCGCTTAACTTCTGGATATCTTCACCCGATTGCTGTCCGCCAAGTGCCATTCCGTAACTGATAAAGAACTGGAGGAAATTATGTAGAAGCTCCATAACTTGACGGGTAAAGTGCTCTAACTCTTCTTTGGATACATACTCTTTCTGATGATAACACTCTTTTAACTGATACTGAATAAGGTGATTAACAAACTCGGTTCGGTTCATCTCACCGCGGTTCTGGTCTATTTGCTTAACGACATCCTCTTTTACCACCATAATCAGGTCGTCTTCGTCAAGCATCAAGGTCCTTCTCATTGATTCGCCTCTATTACTCTCTTAATTCTACAAACCGGCTTGATTGATTCGCCTACAATCAAGTGTAGCACCAGATTATAAAGCTACACATAAAATTAATAAAGGTTTCATAAAGATTGCCTTAAGGTTTTATTAAATCAATGCGATTAAAAGGTGTATGAAGATAATCTTCAGAGCCGAACGTTTGCAGTGTTATTACAGGAAAAGAGGCTGGACCTTTATATAAAATAACCTGAAGACCCACTAGTCCTCAGGTTAATGTCACAGTCTATTGCTAAACAATTACTACTTACTTTCGCTTTTGCTTGTTTCCAGTATCCCCATAAGGTTATCTATTGCCTGTAATAGTTTAAAACCTCTGTCCGTTACTCGATAGGCTACCATGGTATTATCCATGTTTACTTTGATAATAAAGCCCTGATTCACCAGATAATCAAGGTATTTCTGTATCTGGCTATAGCTCATATTTGCGCTGTACATTATCTCCGTCTTGCCGGCACCACTCTCGCCTACCCTCAGTATATCAGCGATTATTTCGATATTAGAACGACGCCGACCTACGGATATACGCTGGCCGTAATCTCTGGACAGAGTCTGTTTACCGTTTAGTCCTATATACATACAGGACTATTGTACTGCCCGATAATTACGATGTCAACACTTAGTGCATTATTTACGAAATAAGCGAATGTTTCTGATGAAACCTAAAAAAGCCCCATGTACCAGTCGAATATTTCCTTTCCCCAGAGCAGGGTTACAATCGGACCAAGAGCCAGAAAAGTGCCGTATGGTATGACGTCTTTTCTCCCTTTTATCCTCAGCGTCAGAAGTATGATGGCAACCAGACCCCCGATCAATATACCTATTAGCAGGGCAATAATCACGAGAGGAAAGCCGGTAATAAGCCCTATCAGAGTCGCCAGCTTGATATCGCCCATGCCCATTCCCTTCGGATTGATAAGCAGCACTATAAGGAAAAAGATAAAACCGATGGCACCGGCGATGATACCGCTTAAAATACTTGTCTCCGGGATAAAACCGAGATTGCTCAAAATACCCGGCGCCGGCAAAAGAGAATCAATGCCAAGGATAATAAGAGCTACAATTGCCGCTGGATAGGTTACTCTATTTAATATTAACTGGTGCTCCCAATCGATAAACATGATTACCAGAAACAAACAGCAGTAAATAGCCGTAATAGCAAATTCGGCACTCAGACCGAAACGCCAGAAAGCCAGAAAAAAGAGGACACCACCACCAATTTCGACCAGCAGTATCCGTAGAGGAATACGGGCCCGGCAATAGCGGCAGCGGCCCCGCAACCACAGATAGCTGAACACCGGTACAAGGTCCCTTGGTGAAAGCGGACGCTGGCAGGCATCACAACGGGACGGTGGGAAAACCAGTGACTGTTTTGAAGGCAGACGGTCGATGCAGACATTGAGGAAACTACCGACGGCAATACCAAGTAAGGTAAAGATTACTGTCAGGATAATTTCCATATTAATACATTATTGACTGCTTTACGGTGCTTCGTCAATAGCAGTCACCGGTCCCAGCATTGCGTATTGGTGTGGCGATAGAAATAGGGGTTTGCCTCTAGTGCAATTGAGGGCAGGTATTATCGCAATACAACGTAATAATTAATAAGCTATAATAATCGCAACGATTTTAACGATTCTCGTGTTCTTCTCGTCTTATGCATAATATAGGACTTAATTCTTATCCCGAAATGGGACTAATAACTCATTGAAGTTTAAAGTGATTATGCTAAGCTGGTTACTAGGGCAAACGAATCTAAATACATAGGAAAGGAGATGGCCGCATGAAAAAATTCCTGAGGAAGTTTCGCTACGGAGAGAAAGGGTTCACCCTGATTGAGCTACTGGTGGTGGTCGCCATCCTTGGTGTCCTCGCCGCAGTAGCCGTACCCAATGTCGGTAAGTTCATCGGAAAGGGTAAAAGCGAGTCCTATGAGACTGAGCTGCACAATGTCCAGACGGCAACCATGGCCATGATAGCCGACAGTACCAGCGGTAACCTAACCGCTGGGACATCGGGTAATCTCACGGACATGCACTTGGTAACAGCAACAGGCCAACTAGGCACGTTATATCTCGATGAATACATGACCGGCTTGGGTGACGACCCGGCTACTGCTAACGTGACCGAAACGACATGCGTGAAGAGTGGCTGCACGTATAGCTTCGAAGGCGATGGTACAGTTACTCAGGCATCAACACCGTAACCCTGGCTCCATAGCCAAAGTTATAAACCGAGTATAAAGAAAAGCCTATCAGCGATACCTCTGATAGGCTTTTCTCTTTGTCTTTTTTAACCTTTATAGAAGAGGAAGAAGTATTAAATACTGTGAAATCTATATTCTAGGAAAATTGAGTGGTCAGGGACGGATCCTTTTCGCTCTGCTGCCAGGCTTCACTTTCACCGGTTAGTCTGGCCACCTCTTCCCGGTCATTACCGAAGTCGAAGAGTTGCTCACGCTTGATGATACCTCTATGATACAGACTGACCAGTGCCTGGTCGAAGAGTTCCATGCCCTGCTGAGCGTGCATACGGATGGTGTTGGGTAACTGGAAGGTCTTACCTTCCCTGATAAGATTCCTCACAGCTGCGTTGGCCAGCATAACCTCGACCGCCACTGCCCTGCCCGAACCATCAGCTTTAGGTATGAGCGCCTGACAGAGTACACCGAGCAGTAGCGAAGCAAGCCGCGCTTGAGCCAGATAGCGTTCATGTGGCGGAAATAAGTTTATTATTCTCTCTATGGCCTGAGAGGTGCTGGGGGCATGACCAGTGGTCAATACAAGATGTCCAGTTTCAGCCACGGTGAGGGCTGCCGATGCTGTTTCCAGGTCTCTCATCTCACCGACAAGAATCACATCAGGGTCCTGCCTCAATACATGCCTCAAGGCCTCGGCAAAGGAGAGAGTATCACTGCCTAACTCCCTTTGTGTGATGGTGCAGGTCTTGTTATCATAAGTATATTCAACGGGGTCTTCAATCGTAATTACGCGCCGGCTCTCCATATTATTCAGATACTCAATCATAGATGCCAGAGTGGTGGACTTACCACTGCCAGTAGGCCCACTGACTACCACCAGCCCCCTTGGACGGAGAACAAGCTCCCTGCATATCGAGGGAAGTCCCAGCTCATCAAGGCTGGGTATCTCGGCTGGCAGCAGACGAATAACAAGACTGGTTGTCCCGCGTTGCTTAGCCGCATTGAAGCGGACCCGGCCAGTCTCGGGAATGGTGAGACCGAAGTCAAGTTCAAGATTGCGTTCGAAATCTGCTCTTCCCTGTTCTGTAGTTACCTGGCTTAATGCCTGGTCTATGTCTTCGGTAGTTAGTGGCGGAAGGTCATCCACCGGTAAAAGCTGGCCATGAATACGAAGCAACGGCGGTCTGGCCACAACCATGTGTAAATCGGATGCGCTTCTTGACTTAGCTAATTGAAGCAAGCTGATTATATCCATTATTATGGTCCTTTCAGCTGGAGATTCAAGTTAAAAGCCATCGCGTCGCCTGTTACATTATCGCCCGATGCAAGTCTGCTTATGCTGCTAATGGTTATAATAGAGAACCTGCCGGTAGCCTTCAGGTTTCTGGCGTATTCCAGTATCTCCACCTCACTATGTGCCTGGCCATTAAGGCTTACCTGGCCGCCGGCGTGACTTATAGAACTGAGGGATAGTTCATCTACTAGACTATGCACTGTGGCTTCCAAATCAGCATTTATCTGCTCACCCTGAATATCAAGGCTTTTAGAAGCGTTTATAAATCTGTTACGGTTCCCCTGCGTTTCAGCCAGTTTTCTTTCCAGTTGTGCAATTTCCTGCTCTAGCCCCTTTCTCTCCGATTGTTTTTTGCCAAGTATGAAATTAGCGTTTTTCAGTTGGTCATTCATTGAGGCAATATCTGCGGCGGTGCCTTGAATTGACATCACTAGCGCGAAAATAACACCGACAGCAATGGCAGTTGTTGGTATAACCATTAATTTTTTGAGCGAAAGCGGTTTGGGTTGATAAGAAGCAGGCAGGGTGTTAAGGTTCGGTAATAAAGGCCCGGCTTCCTTGGGTATCTCTTTAAGAGTAAGGCCAACATTCACCAGGTAATGTAGCGGGTCAAGCTGCTTGGGACATTTTAATGGTGATGCCAGTGGCGTTACCTTGTACCCCAGTTCCTCAGCCAAGGATTCATACAATTCCGTTTCTTCAGCAAGATCTCCGGAGACGTATAGAGTTACTTCCGGTTTAAGGCGCTTTTCTGGATTATTGGAGTTATAGAACTCAACAGTACGCTTGAGTTCATCTTTTACTATTGCTAGTTTCTCGGTTAGGGATAATGTCTCCTGGGGGAAGGGTACGGTACGTATTGGCTGGGGAATCCCTTCATTCATTATAACGATGTCAAATTCCCTCGACTGAACATCTATAAGTATGGCCGTTGGTTCTTTAACCAGTCTGGCCAATGCCAGTGGTTTTATATCCATGAGATACGGCTTTACCCCCACCTGGTTCAGTACGTTAAGTAATGTATCAGCAATATGACGCGGTATGGCTACCATGAAGGCCTGCATCTTCCCCTCCAGGGACGAGACAATCTGCCATGAGATATATAGCTGTTCGGGCGGTACTGGCAGAACTCTTTTAGCCTCTCTTATCATTGCCTCATCTACCATCGCCTTGGGCAACTGTGGTAAGACGGCCGGTCTGGAAAGACAGTGCATCCCGCTCAGGCCAATGATAACCTTCTTCGCTTTTATCTTATTCGTTTTAAAGAGATGCTTTATCTTGTTTACAAGTTCGGTTTCTTTAACTCTGACACCAGCATCGGCCAGGCTCATATCCAGGGGTATATCAGCCAATTTGCTGATACGTTTACCACGAGTAACCATCAAACGAATACTGGTATCGCTGATATACAGAGTGGTAGTTTTTCCGGTATACGGCGTGATAAATTTCGTGAACATAGTTAGGCTCCCTCATAGGAATAAATAGTCATATGGATACTGCCTGTTGACTCTTCACTGTCAAGTTGTTCAGCAATTGATATTTGAGCTGATTCAACGACACCAACGGAAAAATCATGGTTAAGACTGATTACAAAATTGATGATATCTGTCACCTTTCCCGTCACAGTAGCATTAAGCGTTACTACCGAGCAGGGAATACCTTTCAGGACGTCATTTGATATTTTTGATGAACTTAAGTTCATTATTTCAACGTCACAATATGACGCAATCAGGAAAAATTCATCAACAACATCAATGCTTTCAATTATGTGGCGTAATCTATCCTTATCCTCAGCCAGTCGTATCATACTTTCATTTAACTGTAGCTGAAGCTCCTCCAGGTTGTTCTGCATACCGGTAGACTGTACTTTGTCCAGCCTCATCTCAGCTATACTCAGTTCATCTTTAACCGCAGAATGCTCCTTGGCCTGCTGAGAATTGGTTAAGCCCAGACCAATCAGAATCACTACAAAGACGCCGGATGAAAGGATTATCCAGCTTGTTTTACTCAGCTTCAATTTCTACTCCTGAATAATAAAATAACTGTTAATCACTAGAATGCCTGCCCGTAGATGGAATACATGGCCGAAACCATTGACAGAGCAATTACCCCGATAACCGCTGCTATAACCAGTGTCATCGTCGGCTGAATCATACCTATTAACGACTTCGTTTTGTCCTGGGCTTCGGATTCGTAGTTTTCGGCTATAGCTAGCAGCGATGCGTCAAGGTTACCGGTTTCTTCGCCTACCTTGACCATCTGTACTATCATAGGCAGAAAGAAAGCATTCTTGGACATAGGTCTGGAAAGCCCCTCACCCTTAAGCATGTCTTGCTGGACTTCATAAAGAGCCTGTGATGTCACCCTGTTGTTACAGCCCTGGATAACCAGAGGCATAATTTCAGTCAAAGGCAGGCCGGCCGCAAACAACAGGGAAATACTCCGGCAGCATCGAGCAAGCTCATTAAGATGTCTTACCCGACCCATTATCGGTATGCGAAACATCAGCCTTTCCAGATTGTATCTGCCTTCCGTTGTCTTGATGTAGACTAAAACCATTCCTCCGGCAAGTAGTATTCCCAATAAGATATAAAGCAGGTTGTTACTAAGTATTACAGATACATCCAGCATCATTCTGGTAATAGCGGGTAATTCGGCACCAAGCGACCCGTACAGGTCATTGAAGGCTGGCAGAACGAAAAACATCAATACACCAACCACGATGACGGTGACGACAGCGGCAATAATCGGGTACGTAAGGGCACTCTTAATGCCTTTATTGGTAGCTACTTCCTTCTCCATATAATCGGCAATCTGCCTGAGCATCTGCTCAAGACCACCGGTCTGCTCACCAATGCTCAGAGTCCGGCAGCTCAATGGTGAGAAGACCTCCGGGTGTTTGGTCATAGCCGCTGATAGCTGATTACCACTGCGAAGGTCTGATACAACGTCGACCATGGCCTTCTTTAGAGTGCGGTTCGTTACCTGTTCCTGCAATAATTCCAGAGAGGTAACGACATTAATACCGGACTCCAGCAACAGGGCTAACTGGCGATAGAAGAGTATTATTTCGGCGGGTTTTACTGGAAATAGCTGTCCCGTCAGTCTCTCCAGACTTAGGAACGGGACATCTGGCCTGAGGTTAATCAGCCGGTAACCAGCGTAGCTGAGCATGTCGTTAACAGCTTCTTCGCTGCTTGCCGTTAATTTGCCCTTGACTATTTCACCAGATTCACTGCAGGCTATGTACTGATATACCATATACGCACTATTCCTGTGTTTTTATCTCTGGTTGCTGTCATTAACCTTAATATTCACGGCTACTCGACAGTGTATGCGTTACGCAGGACTTCAGCAGGAGTGGTGATATTCTCCTTCACCTTATACATACCGTCTTTCATCAACGTAATCATTCCCTCTCTGATTGCCTGGTTTCTCAGCTTATTAGCCGTGGCGCCCTTGAGTAACATAGCCTTGAATTCATCGCTGGCACTTAATATCTCAAAGATGCCTGTCCGGCCACGGTAGCCGGTATTGGAACATGAATTGCAGCCGCTGCCGCAAAGGAATTCACTCCTTTCCTCATCCATTTCACTATTATATGTCATGCTCTCAATAGGCGAGACATTAACCTTGCTGGCGCAGTTGTGGCAGATACAGCGTACCATCCGCTGAGCGACAACTCCAATGAGTGACGAGGAGACCAGGAATGGCTCCACACCGAGGTCAATGAGCCGAAGAACCACGCCTACGGCGTCATTGGCATGAATTGAAGATAGTACCAGGTGTCCGGTAAGCGCTGACTGAATAGCGATATTGGCCGTTTCAGCATCACGTATCTCCCCGATTAATATCACATCGGGGTCGAGGCGTAATATCGACCTGAGCCCGCTGGCAAAATTTACGCCCGCCCGCGGATTTACCTGAATCTGATTTATATTCTCGAAACGGTATTCAACCGGGTCCTCAACAGTTATGATGTTACGCTCAATCCTATCCAGAGTATTGACTGAAGCATATAGCGTAGTGGTTTTGCCGGCTCCGGTCGGTCCGCTTACAAGAATAATCCCGTAGGGTACTTTAAGCATATTCGCATATTTATCCAGGCTTTCTGGGAGGAATCCCAGCTCAGAAAGCGATAGTGTGGCCCGGGACTTGTCCAGAAGCCTTAAAGTGGCCATCTCACCATAGACAGTGGATATGCAGCCTACGCGGACATCAATTATCCTGCCTTTGGTCTTAACGGAGAACTGGCCATCCTGCGGGCGATGATGTTCGGCTATGTTCATGTTGGATATGACCTTGATTCTGGATATAAGCGGTATCGCTGTCATCAGGGGGAGCGAAAACATATCATGTAGAGTGCCGTCTATCCGGTAGCGTACTCTCAGGTTCTCCTCGCCCGGCTGCAGGTGAACGTCAGACGCTCTGGCTTTTACCGCTTCATCAATGATGAGTGTAAGTGCCTGGGCTATAGGAGCCTCGGTAGAGGTGTCAATATTCAGTTGTGCATTGATGTCAGTAGTATCAGCCAGTGATATGCTGGATATCTGTTTCTCAATCTCATCATAGGCCTTATAGTTGAAGTCAATAGCCTCTAAAACCTCTTCAGCAGTGGCTACCTCAGGCTCTATACGCATTTGACTCCAGCTTGCCAGTGCTTCAATAGCAAGGATATCGGTTGGGTTGGCCATAGCCACATGCAGTACATTACCCATTAAGTTAATGGGTATGGCCTTGTGCTTGCGTGCCAAAGCCTCTGGAATCAGTTTTAAAGCCTCCGGTTCGGGTAAATGCTTTTGTAGACTGACCCTGGCATTTTCAGTGGATTCCATCATATCAGGTTTGCCTTTATCTGTAATAGATATAACTACTCTACAAAATTTATCTTATATACCCTTCGTCCCGTTTACAATAGCTATTTGGTCATAGGTAATAAGAACGCTACTTAACCAATAGCTTAGACACTTGAATGAATTATTACATCAGTGTGCCCACGCAATTTCAATGGGAGTAAACCTCCACTTTGTACGCTTTGAACGAATGTTATTTGTGCGTAGAATAAAATCAATCAGGCAGAATTTACTTGCATTATGTTGCTTTAAAATGTTTGAATATTATGTTAAAATACATACTGTAAAACAGTTATTCCAGGCACTTAGGATTACTAAGTCATGAGGAGTCACCATGAGAGAATTAATCGACAGCTTTTTAAATTACCTGGCGGTGGAGAAGGGTTATTCTGAGCACACAATAGCTGCCTATCGTAATGACCTGACGGGACTGACCGACTTTGCCCAAAAAGAGGCATCCAGGCAGGGTTCGACACCGTCATGGGATAATTTTAATCGGCAGAGCATGTTAAGCTATCTTCTTGAGCTCAAAGAAAGGGGATATGTGGCTACCACGGTAGCTCGTAAGGTAGCGGCGGCAAGGTCGTTCTTTGGCTTCCTAGTATCGGAAGGTATCATTAAAACTAACCCGACCGAGAATATGAGTTCACCCAGCGTGGGGAAAGCATTGCCCAAGCCCATCCCGATTAACCAGATTCGTCTCCTGCTGGATCAACCTGCCAAATTGTCTACAGCCGAGGCTAACAGGGACAGGGCCATGCTGGAGCTCTTATATGCCAGCGGTATGAGAATCAGCGAGCTGGTCGCTCTGAACCTCGGTGATGTCAATACAGAAGGCGATTATTTTGTGCGTTGTTTTGGTAAAGGACGTAAAGAACGTATTATTCCTCTCTACGAACAGATAGCGATGACCGTTAAGAAATATACCGACGAGGACCGTCTTAAGCTGGCGCATGGCCGAAAAGAAGAGGCGCTGTTCCTCAATGCACGTGGTGATAGGCTTACCAGACAGGGTTTCTGGCAGAAATTAAAGGAGTATGCCAGATCGGCCGGACTGGATGCCCAGATTAGCCCCCATACACTGAGACATAGTTTTGCCACTCATATGCTGAGTGGTGGCGCTGACTTACGGTCGGTCCAGGAATTGCTAGGACATGCCAATATATCCACCACACAGGTCTATACGCATCTGACCACGGAGCATGTACGGCGCACCTATGACAAGTCCCATCCCAGAGCTAAAGAGTAGCTTTCAGGAGGTAACGGATGCCAGGTAAGTCGCGACATGCAAAAAGTAAGCATGCTCATCATAGCAAAAAGAGTAAAACAAAGCAGCGCCAAGCGACTATGTCTATAAGGCAGAATATCACTGCCGAAGTACCGGAGCAGAACATCGCTGTTGTTAAATCCCCTCACACAGCCGTAACCACGTCACCGGCGAAAGCGAAAGCAATGCTATATCCCTATATCACCGGTGAACTGCGGAGGATATCTATCCTGACGGGCATAATTCTGGTCATCCTTATTGTGTTAGCTCTGGTTTTATCCTAGTATTTTGCCGGCGGTCGATATGGACTTCGAAGCGGCAAGGGCCAGGTTGATTGAACAACTCAGCACAGAGATTAAAGATAAACGGGTATTATCTGCAATGAGCCGCATACCCCGGGAGGTCTTTGTACCACTAAAAAGCCGTCATCTGGCCTACGAAGACGGGCCGCTGCCAATAGGCTGGGAACAGACAATCTCACAACCTTTCATTATTGCCCTTATGACAGAAGCGTTGGAACTCAGCGGTAACGAAAAAGTGCTGGAGATAGGTACTGGCAGTGGTTACCAGGCGGCCATACTCGCCGAGTTGTCCGAACGCGTGATAACCGTCGAACGCGTACCAGCCCTGGCAGAGACAGCCCGGAAAGTCCTTGACAGCCTGGGCTATACGAACATAGAGATACATCTGGCTGAAGAAACTCTGGGCTGGACGCGTGGTGCGCCGTATCAGGCCATCATGGTAACCGCGGGTGCGCCCAGTATACCCGAAGACCTTCTGGCACAGTTATCGATGGGTGGATGTATGGTTATTCCCGTAGGTTCACGCCATATGCAGGAACTATGTAAAATTACCAGGCGTCGGGACAAGAATTTGATTCAGAACCTGGGTGGCTGCCGGTTCGTATCACTGATAGGCAAGAATGCCTGGGACGTATAAATAATCGCGTACAGGGAGGCTGGATATGGAAATTCTTGAGGCCATTTCCACCAGAAGGAGCGTTCGCCACTACAAGGATGAACCGGTCGATGAAGGGTCCATACGTACAGTCTTGGAAGCCGCTCACTGGGCACCGTCATGGGGCAATACACAATGCTGGCGTTTTATTGTTGTGCGTGACAGCGGCATAAAGACCGAAATTGCCGATACCCTGACGAAGGTCAAATTCGAGAATGAGTGGATTGAAAATGCGGCTGTTAAAGCTATCAAGCAGGCGCCAGTGTTAATAGTCATCTGTGCCGAACTGGGCAAGGCAGGATGTCATCCCGACGGTACACCTGCCACCGATAAGGGCGACTGGTATATGTTTGATATCGCCCTGGCCATGGAGAACCTGACACTGGCGGCACGTTCGCTGGGACTTGGTACAGTGATTATTGGCAATTTTGATGCCGGAAAAGCTGCCGAAATTCTGGACGTTCCGGCCGGCTTCATAGTGGTAACGATGACTCCGCTAGGCTTCCCTGCCCACGAAGGCCAGATTTCCCCCAGAAAGGAACTATCCGAAAGCGTTTTCCACGATAAATTTAACCAGTAGTCATATTACCTCGCTTTCATTCTGTAAGATGCAGGTAATCATCCTATAAATGAGCCTAGAGCATTACTTGTAATACATGTAATAATATCCATAAAAACGTACGGGAGGCCAGTCATGGACGTATTTGAAGCGATAAAGAACAGGAGAAGTATCCGCAGGTATAAGCCCGACCCGGTCGATGACAAGGCTATTGAAGCCATCCTGGAAGCCGGGCGCTGGGCACCGTCATGGGCAAATACGCAGTGCTGGCGTTTCATGGTGGTACGCGACCCTGAAACCAAGGCGAAAGTAGTTGCCAGTCTTAAGGGAATCAGGCGGCAAGACAAGATGTCGGATAATCCCGCCACGACGGCCTGTAACACGGTACCCGTAATAATAGCAGTTTGTGCTAAAACGGGCAGGTCGGGCTATGGCCATGGTGACGAGGATGGTAAAGCTGTTACGGACAAGGGTGACTGGTTCATGTTTGACACCGCACTGGCGGTGCAGAACATGGTACTGGCGGCCCATGCGCTCGGACTGGGCACGGTGATTATCGGCGCCTTTGATGCTCCACAGGTTGAAAAGGCCCTGGGTGTACCGGACGGCTACAGGGTAGTGGCACTGTTTCCCGTCGGTGTGCCCGACCAAGAAGGTAAAACACCTCCCAGAAAAGAACTATCCGAAATTACTTACAAGGATAAATGGGGCTGATACCTGTAAAATGGCTCATATGCGGTATGGATTCTGGATTCTCACTGCGTGTATCTTATTCGTTATAGGCATTGGCGCCGGCATATTAGTAAGTGCCGTTGTGCCAGAAGATATTGTTGAATTCTTTTCTGAAGAGATGACGGCTCTCGGAGAACTTGGAGAGATATTCAGTCCGTTTGAGCTGAGCACAGCCGTATTCATTTATTTTAAGAATGTTACAGCCCTTATTCTCAGCTTCATATTCAGTCCCATACTGTGTCTGATGCCTGTAATAGCCCTTGTCTTTAACGGTTCGTTCATATCTTTTATTTCCACCCTTGTGCTTCAGGAAGAATCTCTCGGCTTCCTACTGCTCGGGCTGTTGCCTCATGGTATTTTCGAACTCCCGGCATTTATCATCGGCGAGGCTGCCGCTCTCAGCTTCGGAGCCACGACAATATATGCCCTGTTCTCCAAGAGAGGCAGTAATATACTGATGCCCGTCTTTAAAAAGAATATGAAGTATCTCCTGCTGGCCTTTATCCTGCTGATTCCTGCCGCCATCATTGAAACCTATGTTACGCCTCTTCTTCTGCAATAGACAGACATTTCTGTTTGATTGTTTTACCTCCACCTCCGATCCTTATTTTCTGTGATATCTATTCCCACCCCACCGCCCAGTTACATCTTCGGCTTATCCTGTGTGTCTCCCCCACTCCCCAAGGGAAGTAGGCACGAAGAGGGGGTGAGGTAGAGAATAAGTGATACCAGACGGCGTAAAATCAAGACTTTTGCTGGAAAATCAAACATAATCTCACTGTTTCACCTGCTTGCCGTGCTCGGTCAACTGCGGGTATAATATTAGCGGAAAATATAACGAGCAGGTGATTCGATGCAAAAGTACGGACTGGATAATATTCACAACACTGTTTTATTGTCGCACAGTGGTGCCGGTAAGACATCTCTAGCCGAGGCAATGCTGTTCACCGCCGGGGCCATAAGCCGACTGGGTAAGGTTGACGACGGTTCTTCTACCTCCGACTATGACCCCGATGAAATAAAGCGTAAAATCAGCATCAATCTATCCCTGCTCCCCTGCCCGTGGCGAGATATGAAAATCAATCTTATAGATGCTCCCGGTTATGCCGACTTCATTGGCGAAGTAAAAGCTGGAATGCGGGTCAGCGAGGGTGCTGTAATCGTAATATGCGTTACCTCGGGAGTAGAAGTCGGCACGGAGCAGGTCTGGGGATACTGTGAAGAGGCAAAGTTGCCCCGTCTTATCTTTATTAACAAAATGGACCGTGAGAATGCCGATTTTTTCAAGACTGTCGACGAAATTCGGGCGAAACTAGGTTCCAAATGTCTACCATTGCAGCTGGCCTTAGGCGCTCACGCTAACTTCGAGGGAGTAGTTGATCTGCTGACAATGAAAGCCTATACCGGTTCCGCGGCCAAAGAAACCGATATACCGTCGGCATTGCAGGCTCAGGTTGATTCTTACCGTGAGAAGCTGGTCGAGGCAATAGCCGAGGTCGATGATGCCCTTATCGAGAAGTATCTGGGTGGTGAAGAAATCAGTCTGGAAGAGCTTACGACAGCCTTACACCAGGCAGTTGCCAGAGGCAGTGTAATCCCGATATTGACCGGCTCGGCGCTGCAAAATATAGGCGTTAGCCGTTTGATGGACGCTATCTGTGACTACCTGCCGCTTCCTAAGGAGCAGAAGGTAGCTATCGAAGGTGGTTCTATCGAACCAAGCGAGGAAGCACCGCTGGCAGCTCTGGTATTTAAAACCAGTGCCGATCCTTATGTCGGCAAACTCACCTACTTCCGCGTTTATAACGGTGCTATCGACAGTAATTCGCAGATATGGAATGCCAACCAGAAAGCCTCCGAGCGCGTCGGCCAGTTGTTCACACTCAGGGGAAAGACACAGGAGCCGGTTGCCCAGATAAGGGCCGGTGATATTGGCGGCGTCGCCAAACTGAACGTAACCGGCACCGGGGACACATTGTGCACCCAGGACAAGCCGACTAAAATTACACCCATAACCTTCCCCGAAGCCACTTTCAGCGAAGCCATATATCCCAAGACCAAGACCGACGTGGACAGGATGGGAACGGCTCTGTCACGGCTGACCGAGGAAGACCCCACCTTAAAAGTGCACCGCGAACTGGGCACCAATGAAACAATCCTCTCCGGGATGGGTGATACTCACCTCGATGTGGCTGCCGAGAAGATGCAGCGTAAATTCGGGGTGAACGTGGAGATGGGCGTACCCAAGGTCCCTTACCGGGAGACCATCACAGTGCCGTCCAAGGCCGAATACAAACATAAAAAACAATCGGGCGGGCATGGCCAGTACGGGCATGTCCTGCTTGAGCTTGAACCGCTATCACGCGATAGTGACAATGAGTTCGGTAACAGAATCGTCGGCGGGGCCGTGCCTAAAAACTACATCCCGGCCGTAGAGAAAGGGGTTATCGAGGCTGCCCAGGAGGGTGTACTGGCCGGTTACCCTGTTGTCGGCGTCAAGACAACTCTCTACGACGGCAGCTTTCACCCGGTCGATTCTTCGGAGATATGTTTCAAGATAGCCGGGGCGCAGGCATTGAGGAAGGGCCTGACCGAAGGACAGCCGATTCTGCTGGAACCGATAATGAACCTCAAGGTAACCGTTCCCGGCGACCTCACCGGCGATATTATCGGCGACCTCAATACCAAGCGCGCCCGTGTGCTGGGGATGAACCCCGAGGGCGGGAATAATGTTATCGAAGCGCAGGTGCCGCTGGCGGAAATCCAGCGCTACGCTATCGACCTAAAGTCAATGACCCAGGGCAGGGCAGCCTATGCCATGGAATTCGACCATTACGAAGAGGTACCGGCACAAATCACTCAGAAGATAGTCTCCCAGAGACAATCGGAAAAGGCGGAAAAAAGCTAGCGTAATCCCTGCTACAGTATTCGAGGGGCAGCTTCGAGACCTTGTATGCGAATGCTGCCCTTTTTATGTAGCTCTTATCTCCTGCCTCATGAAGGTAACATAGCTGATACCGAAGCAGATGACGCTCAGGCTCACCAGACTGGCCAGGTGCGGCCAGATTGTCAGCAGGCTCTGCCCGAGACTGATAGGATTGGGCAGCATGTAAGCAAGGTCGCTATACAGTATCGCGCCCAAACCTTTCCACATAGGGATGAGAAGTGCAATATATGCCTCTTGGAAGAGATAACTCGGGGAAAGACGCAGTATGTTCTGCTGCAGTCCTGCCTGCTGAAGCTGGGTCGCCACATCAGTGCCACTGGTAATCGGTGCAATGGCCTTGGCCACATCCTCGCCAAGACCTAAAAACACCCAGAAGAAGTAAACTACAAGAAAGATAACGAGTGGAACCAGCATGGAACCGGCCGCTCTCCGGAAGATTACCGAGAACAGCATGGCCAGCGCCATCCAGAAAGCACCGTAAACTACGGTAACGACTCCATAAATAAAGAGCCTGATAATCTCCTCGGCGGTGGGCGGCACGCCTATCATTCTCAGTCCATAACCGGCAACCAGCAATAATGTCGTGCCTACCATAATGGTCAACGCCACGATTCCCGCCAGAAACTTGCCGTTAATGACACTGTCCCGGTAGACAGGTTGCGCCAGTAGACGACTGAGTGTACCACCGGTACGTTCGCTGTTGATGGCATCAAAGCCCAAAACGATACCGGTAATCGGGACAATTATGCAGATTGCCAGGGTCAGTATGCTGTAATCATGAAATGACGATGTAAACAAGACCAGGAAAACAAAGCCGCCTTCGGTAACCGCCCCGCTCTCGGCCAGGGCCGCGCGGATACCCTGATGCGCAGCATAGATACCAAAACCGCTGGCCACCAGCACCAGGAGAAACAGGACAAAGAATCTGACGCTGTTAAAACAGTCATATAATTCCTTGCGCAATATCGCTGCCATTATGTAAACCTATTCCTCTTTGAAGTACTGCATGTAGATATCGTCCAGAGAGAACTCATGGACTTTAATCTGTATCAACGACGCATTGCTATTGACAACAGCCCTGGCTATTTCCGAGCGTAAATCGGAACCGGTGCTGACCCTGAGTATATTTCCGCTGGCCTCGACCTTGTCCACTCCCTCCATTTTCTTGAGGATATCTACAAGCTCCGCATTCGGTTCGGCCGTTTCAACTTCTATGGTGTAACGGCCTCCGGACAGAGCCTCCCGGCCAAGCTCGGCGATAGGGCCCTCAATCACCATCTTGCCCTTGGACAGTATGCCGACACTATGGCATACCCTCTGCACCTGATACAACTGATGCGAAGACAGCAATACGGTAGTTCCCATCGTGGGCATGTTGGCGATGATATCGAGAAGCTGGTTGATACCCGCCGGGTCCAGACCGGACGTGGGTTCATCAAGGATAACCAGCTTCGGCTTCTTAATAAGGACATCGGCAATGCCCAGGCGCTGTTTCATGCCGCGGGAGAACTTATTGGTGACCATATCCCGTTCGTCAGTTAATCCCACCATCTCCAGTGTTTCGTCGATCCGTTGAGCAGCCTCGGCGGGGTCGATGTTATTTAACTCGGCGATGAATTTCAGGTTTTCCCTGGCGGTGAGATTGTCGTAAAAGCCGACCGCCTCCGGAAGATAACCCACAATGCGTTTGACCTTGAGCGGTTCTTTGATCGGGTTAAAATCATATACCCGGGCCATGCCCGATGCAGGTTCGGTCAGACCCAGCAACATGAGTATCGTGGTCGTCTTACCGGCACCGTTTGGACCCAGGAGGCCAAATACCTCATTCTCCCTGACGTGCAAATTGAGGCAGTCAACTACGGTGACCCCGTCATAGGTCTTGGTCAGGTCCCGTGTTTCTATGGCTAATTTCTCACTCATATACTACCGTCGACTAAACCGCATAAAGACAAATATTAGACCAATAACCACCACCACGATAATACCCACACCAACCCACCCCCAGATTGTGGGTGTCTTTACCGTCACCCTCACATCAATTTCGTCGGCTGAGGCCTGTTTCCCTGACGCCCGGATACTTATCATATAGTCCCCGGCTACTGCTTTCGGCGGCGGTTTGATGGTTACCTCGACAGTTTGCTCGCTGAAAGCTTCTATGACCTCTATCTTGTCAGGATTAAACGTGACCGACCAGCCTTCAGGACTGTCCGGTGAAAACTTTATATCTTCAACAACATCCGTGCTTAAATTCCCCACTTTTATCGAGTAAAAATTGTCTTCACCGGCTCTGGCGTTGGTATTATAGCGTTCATTAGTAGGTATAACCGCCAGGAAATAATACGCTGTTAATACTGCGGTAACCTCGGTGCTGCCACTGATAGTATCCGAAATCGCCTGTATGGTTATCTTGTAATCGCCCGGCTCAGGCAGCGGAAAACCAGGAGCCGTGGCGACTATCCTGAACTCTTCGCCAGAGGTAAAAGATGGTTTTAGTGTAACGGACGATATCTTCTTTTCCTTCTCATATCTTGGAGTCATGTATATATCCCAGCCCATCGGCGCCTGGAACTTTACATCAAATACCTTGTTTTCAATTCCTATATATCTGAATTCCACATTAAACTCAAACGTACCGCCGGCAATGGACTCCACCTTCGGGTATAATGCGTTTAGCGTGACCTTCTCCTCTATCTTCGGCTCCTCTTCCTCTTCTGGAGCCAGTATCAGTTCCGGGACAGGCTCTTCCTCTTCCTCCGGTAACGTTGTATTCTCCGTTGCTGGCTCCTCCCCGTTCTGAGCCAGTGTAATGCCGGGTAAGCAGAAAGCTGCCAGAATCACCATCACTAGAATGAAGCAAGAGAACAATCTTGTCATGTTAATCATTTTGCCACCTCACAATGACTGTTTTATCCGTAATTTTAATCAAACACGTATTATATCAGAATCAAAATGGCCTTTCAATGCAATATCACCTTGCGATTGATATAAGGTGATTGGCTTCAACCTGCCATGAGCTCCCTTACCTTTTCCGTGAAGGCGGGCAGCACCTTTTTCCAGTCACCGACAACTCCGAAGCGGGAATGCCGGAATATATTAGCTTCCGCGTCTTTATTAATAGCTATGATATTCTTGGAGCCCGAGCAACCGCTTAGGTGCTGGCTCGAACCAGAAATGGCTACGGCAACATAGAGTTCCGGTGCAATTATTTTACCGGTGAGTCCTACCTGTAGAGTGTCCGGTACCCAGCCATTATCGCAGGGTGGTCGGCTGGCAGCCACCGCTCCCCTGAGCAGCTTTGCCAGTTCTTCAAGCTGACCGAATCCTTCGGTACTGCCAATTCCCCTCCCCCCGGCAACTACTACCTCGGCATCCTCTATTTTTATACCTTTTACCTCCTCCACCACCCTGTCCAACACCTTGGTTCTTATTACTGATGCCTCCAGTCCAGCTTCTATTTTAACAACCTCTCCCTGCCTCGAAGCATCCGGTTCAAGAGGTGTCATAGCTTTGGTCCTGACCGTAACCATCTGCGGGTCAGTCTCCGTGACGAAAACGGCATGGGCATTACCACCGTATACAGGTTTTGTCTGCAACAAACGTTTCGACTGCGGGTCAATCGCCAGCTCAATGCAGTCCATGGTAACCGTCGTTCCGAGTTTAAAGGCCAGTCTGGGTGCCAGGTCACGTCCAATATCGGTCTGCCCCATGATGAGAATCTGAGGCTTCACCTGATTCACCAGCTTCTCCATAACAAGTACATAGGAATCCGTATGATAATCCTTAAGCAGGGGGTCATCAACAATACATACCTTATCAGCGCCGTATGAGAAAGCTTCCTGGGCAAGACTTCTGATGCCGCTACCGACCAGTACGGCTAATAACTCATGACCAAGGTCATCTGCCAGCTTTCTGCCAATACCTAGTTCTTCGGTAGCAATGGGTACCAGTTTTTCATTCCTTGTTTCACAATAAACCGCAACACCTTGATAATCAGACATACGCTCAATCTCCCTCTTAACTAGATAATGTTAATGCCTGTTAAAAAATTTTACAGTATCTTGGCTTCCCTAAGTTTCAGGGCAAGATTAGCTGCCGCTTCTTCCGATGTTTCTCCTTCGGCAAGCTCGCATTTACCTTCATATACAGGTTGATACAATTTGAACAGCTTGCCCTTCTGGCCTGCAGAACCAACCTGGGAAGGCTCAATCCCGATGTCGGCAGGTTTCCAGATAACGGGGTCTACTTTTTTGGCGGCCATAATACCTTTTATGGTGGGGTAGCGGGGTTCGCCGATTTCATTGCTTACAGTAATCACCGCCGGAAGGGGTACGTCGATAACTTCATAACCATCGGCGGTTACCCGCTCTACCTTAGCGGAACCATCCGTAATGTCTATTTTCCTGGCCAGACTCACACAGGGCAACCCCAGTATCTCAGCGATTCCGGCGCCGGTCTGACCAGCATTGGTATCGGAGGACTCGCGACCGCACAAGATAAGGTCGTATTCTCCATATTTCTTGATGGCCATAGCCATGGCGTAAGCCGTTGACCAGCTGTCGCCGCCGACATATGATTCGTCTTCAAGTAAAATCAATTCATCGGCACCCATAGACAGGGGCTTCTTGACTACTTCACGGAGCAGGTTAATACCCAGACTCATTACCGCAATTTTACCGCCTTTGGCCTCCTTGATTCTCAAAGATGCCTCAACCGCGAACTCTCCATAGGGGTCAATCACCGGAGCTGCGCCCCGCATCTCGGCCTTATTCGTGCTGGCATCAATCTTAAAGCTGCTAGGAGGCGCTTCAGGGTCAATAACCTGCTTGACGAGGACAATAATATTCATCAGACGTTCTCTCTCTTTCCAGATACAAATTGTTATTTAAATAAGCTGAAATCCAGATTAATTTATCATCAAAATCAGCTTTGTGTCAAACGAAGACTCACCATGCGTTCGAAACCGGCGAAATCCCTGCTTACATCAATCCTGGCTTCCGGGAACGTCCGGTACAGAATGCCGGTAACCGTCCCGGCCTGCCCCTGCCCTATCTCCAGAAGCATAAATCCTCCAGGACTAAGTTTTTCGTGCACCTGTGAGCACAATCTTCTTATCCCGGTAATCCCATCCGGACCTCCGTTTAATGCCAGAGCCGGTTCGAAGCTCAGCGGACCGCTCCGGGGCAGTTCCGATTCCCTGACATAGGGCAGGTTGGCGAGTATCAGGTCAACCGGTTCCGGCAGGGGCCGGAGCATATCGCCCTGTAAAAGGCGGACTCTTTCCGTAACTCCGTGTCTCCGGCAGTTATACCTGGCCACTTCGAGTGCTTCCGCCGATATATCCGTGGCATAGATGTTCACTCCCGGTAGATTCAATGCCAGACTGACGGCAATAGCGCCGCAGCCAGTGCCGATATCGGCGATTTGGGATATGCTGTAATTTCGAACCAGCACCAGGGCCTCTTCGACCAGCATCTCACTTTCCGGCCTGGGAATGAGAACATGGTGATTGATATGAAAATCGATTCCGTAAAACTCACGGTGCCCGATGATATAGAATGACGGCTCGCCGTGAAGCCGGCGTTCAATCAGCCGGCCAAGAATATCTTCAGCCGCCGGATCAAAATCACGATCGAGGTCAAGGTATAACTGAGTGCGGTTTAAGCCGAGGGTGTGTCTTAACAGCAACTCGCCTTCCAGAGAGGCCTCTTCAATACTGCTATCCGCCAGAGTCCTGCGCGCCTGAGCCAACGCCTGTTTCAGTTTCACACCACCTGCTCTCCCAGTTGCCTGGCCTGCTCGGTTGTAGCCACGGCATCAATCAACTCATCAAGCTCACCTTCCAGAACCCGGGGCAGGTTATGAAAATTGAGATTTATGCGGTGGTCGGAGATGCGGTCCTGCGGGAAATTATAGGTCCTTATCTTCTCAGCACGGTCACCCGTGCCTACCTGTGAACGCCGGTCTGAGGTTATCTGCTCATCCTGTTTTTGCTGCTCGATATCCATCAGGCGGGCCCTCAGTACGGACATGGCTTTTACCTTATTCTGTAGCTGCGAACGCTCGTCCTGGCAGGTTACCACCATCCCGGTAGGTAAATGCGTCATTCGAACCGCCGTGGCTACCTTGTTCACGTTCTGACCACCGGCGCTGCCGCTGTGAAAAATATCAACCTTGAGGTCGTCAGGATTGATTTCTATATCCACTTCTTCAGCCTCGGGCAATACGGCCACCGTAGCCGTGGAAGTATGAATCCTGCCGGACGACTCGGTGATGGGTACTCGCTGCACGCGGTGGACTCCCCTTTCGTATTTCAGGCGGCTGAAGGCGCCCCTGCCTTTTATCTCGAATATTATCTCCTTAAAACCGCCGATGCCACTTTCATTCAGACTGATGATATCGGTCGCCCAGCCTTTATTTTGAGCGTACCGACTGTACATACGAAAGAGGTCGGCGGCAAAAAGCGCGGCCTCATTACCCCCCGCCCCGGCCCGGATTTCCATGATAATGTCCTTCTCATCATTGGGGTCTCTGGGCAGGAGAGCCACCTTCAATTCCTGTGCCAGGCTATCAAGCCGGGTTTCCAGAGAATCTATCTCCTGCTTCGCCAATACGGCCATCTCCTCATCAAGGTTATCATCCAGCATGGCACGGGTCTCTTCCAGCGAACTGGTAACGGCTTTATATTCCCGGTAAAGTGTCACCAGGTTCTCAATAGAGGCTCTCTCCTGGGCCAGCGCCTGTAACTGATTGAGGTCAGTCGCCACCTCCGGCTCAGCCATTCTTGAGTCCAACTCCTGATAGCGTTTTTCAATTTTTTCCAGCTGTTCTATCATGATGCCACCGCTCCCTCATAAGAATTATAGCACAGCGCCTGATAGTGCTCAAAGCTGATTAAATTGACAGCGCCTTTCTCAATGGACTATAATCAAGCGGTATTCACAATCCCAAATTTCACCTTAACTGCACAGTCATGTCAATCATTATTATGTAAACGCAATTTATAAGGAGCTGATAATGACGATAACGGAAATACTTGCCAGAAATGCCAGATTGTATCCTGATTCTACGGCACTAACCGAGCTAACACCAAGTAAAAACCTGCAGCAGTCAATCACCTGGAAAGAGTTTGATGAAAAAGCCAACCGGGTGGCCAATGCCCTTATAGAGAGAGGCGTTAAGAAGGGCGATGTCGTTATGCACCTGATGATGAACTCGATAAAATGGCTTGAGGCCTATTTCGGTATTCTCAAAAGCGGCGCCATGGCAGCCCCTCTGAACTTCAGGTTTATCAGCCGGCAAATTAAATACTGCGTGGATATAGCCGAACCCAAGGTCATGATTCTGGACCAGGATTTTACTGAACGTGTTGAGGAGATCCGTAAGGATTTACCGACGATAAAACACTATATCTTTGTCGGCGAGAATGTACCGGAAGGTATGGAGGCTTTTGACGATGTACTGGCGAAGGCTTCTCCCCAGCCGCCGGATGTTAAACTAGGCGGTGAAGATGAGGCTGGACTATACTTCACCTCCGGCACAACGGGCGATCCGAAGGCAACATTGCTATGCCACAGGAGTCTGGTACACACCGCCGTTAACGAGAATTACTCCCACGGCGAGAGACGTAAGGACCATTTCCTTCTTATCCAGCCGCTGTACCACACCGGCGGTAAAATGCACTGGTTCGGCAGCCTGATTGCCGGCGCCAGGGCTACGCTGACCACCGGCGGCGAAAGAATTACAGCCCAGCTTATTCTGGAAACTATCAGCAACGAAAAGATAACCCTGTGCATGCTGCTCGTGCCCTGGCTCCAGGACATCGTTACCGCCCTGGACAAGGGCGAATTGAATCTGGAGGACTATGATGTCAGTTCCCTGCGGCTTGTCCACTCAGGTGCGCAGCCCATCCCACCGATACTCGTCAGGCGCTTCCTGGAGCATTTTCCGAACATCGACTATGAAGAGAACTACGGCCTCACCGAGTCATCCGGGCCCTGCATGCACCTTGGTCTGGAAAACATACATAAGCTCGGGTCTATGGGCTACCCGAGACTTAATCTGGACGCCCGCATTGTCAATGATAATGACGAAGATGTACCCGTAGGAACCGTCGGTGAGATGATTCTCAAAGGCGACAACGTCATGAAGGAATATTATAAGAACCCGGAACAAACCGCCCGGACGCTCAAGAATGGCTGGCTTCATACCGGCGACCTCGTTAAACAGGACGAGGACGGCTTCATCTACTATATCGACAGGAAAAAAGACTTAATCATCAGCGGCGGCGAAAATATTTTTCCCGTTGACCTGGAATCCGTACTTATTGGACAGCCCAAGGTCAGGGATGTAGCTATAATCGGTATTCCAGATGAAAGATACGGCGAGGTGGTTGCTGCCGTTGTCGAACCCAAACCAGGCTCTGACCTTACCGAAGAAGAGATGAGGGCATATTTCGAACCTCAATTGCCCAAGTATGCCTGGCCCAGGATTATACTCTTTGGCGATGTGCCGCGTAATCCCACCGGTAAAATCGAGAAGCCAAAGCTGAGAGAGCGGTATGCCGATGTAAAGTGGAATCCCAAAGGTTAATCCTGCATAGCTTCCCGCGGCAACATATGGAACCGGATATAAATCAAAAAAGGAGAAAACTATGGACTTTAAAGAGTATGTTCAATTCGCCAATGATAATCCCTTATGTTATATAGCCACCGTGGACGGCGACCAGCCGAGAGTCAGGGCCGTAGTGATGTGGTTTGCTGATGAGACCGGGTTCTATTTCCAGGCGCAATCAGTTAAGGCCATGTGCAAACAACTTGAGAAGAACCCCAAGATGGAGGCATACTATCACACCAAGGATTACAGTAGAATAATGAGGGTTTCCGGCAAGGTAAAATTCGTCGATGATCCCTCCATGAGAGCCAGATGTATCGAAGAGAGGCCCTTTGTAAAGGATTTCGGTATAACTGACCCGAGCAATCCTCTGCTGGCGGTATTCCACCTGTATACCGGTGAAGCCTACTTCTGGACAAGGGCTGACAGCATGAAAGAAGCTGATATACCCAGAGTCAAGTTCTAATTTTAACGGCTCAGATAGAAGTATCCATACCTGAAAATGGCTAAAAAGCAGCACAGATTTTTCCACGCAAGGAGGTATTAGCACATGTCTGAAAGCAAATACGGTAAATATTTCATTAAAAATCCCATCATAGAGGGAAAGTTCTGCCCGAGGCTGGTCTATTTCAGCCGGCAGCATGAGGCAGCCGGGGAAAAGAACTATTCGGTATTGTGGAACTGTATTACAGAGCCGTTTCTCATGGTACAGGAAGCTCATTCACATGACTTCGACCAGTTCCTTCATTTTTACGGGGCAAACTCGCTGGATATTACGGACTTCGATGCGGAAGTCGAGATGTCATTAGGCGAGGAAGGCGAAAAGCATATTATTACCGAGCCTACGGTTCTTCACATACCTAAAGACGTAATTCACTGTCCGCTGAACTTCAAGGTCGTTAACAAGCCGATCATATTCATGAATGTAGCCCTGACACCTGAGTATGTCATGGGCCCACCACAGAAGCACTAAATAATCCCATTCCTGACTATTTCAGGAATGGATTGGCCCTTCTTTCCGTGCCTATGGTAGAATCGGGGCCGTGTCCGGGATAGACCCGCGTATCATCAGGTAAGACGAGTAGCTTGGTATGAATACTGTCCATGAGCTGATGGTAGTCGCCGTCGATAAGGTCATATCTGCCGATACCATAGTTGAAGAGAGTGTCCCCGGTGAAGACGACGCCCTCCCCCACCAGACTGATACCGCAAGGGGTATGCCCGGGGGTATGAAGAACAGTAAAGTGAAGACCTCCTATGTCAATACTGTCGCCACCTTTTAGAATGCGCTCCGGATAGGGTGCGGCCTCATAGGGCGGCTCGTAAATATAGCTCGGGGATTGCGGAAGATATTTAGCGCATTCGGCATGGGTGGCTACCTCGGCACCGGTAGCTTCCTTAACCTGTGCGGCGGCGCCAACATGGTCTGGGTGCCGGTGGGTCAAGACAATCTGCTTTATCTTCAGTCCCAGCTTCTCGGCGGCCCGCAGGATGTCTTTGGCGTCGGCACCAGGGTCTATTACCATGCCTTCTCCGGTTGTTTCAGAACCGACGATATAACAGTTGCTGGCAATTGGCCCGACGACAAGTTTCCTGACTATCAAGCTACACTCCGTATGATTCGCTCGCCATTCAACAGTATAATAAAAACGGGGAATTTTGTCATTTCACGGGATATCTTTTCCTACCCAGCCTACTTACGCTCAAACTTCAGCGAAGCAATCGCTTGCTTCATTACTTCTGTCTCAACACATGCCGCCCATCCACCCTTTTTTTAAATATCTATTCCCACCCTGCCGCCCAGCATCATCTACGGCTTATCCCATAGAGCATCCCCACCTAGTCTCCCTTTTTAATAAAGGGGCATAAAGGTGGAATTCTAAGCCCTTTTCTATTTTCCTTTTAAAAACAGAACGGTCATAATAAAACATTTGCCTGTTTACGCGCTATACGCTAAACTATCTAGGAAAGATTCTCCCTCGATTCAGTTAGGCAGGAGCCAGGTTTGGCTGAAATTTACCCGTTTCATGGTGCTCATTATAACCAGTCACAGGTCAAAGACCTGGCAAAGGTCATCTGTCCCCCCTATGATATAATCACGCCTCAAATACAGTATGAGCTTTATCAGCGAAGTGAATCTAATTTTGTTCGTCTGGAATTCGGACGGGAGCTAATAGGGGATAAAGAATCGGATAATAAATATACCCGTGCCTTAATTACTCTGGGAAAATGGCTGGAACAGGGTATTATAGAGGTTGATAAAACCCCGGCTATCTATATTCACGACCACCATTTCGAGTACAAAGGAAGCAGATACCGTCGTCGCAGCTTTACATGCGTGGTCAAACTGGAAGAATGGAGCAAGATGGTCGTCCGCCCTCATGAGGGCACGCTGTCACGTCCCAGAAGTGACCGCTTGAGTCTGTTATATACGCTGAAAGCGAATACAAGCCCGGTACTGGCTTTGTATGAGGACCAGTCAGGCAGTATTGCAACATTGTTTGAGCCGCATACTCGTGGAGAACCTGTGTTGAGCGGGTATATCGAGAACGGAGATGAACATCACCTGTGGTCTATCACAGAACAGGAGGTTATCGACCAGATATGCACACAACTGGCGAACCAACCCCTTTACATTGCTGATGGACACCACCGTTATGAAAGCGCTCTCGCCTATCAGCGTGAGAAACACTCGGTTGCTTCGTCTGCGCCGGGGCAGGCGTCATTCGATTTCGTGATGATGACGCTGGTAAGTTTCGATGACCCCGGCCTTATTATCCTGCCGGCACATCGGCTGGTTCACGGTTTATCCAAATTAACGTTGGATAGCTTGATAGCCGGACTGAGCACTTTTTTTACATTAGCGGAAGTGCCGCTAGATAAAGCTAATATAAGCCGGCAGGTTGACGACCTGCTCTCTGAAAATACAGGCGAAGTGAAGCTGATCATGTATGGACTGGAAGAAGAACAGCTACTTGTGCTCAAACTGAGTGACACCAGTACCGTCAGGCCAATGATACCGTACTTTCACTCCGAGCTTTATGAGAAGCTGGATGTCAGTATCGTTGACCACGTTATACTGGAGGAACTGCTCGGGCTCACTCACGATGCGGCGGGAATATCTATCGCTTACAGTAATGACGCGCTGGAGGCTGTAAACAGTGTCCTTGAAAAGGAATACCAGCTTGCTTTTATTGTAAACCCAGTGAGACCCGGGTTGATAAAAGCCATCGCCGATAGTGGCGACCGCATGCCCAGGAAATCAACCTACTTTTACCCCAAGATGCCGGCAGGCCTGGTTTTTTATCGTTTTGAGTAAGTACGGGCTTCTTTTTTAATACCTCTTTCATCATCACCTCGTACGTTGACGCCTGATTGGGCATATGATAGTATTAAAATGTTTGAGTGGGTCATATTTCTAAGGAATTCTCCTTAGAAAACCCATGATGAATATTCCAGCGTCTGGAGAAGGAGTCGTGCTTGTTGAGGAAGAGTTAGCCAGATTTTCACCCGACCGAGGGACCGTGCTGACCATCGGTGTCTTTGACGGGGTGCATCTGGGGCATCAGCACCTTATTTCAAAACTCATGGAACAGGCCAGGAAAATGGATTTGCTTGCCGGAGTTGTAACCTTTCGTCACCATCCCGAGGACCTGTTATCCTCACAGACAAAACTGCCGTTTCTGACTGACATGGATGCCAGAATCAGTCTTCTTAAGAATGAGGGTGTCGATATTATCGTGCCGCTATCATTTACATCTGAATTGTCACAGCTTGATGCACGCAAGTTTGTCAGTCTGCTGAAAAAGTATCTTAAAATGAACGGACTGGTAGTCGGTTCGGACTTTGCCCTGGGCAAGGGGAGAAAAGGCGATACGAGCGCTCTTCAGAAACTCGGCGAGAGTATGGGTTTCAGTGTAACTGTAGTAGAGCCGCTGATGATAAACAAGGAAGTGGTCAGCAGTACCACGATCAGAAAGGCCCTGGCTGACGGCGATATGAATAAAATCCACAAACTGACAGGCCGTTCCTTCAGTCTACAGGGAAAGGTCATTTCCGGGACCGGCCGTGGTGTGGGGATGGGCTTCCCTACCGCCAACCTGGATATAAGTCTGGGACAGGCTCTACCTCCCGACGGCGTTTATGCCAGCTGGGCCCATATCAACGGCAAGGCATATCAGTCCATGACCAATATCGGACAGTGCCCTACTTTCGGCAGTCACGAGCGTACCGTCGAGACCTATATTGTTGATTACAAGGGCGACCTTTATGACAGTGAACTGAAGATTGATATTGTTGCCAGACTCCGTGACGAGAGAAAATTTGATACCGAAGATGAACTGAAGGCACAGGTAGCCGAAGATGTCAAACAGGGTAAGTCTTTACTCGAATCCAGAGGTGGAAATTAAATATGACACTTACCAATACATCCATTGACAAACAGGTTTCTATTCTAATGCATGGCTCTGAGTTCGGAGATGAGCAGATTAAAGAAATGATGACCAAAGAGCTTAAACAGAAGCTAATTGATGCTAAAGCCGAGGGTCGTCCACTCAGGGTTTATTGCGGATATGATGTTACCGCTCCTGATATCCACCTGGGACATATGGTCATCTTGAGAAAAATGCGCCAGTTCCAGGATTTTGGCCACGAAGTAACTTTCCTGATAGGCACTTTTACCACGTTGATCGGTGACCCCAGTGACCGGGACGAAGCGCGTTCTATAGCATTGGAGGAAGATATTACAAAGAATGCTCAAACCTATGCTGACCAGGCTATAAAAATACTTGACGCTGAGAAGACCAAGATTCTCTATAATACTGAATGGCTAAGCAAGCTGAGTTTCGCCGATGTCATCAGTATGGCTTCCTGTTTTACCGTTCAGCAGTTCCTGGTTCGTGATAGACTACGTAATCGATACGAAAAGAATGATCCTATCTGGTTGCGCGAGTTGTTGTATCCGCTGGCGCAGGGTTATGATGCGGTCAGCTTACAGGCCGATGTCCAGCTCGGAGCCACCGAGCAACTTTTCAATTTGATGGCCGGGCGCAGGCTCCAGGAAGTGTTTGGACAAAAACCACAGGTATGTCTCACTTACCCGGTTCTGGCAGGTACCGATGGCGTTCAGAGAATGTCTAAAACTACGGGTAATTACATCGGTGTATCGGAGCCTCCCGAAGAAATTTACGGTAAAACGATGTCTATCCCGGATAGCCTTATTTTACAGTACTTTGAATTGTTAACCGATGTCACTGATGAGGAACTTGATGAATTCAAGAGGCAGCTTGCTGATAATAGCTTCAATCCCATGACGCTGAAGAAACGCCTAGCCCGAGATATCGTGACCCAGCTTTACAGCGAGAAGCAGGCCAAAGAGGCGGAAGTCTATTTTGAGAGGGTACATCAAGATAGAAAAGAACCGGAAGAAATAGAGGAGTTTCCTCTTTCATTTAACCCATTTCGAGACTCCTCTGGAAGAGTTCATGTACCTAGATTATTAGTAGCAACTGGTATAGCTGCTAGCACAAGCGAAGTAAGTAGACTCATTAATCAAGGTGCGATAGAAATGGACGGGCAGAGAATTCACGCGTACTATGTGACAATGCCAGATGTATCGAATTTTAAAGTTGGTAAACGACGCTTTGTTAAAGTGATAAATACGGATAGAGAGGAATAATGTAGGAGACGTACATGACACAATTGCGCATTCCCGGCCCAACCCCCTGCCCGCCCGAAGTCCTGAAGGCGATGGCCTGGCCCATGATAGACCATCGCGGGCCCGAATATAAAAAAATAATTTTCGAAGTTACGGACAAATTGAAACAGGTGTTCCAGACCAGGAATGATGTCCTGATACTCACCTGTTCCGGTACCGGTGGCCTGGAGGCAGCCGTTGTGAATACATTATCACCGGGAGACAGGGTGCTGTCCGTATCCATCGGTGCTTTCGGCGACCGGTGGGCCAATATTGCCCGGGAGTTCGGCGCCGAGGTAGTCGCTCTCGATATCGAATGGGGCAAAGCAGCCGATCCCGAGGCTATCCGGCAGGCTATTATGTCAAATCCCGATGTTTCGGCGGTAATGGTCACCCACAACGAGACATCTACCGGTGTCACCAATGACCTGGGTACTATTAGCAAGGTGGTTAAAGAGTCCGGTAAATTACTTCTTGTTGATGCCATCAGCAGCCTGTCATCAATCGACCTGCCCGTCGACGACTGGCACTGTGATGTGGTTGTATCGGGCTCTCAGAAAGGGTGGATGGTCCCACCCGGGCTGGTTATGGTCAGCATCAGTACGGAGGCATGGGAGGCACACTCGAAAGCGAAGATGCCGCACTTCTACTGGGATTTCACCAAGGGTAAAAGCTTCCTGGAGAAGGGACAGAATCCATGGACACCGGCTGTATCGGTCATGTTCGCTCTATCGGTATCGCTGGAAATGATGCTCAAGGAAGGGCTTCCCAATATCTTTGCCAGGCATGCTCGCATTGGCCAGATGACCCGGGAAGGGATAAAAGCCCTGGGACTGTCACTTTTCGCCGAAGAAAGCCATGCCTCGAATACGGTAACGTCGGTGGCTGCTCCTGAAGGGCTTGATATCAAGAAACTGCGCCAGATTCTGCAGGACGAACATCAAGTAGTGCTGGCTGGCGGGCAGCAGCGACTTGATGGCAAAATATTCCGCATCGGTCACCTTGGCCTAGTGAATGAAGATGACATTAAAGCCGTTATTTCAGCCCTGAAGGTAGCCCTGCCCAAAGCGGGATTCGCAGGAGTGAAGCAATAAGGAAAATTATATGGCGGATGAACGAATGAAGGTGCTGGTCTCCGACCAGATTTCCGAAGAAGGCCTGGACATTCTTCGGAAGCAGGCGCAGGTAGATGTCAGGGTTGGACTGAAACCAGATGAAATAACGGCCATTATCGGCGATTACGAAGCCCTGATGGTACGCAGTCAGACAAGAGTTACGGCCGATATTATAGAGGCTGGCAAGAAATTGCAGGTTATCGCCCGGGCTGGCGTTGGTATTGATAATATAGACGTTGAGGCCGCTACCAGGTGCGGCATCGTTGTAATTAATGCACCCACCGGTAATACTGTCTCGGCCGCCGAACATGCTATGGGTCTGATACTAGCCCTGGCACGCAATATCCCCCAGGCCAATACTGTGCTTAAAACCGGCGAATGGCGGCGGAATGACTTCATAGGTATCGAACTGAGGGATAAAACGCTGGGTATTATCGGCCTGGGTAATGTCGGCTCCGAAGTAGCCAAAAGAGCCCATGGATTTGAGATGAAGCTTCTGGGCAATGACCCGCTGGTCTCCGTTGAATACGCTAAGAAGCTACGGGTGGAACTTGTTGATTTATACAGATTACTTAGAGAATCGGACTTCATTACCCTTCACCTGCCGCTGACATCGCAGACCAGGGAACTGATTGGAGATGCAGAGCTGTCTCTGGTCAAGCCATCGGTACGCATCGTAAACTGCGCGCGGGGCGGGTTGATTAACGAAAAGGCGCTGGTCAAGGCAATCAGAGAAAAGAGAGTGACCGGTGCCGCGATAGATGTCTTCGAGAACGAGCCTGTTACCGAGAGTATCCTTTTTACTGAGAACAATATCATCGTTACTCCCCACCTGGGAGCCTCGACAACTGAGGCGCAAGCATTCGCAGCCAGAGACGTTGCCGAACAGATTGTCGATGTCTTCAAAGGGCAACCGGTAAGGTCGGCGGTTAATGTTCCCTATATCCCGTCAGAGACTCTGGCAGCGCTTTCACCCTTTATCAGCTTGGCTCCGGTTATATGCAAGCTGGTATATAAGCTGGGCGAAGGTCAGGCGCAGTCAATCCGCATTAAATACGAGGGTGAGATTGCCAGCTACGATACCAGTGCCCTCAAGGCTGCTGTCTTGGGTGGTCTTCTGGAGGGGATGAGCGATGAAAGGGTTAATATTGTCAACTGTAACCTGATAGCTGCGAAACGTGGCCTTAATATTGTTGAAGAGCAAGAGGCTACCTGTGATAATTATGCGAGCCTTCTAACTGTGGAAATGACCACTAACGCCGGAGTTTTCACTGTCGCCGGCACGGTAATGCACGGAGAATCTCATATTGTTCGTATCAAAGACTACTGGCTTGATATTGTGCCGGCTCCAGGTTCTTACTTTTTGTTCAGCGACCACCTGGACCGCCCCGGATTTATCGGGACTGTGGGTAGAATCACCGGAGATGCCGATATCAATATCAGCTCCATGCATCTGGGTCGACTTGAGCAGAGAGGTCAGGCTCTGCTGGTGTTAACTCTTGACGAACCCCTGCCGGAGGAACAACAGCAACAGATATTAGCCATCCCCGATGTCTATTCCGTTAAGATGGTAGAGCTTTAACTTGCCGGGTTATCTTCCGTTGTTATTTACTCACCACGGAGAGTGATATCCATTATTAATAGTTGATGTTATATTTTTCTTGTCAGAGAAATCAATCGGCGAGTGGGAGACGAATTGTGGGGATGCAAGCGCAGAGGTTATTAATTCCGGTACTGCTGGCGATATTAGTAGCATCGTCTTTCATGGCGGGATGTACTTCCACAACGGATGAAGCCGACCAGAAATCGGAACAGATAAACAAAGATCTCAACAGTGATGAGGCCTATGCCTTAATACAGGACAATAGAGATAACGAGAATTTCGTAATCCTTGATGTTCGGACACTGGAAGAGTATGCCGATGGACATATCGCCAAAGCTATTAATCTGGACTATAATTCTGAGACTTTCAGGGATGAGCTGGGAAAGCTTGATAAGAGTAAAACTTATCTTGTCTACTGCCGGAGCGGCCGGCGGAGCGCCGGGGCACGGGATATGATGAAGGAACTCAGCTTTAAAACAGTCTACCATATGACGGGTGGCATTCTGGAGTGGGAGGCGGCGGGGCTGCCACTGGTAAGGTAACCGGAAGGCATGATGAAAAGAGGTAAATATGGATAATAACAGCTACCTTGAAAAAATAGAGCGAGTCTACCAGCTTATCAGCACATGTCCCGACCCTGATAAAAGAGAAGCCGACGGCGGCTGGTCAATCAAGGAAGTCGTGGGGCATCTATTAGATTCACTGAGTAATAATCATCAACGCCTACTGAGATATGAAGAAAAAGGCATCCTCGATTTCCCCGGCTACAACCAGGAATTATTTGTTAAAAGGGCCAATTACCAAGCCTTTGAATTCAGCACACTTGTATCGCTCTGGTACAACTACAATAAGTTATTGCTCCACATTTATGACAGTATTCCGCCGGAAAACCTCAGCTCTACCATCAAAGTGGGAGAAAGACCGGCGGTAACAATTGAGCAGCTTATGAAGGATTACTTTACTCACATGGAGAACCACGAAAGGCAAGTACAGAGCATCATTGATGCCCAGACATAGATTGACTTGGTATATCAGCGGTGTTATCATACGTCAGGGGATGCTTTATTACTGTAAATTCAGTTGTATGGGGTGGTGAGATGT
>Ga0209427_10000303_pt1 | contig 50339 bp, 48 predicted proteins | sample DeeMarSWOR136_30_FD_187465 | JGI IMG/M metagenome (GOLD analysis project Ga0209427, IMG submission 187465) | Marine sediment microbial communities from White Oak River estuary, North Carolina - WOR-1-36_30 (SPAdes) (version 2) | ecosystem: Environmental > Aquatic > Marine > Intertidal zone >...
GATTCTTGACATGCGTTTCATGGCAAGGCATGCAGGCTTGATTCGCCTTATCTTCATCCTTGAACCGGTAACGACCGCTCGAGGTATGACACTTAAGGCAACTGAGATCCCCCGATTTGACACATGGGCTCATGAGCCAGAGATTATAGGTGTAGTTTTCGCCCAGATCGCGCCCATCGGGATAGAAATCCGAGTTCTCAAACGTGATCAGATCGTAATGATCGAAGAAGCGGTCCCCCGGCTTAAACGTGGCCGTGAGGGGTATCATCTTCGCATGGCAGGGAGCGCACGTCGAGTTGTGCTGGTCGACGGTGAAGGATTTCGTGCGGATGATCTTCAGGTCCTTCGGAACAGTTCCCTTTGGAGCTTCTCGACAGACCCGGTTGTGTTCTTCTCCGGGGCCGTGGCACGTCTCGCAGTTAATTCCTGGTTCGGCCCAGACCGTTCGGTAGGTGTCGGTCTCGAGACTATAATTGGTCGAGAGTTGACTCACGTGGCAACTGTAGCACATCGTGTTGAAGGTGAACTGCCAGTCCCTCCAGTTCAGAGGTTCGTCCGGCCTCCTTTCGGGAAAGTGACGGACCCCGCTTCCTGCCGTGTCAAACCATTCTTTATGGTTTACATCATAGGCGACAGGCAGGGTTTGCAGCCGTCCCTTGTCCATGGGTGTCAGAAAGTAGTAGACATTCTTTCCACCCAGGACGTGTTCAATCATATACTTCTTGGTCCCCTCAGGACCCTTCTCATAGACCCAACCGGTCTGTCCGGAAAAGCTGACACGATATCGGTATTTGCCGATGATGATGTCCTTCGTCTGCGGCGTCAGCTTTGCCTTTGCGAATTCAGCCGTGTAGGGTTGCATGGCAAGACCATGGAGCGAGTTGGACCAGAGTTTATAGAACCTTTCGTGGCATTCCCGACAGCTCACCGAGCCTGCGAACCCTTTCATTTGGGCTTCGGTTTTTATCTCCTGCCCCAAGGCAGGGAATACGATGAAACCTCCATATAGCCCAATCCCTACTGCCAGGCATATGATAAGGAAAACCATTAGCGCCCGTTTAATATTACTCATCCAGAGCCTCCTTTTTGTATATCAGCCAGAAGATTGCATCGTGCCTACAGCAGGCAAGGAACAGATTGTACATGGGAAAAATATCGAAACCTGAATAAAGTTATCTTTCCGGTCTTTTTTGTCTATTTTAACATGAAAGTCAAGAGGGGATAAAACGGTATTTTGGTCGAATGATTCGGATTTAAACAAAGTGACGAGTACCTAAAAAATAACGCCAGTGAGCTAGCGTGCCTAGAGGGTGCTGGCGTTTGATGTGAAGGGCCTTCTAGTGGTTTGAGTCAATTCGGTCAGCAGTCTTTTCCAAAATTTGATTGGCGCCCCTGGCGTGACTCGAACACGCGGCACACGGATTAGGAATCCGTTGCTCTATCCACCTGAGCTACAGGGGCATTGGAAATATTTATAGGACGTTTCTTCCCTTTTCGTCAAGGTGAAATTTTGAGAACTTGACAAGGGTATTAAAAAAGGCTATCAGGATTCGTAACAAGTAAGGGTTTAGACGTTGCCTCATATTCATTGAAGAACAAGGTCTCCGGAATGAATGATAGAATCCATGAAGTCATCACCGATCTAAAATCCTATCTTGAATATCTCAAGGGAATGGGGATTGGGGTTCTCCCCGCCTCTGAAAAAAAAGAGGAGAAAATGATTCAACGGAAGTCTCCAACCCTAGAGGAGATCCGAAAAGAACTGGGGGATTGCAAGAGGTGTAAACTCCATCGGACCCGTCGCACGATTGTCTTCGGAGAGGGAAATGAGAAGGCCAGATTGCTGTTTATAGGTGAAGGTCCAGGGTACGATGAAGATGTGCAGGGACGGCCCTTCGTCGGAAAGGCTGGACAACTCTTAACTAAAATTATTCAGGCGATTCATTTAGAGAGAGAAGAGGTTTACATCGCCAACATCATCAAATGCCGTCCTCCCCAGAATCGAAATCCAGAGCCCGATGAGATTGAGAGTTGTTTTCCCTTTTTGATGAAGCAGATTCAGGCCATTCAGCCCAGAATCATCTGTGCTCTGGGGACCTTTGCTGCCCAGACGCTTCTACAGACAGATGCCAAAATTACTTCGCTTCGGGGAAAGACATTTGACCTTACAGGGATTAAAGTCCTCCCCACCTACCACCCTGCCTTTCTGTTAAGGAATCCTGATAAGAAAAGGGAAGTCTGGGAAGATATGAAGCAGATCTCCGAGTGGTTGACCAAAGAGGAAGCAAAGGGCTCAACGCGCAAATAATCCCAGGCGGTAGTTTAATTGAAACCCCTTCTCCTGCAGAGTCTCTATGACTGCAGAGACGGTTTCTCGAATCAACAATTCCCAGATAGAAAATCTTTTCTTGGGATAGAGGATGTTCGGTTTTCCTTCGATGCCCACCAATTTCGCTGTGGCATCAATGGCATCTTGAAGATTACCGATCTGATCAACCAACCCAAACTCCTTGGCCTGTTCTCCAGTTAAGATGCGCCCGTCTGCAATTTGAGCGACTTTCGCGCGATCCAATTTCCTCCCCTCAACCACCGCTCGAACAAACTGTTGCTGGACATTATCGATCACCTCTTGAATGATCCTCTTCTCTTCGGGAGTCATCTCCCGGAAAGGGGAACCAATATCTTTATACTCTCCGGACTTCAGGACCACTCCCTTGATCCCTATTTTCTTGACCAGTTCTTCAATATTGGTAAATTCCATGAGGACCCCGATGGATCCCGTGATCGTTCCGGGGTTGGCAACGATGAGATCCGACGCGCAGGCGATATAATACCCTCCGGAGGCGGCCACCGAGCCCATGGAAGTGACCACTTTTTTCCTCTCTTTGACTTTTAGGATCTCCCGATGGATCTCCTGGGATGGGCCCACGCCTCCGCCGGGTGAATCGATCCGCAGGATGATTCCCTTGACTCCGTCATCCTCAAGATATTGGTGGATTTCCTCGATGATCGTGGAAGATTGAGCGATCTGTCCTCTGATTTCCACGATGGCAATCTTATCCCCAAACACAAACCCACTCGGTCGTCCTGAGGACCGTCCTATGAGGTAGAGGGCGGAGAAGAAGATGATAAGTAAGGCTATGATTACTCCCAATCCGACTAGGATTCGTTTCTGTTTCATAAATCCTCCCTGATAACTTTGAAAATAGGTTCCGTCTGACGGTAAGGGTAAAGATGTGCCGTTATCGTCAAATAAACCTACGTTTAACGGCAACGGCTACGATGCCCGTATCGTTACAAAAGGTATCGTCTATCGTCTTTTTCTTAAACCTGCTATTTCGTTCCCTATTTAACGTCACCTTTACCCTTCGACGAAACGGGCTTCGTAACCGTAACCTTTACCCAATCACTAACCCTCTCACACCGGTGAGATGCGAATGGTTTCGAAAAGAGCCGACTGAAAGATACGAATCAGTTTCATCTTTACGAGTTCCAGAATCGCCAGGAACGTGACAATGATCACTCGGCGAGAAGCCTGTTCCGGGAAAAGGAGATGAAAGGCGATGCTCCTGTTCTCTCTCTGAAGAAGGGAGAGGATGTCCTGAACCTTCTCCTCCACACTGACCCGGTCCAGGATCACTTCGTGAAAGGCCTCGGGTTTTGCCCTCTCCAGGACTTGGCGGAAAGCATCTAGCAATTCGAAGAGGTTTACTTCTAATCTCTCTTCTTCTCTGGGTTCTTCCTCATCGACAAGAGCCAACCGGATGAAGACATCCCGATCCAGCATGGGCCTCCTTTCAATCTCAGCGGAAGCCTGCTTATATTTTTGATATTCCAAAAGTCTTCTAACCAACTCTGCTCGGGGGTCCTCCCCTTCCTCCTCCTCTTCTTCGGAAGGGGTCGGAAGGAGCATCTTCGATTTAATGTGAAGAAGGGTCGAGGCCATTAAGAGATATTCTCCGGCTATATCAAGATTGAGAACCTTCATCACATTGAGCGTCTCCAAATACTGCTCGGTGATCAAGGCCATGGGGATGTTGAAGATATCCAATTCGTTCTTTTGAATGAGATGGAGCAGGAGGTCTAGAGGGCCTTCAAATATCTCCAGTCGGACGGTATAGATAGACTTCTCCTCGGGGGGTGTCTCGTTTCCCACGCTCACTCCATTCCGTAAGCCTTGGAGATATACTCCATCTCATCTTGTCGGGTGACGACCTGTTCATCCAATCTCGCCTTGAGCAGGTCGACCAGTGTCCTGCGAATAAAAGGGCCCGGTTTGATTCCCATTTCAATCAAATCCCTCCCCTTGAGCAAGGGCTTCGTATCTTTTAATTGTGTGAAATAAAGCGAGATATATCGCCGCGTCGCCATTTGGGAGGTTTTGGCCATCATAAAGAGCTTTGACTCCGTCGAGATGGGATCGAGGAGCGTATAGATCTCTGACCGTTTCGGCTGGAGATCGGCGTGGATCCATGAAAAAATCTGCAGTAGCGCTTGGTCGGCGTGACGCTTGCCCTCGACCACCTTATTTCGTATTTTGTCATTCATCGCGAGCCGTTGACAGATCTCATGAATTTCCCCCTCTTTTAGAAAATCGATGAGACCATAAAAATAAATGAGCCACCGCTCATACCGTTCCTCCAAAAAGAGGAGGTCGAACCAGGAGACGACATGGTGGATCTGTTCAAAGAGATTTTCCATTCCTTCCTCCCATTTGAGTTGGGGATGAAGGAAAGGGAAGAGAAGAAAATCGCCCATGCGCTTCAGAGCCGGATTGGGATTCTCTTCCTGAAGGATGAGAAGGAGCTCCGAAAAAACTCGACCTCCTGAAAGGCGGTTCATGAAGCCCATTTTGACTGCATTCCTCATGAGCTGCTGGGTATGTTTTCCGATCTGAAATCCCAACCTCTGCTCGAAGCGAATCGCCCGGAAGACCCGAGTCGGATCCTCCACAAAGGAGAGATTGTGAAGGACTCGAATCACTTTTTCCTTCAAATCTCTCACCCCGCCAAAAAAATCGACCAGTTCTCCAAAAGACCTAGGATTGAGTTGGATGGCCAGCGTATTGATGGTAAAATCCCTTCGGTAAAGGTCCATTCTCGTCGAACCTCTTTCAACTGTGGGAAGAGCCGCTGGAGAATCATAGACTTCTAAACGGGCGGTAGCGACATCGACTTTTAAACCGTCTGGAAAAAGAATGATGGCCGTCCCAAACTTTTTATGTGTTCGAATTCGACAAGGAGCTGTCTTCTCAAATTCCTCTGCAAACTGGATGCCATCCCCTTCCACGACAATATCCACATCGAAGTTTTCCACCCTCATTAACAGATCTCTGACAAAACCACCCACGGCATAGACCGGATAACCTAGAAGATCGCCCACCCTGCCAAACGCCACCAAGAGGTCATGGATCCTTTCAGGAAACCGTTCCCTCATCAACTTGGAAATCATCTTCTTCCGCGCATAGAGGGGCTGACTCTCTAAACCCGAAGGCCCTTTCACCGATTTCAATATCTCCTCCTGGAGGGCACGCATCATATCTCCCACTGAAACGGTTCCCACCAACTGGTCTTTTTCTATAACGGGTAGAAGGCTTTGGTCCTGTCCAATGATCAATTCCTGGATACGTGCCAAGGAGGTATCCGGAGAGATGACAGGAAACTCAGTGGTCATGTATTCTTTTACCGAAGACTCCTGGAGGCCGTGATGCAAGCCTTTTTCCACAACCTGTTTTGAAATCAATCCAACCACCTTGCCGTCTTGAAGGACAGGGAGGATGGTCAGATTATATCTCGTCAACATCTCCCCTGCTTCTTCCAGAGTTCGCTCGGGTTCAATGGTCTTAATCGGAAAGACCATCAGATCCCTGGCCACCCTCCTAGGTCTGACCATCTCCTTTAAAACTTTCACTAAGCGATCATGGGCCTCGATCAGGTTTATCCCCTTCAGGGTTGCCGAAGCGGCGGTGGGATGGCCTCCCCCTCCAAATTCGCTTGCGATATCCGCCACATTCACCTCTTCAAGGCGACTCCTTCCTATGAAGTAGATCCGGTCTTCCATCCGAACCAGGACAAAGAGGACATCCAGATTTTCCATGTCCTTCAGTTTATGGACGAGGATCGCTATGTCTCCGATATAATGATCCACGGAGGCCTGGGCAATCACCACATCAATCCCATGGATCGTGAATCGGGTCGCCGATTGAATAAGATCGTTCAACAGGAACACCTGTTCTGCGGTAAGTTCCTTGGTGATTACATTCGAAAGGACATTTAGATTCGCGCCTTTCCCCACCAGATAACCCGCCGCGATGAAATCCTCTTCCTTGGTTGAAGGAAAGGTAAGATTTCCTGTGTCTTCGTAGATGCCCAAGAGCATCACCGTGGCCTCGTCTGGAGTTACTTCCATTCCCCGTTCGCGAAGAAGATTGAGAAGGAGTGTGGTCGTTGCCCCCACCTCAGAGATCACCTCAACGCACCCACCAAGGTCATCCGAAGAGGGGGGATGATGGTCAAAGATATGAATTTCGACATCGGGCTTTGACACCAAGTCTGCGAACTTTCCAATCCGGCTGATTTGGCGAGTATCTACCAGAATGAGACGCCTCACTTCATGGAGATCAATATTCTTTATTCGTTCCACTTCAAAAGCATAGAGGGTGGAATGAATAAAAAAGTCCCGTAAGCTCCTCTCTTGAGACCCTGGAAAGACGAGGACCGCGTTGGGATAGAGTTTTTTGGCGGCCAACATGGAGGCCAGGGAGTCAAAATCCGCATTCGTATGGGTGGTAATGACTTCCATTCTCGATAGCGAATCAGGATACCAGGAGATCAGGATGCAGGGTATCAGAGAACCAGGACATCAGGAAAAGCGAAAATGAAGAAATTCTCAAACCTGATGCCCTGATATCCTGATACCCACTACCTGATAGCCTGATCTTCTAATAACCATCTAACCTTTCTCGAAATTCGTGCCTCGAATTTAGACTTCTCATAAGCTGTAAATTAGCCTCTCGGATGGTATCGCTGGTGAACTCTTTTTAACCTCTCTCCAGTCACATGGGTATAGATTTGGGTCGTTGAAATATCTACATGGCCAAGCATCATCTGGACAGATCGAAGATCCGCACCTCTTTCTAAGAGATGACTTGCAAAGGAATGGCGGAGAAGGTGAGGCGTGATCCTTTTACGGATGCCTGCCGTTCGACCATAGGATTTGATTGTTTTCCAGAAACCTTGGCGACTCATTTCCTTTCCCGAACGGTTAATAAAGAGAAAGGGACTTTCCTTTTTCTTGGCCAGCGTTACTCGGGCGGTATTCAGGTAATGGGTGATCCACTTCATCGCTTCCTTTCCTAGGGGGACGACTCTTTCTTTTGACCCTTTTCCATACAGGAGGACATACCCTCCCTCCAAATTGACCTGATGGATGGGGAGTCGAGTCAACTCGGAGACTCTCATTCCCGTGGCATAGAGCAGCTCTAACATGGCCCGATCTCTAACCCCCAAGGGGGTCTGGAGGTCAGGTTGTTCCAGTAGTTGTTCTACTTCTTTTAAGGATAGAATTTCAGGTAACGATCTCTCTACCTTGGGGGACTCTATCTCCTCAAGAGGATTGGCCTCCAGATTTCCCTCCTGAGTTAGGAATTTATAGAAGGTTCGAAGGGCGACTAAATTTCTTACTACGGTCTTTGCTGAAAGTCCCTGTTTTTTTAGGGAGAGGAGGAAGGCCTTCACATCGACTTTGCCAACTTGATCCAGATCTTGAATCCCTTTCTTCTTCAGATATTCCAAGAAACGATTCAAATTGTGACCGTAGGCTTCGATCGTATTCTTTGAGAGGCCTTTCTCAACAATGAGGTAGTGAATAAATTGGTCCAGCGTCTGATTCATCTCATCTTTTCTAAACGGACGAAAATTTATCCCCCTACGCAGAAGACCACGGCCTATGGCCCTAGATCAATGCAAAGGGGATAACCCTCCGAAGCCTTGTGCGCAGGAAGGTATGCTTCGGCGGATTCCGCTGAAGAACATGGAGGTACCACGCTTGCGCGCCGAAACGCTTCAGCGTGCAGGCACGGGCTTTGCCCGTTGGGCTCCATCAAATAAAAAGCAGAGGGAAAAGGGCCTCTGCTTTTCTTATCAAACTCAATTTTCTTTAGGCCCTTTTCAGATCCCTGTATGGCCAAACCCGCCTTCCTGCCTCTGGGTGGAAGGGAGGTCGTCGACTTCTTCCAGGATGACCCGATACACCGGGGAGATGACCATCTGGGCAATCCTGTCTCCATGATAAATCGTGACGGGGTCCTTTCCAAAGTTGATCAAGAGGACACCAATCTCTCCTCTGTAATCGGCATCGATCGTCCCCGGCCCGTTCACGATGCCGATTCCCTTCTGGATGGCCAGGCCACTTCGAGGCCGAATTTGGCCTTCAAATCCCTCAGGGATGGCTACGGAAATTCCGGTCGGGATGAGTTTTCTCTCCCCAGGCGCTAAAGTCACCTTTTGATCGAGGAAGGCGAAAAGGTCCATACCCGAGGACCCTTCGGTCATATATTGAGGCAGGGAGATCGCATGATTCTTTTTCAGACGCTTAATATAAACCTTCATTCACTCCGTCGGTCCAACGTTGAAAAAATTCTGGTCCAAATATTTTCCGTTTGTCGGTCCAAGAATGGTGAGACAGAAGAAGCGTTCGTCGAAAAGTTCTTTCGCCAAATAACGCACGGCATCTTCCTCTACCGCATCAATCCCCTTGAGGGTTTTTTCGACGGGGAGATGGGATCCAAAATAGATTTCATTCTTCGCCAGTCGGGTCATGAGATTATCAGAGCTTTCAAGGCTGAGAAGAAGATTCCCCTTCAGTTGTTCTTTTGAGGTTTCCAACTCTCCGTTTCTGAAAGGATCTTTCTTGAGACGGTTGAACTCATTGAGGACGAGTTCGATGACCTCCCGGAAAGAACTCTCATTGGTCCCCGCATAGACGACGACCAGGCCTGTATCGATGTACGAGGGGAGATAGGAGTAAACGGAATAGGCCAACCCGCGGTTCTCCCGGATCTCCTGGAAAAGCCTTGAGCTCATGCCACCCCCCAGAATGGTGTTGAGGACATACGAAGCGAACCGTAGGGAATGGTTATATTGAAGGCCTTTGGTGCCGAGGCAAAAATGGACCTGCTCTAATTCTCGTTTCCGAATGTTGGTGGTGGAGATCGAATCAGGTTTCAACCTCTTCCTTTCTTTTTCTGACCTTGGGAGTTGACCGAAAGTCTCTCCAATCCGATCGACCACTTCTTGATGCTTCACGTTCCCGGCGGCACAAATGATGATTCGGTTGGGCTGATAATTTTCTTTCAAGAATTGAAGGATCTGTTCTCGATGGAAGGACTGGACAAGATCGGAGGTTCCAAAAATCGGAAAACCGAGGGGATGATCTCCCCAGCAGACCCGGTTGAAGAAGTCATGGATGTAATCATCAGGTGTATCCTCTACCATTTTAATTTCTTGGAGAATGACCATTCTTTCCTTTTCCACATCTTTGACGTCCATCATGGAGTGAAGGAAGATATCCGAAAGGAGATCAATAGCTAGGGGTAAATTTTTATCGATCACCTTGGAATAAAAACAAGTATATTCTCTTCCTGTAAAAGCATTGAGCGTTCCACCTACGGAATCGATCTCCTTGGCGATGTCGAAAGCTGTCCTCCTCTCAGTTCCTTTAAACAGGAGGTGTTCAATGAAATGAGACACCCCATTTTCATGGGGATCCTCATCCCGGGAACCCGTGGTCACCCAAACCCCGATCGAAACAGATTTGAGATAAGGAATCTCCTCGGTGATGACTCGAATTCCATTGCCGAGGATGGTCTTTTGATACCCCATTCCTTCGGTAAGCCATGAGTGACTTAAAGGATCATGGGATTTTTTATTGATTCTTTTCATGCGCTCTCACCCTTGATTGATCTCTCCTGACTTCCTCCTCTCGGCCGAAGGCCTCGACTCCTTCAACGCAGCCTTCCGACTTAATCGAATGCGACCCTGTGCATCGACATCAATGACCTTCACCATCACTTCATCCCCTTCTTTCAGGACATCGGAAACCTCTCGGATATGGGTTTCTGCTATTTGAGAAATATGAATCAGCCCATCGGTTCCCGGGAAGAGTTCTACAATGGCGCCAAAGCCTAAAATACGTTTCACCTTCCCTGTATAGAAGGCACCCACCTCAACCTCCTGCGTCAGCCTCTTGATCATGTAGATCGCTTTTTCAATGGCCTCGTAGTTTGGGGAGGCCAACTTAACGACCCCTGAATCCTCGACATCCACCTTCACCCCTGTCTGATCGATGATGCTGCGGATGTTCTTCCCTCCCGGACCGATGACGTCCCGTATCTTTTCCTGTTTAACCTGGAGCGTGACGATTCTCGGGGCATGCCGAGAAAGGTCTTTCCTGGGTTCGGGGATCGTTTCCCTCATCTTATTTAAAATATAGAGCTTCCCCTCACGAGCTTGACGCAGAACCTTTTCCATAATCTCTTTCGATATCCCACGGATCTTGATATCCATCTGGATGGCCGTCACCCCATCCATCGTACCGGCCACTTTGAAATCCATATCCCCAAAATGGTCCTCATCGCCAAGGATATCCGAGAGGACAGCAACTTCTCCGTCTTCATGGATTAAGCCCATGGCAATTCCAGCCACCGGGGCTTTAATGGGAACCCCTGCATCCATCAGGGAGAGACTGGCCCCGCAGACGGTCGCCATGGAGGAGGAGCCATTCGATTCCAACACCTCTGACACAATCCGAATCGTATAGGGAAATTTCTCGTTCGAGGGCAAAACGGATTGAATGGCTCTTTCAGCCAAGGCCCCGTGCCCGATCTCCCTTCGGCTGGGTGATCGAAGGGGTGAAACTTCTCCCACACAGAACGGAGGGAAGTTATAGTGAAGCATAAAGGACTTATAGGTCTCTCCCGTGAGGGAGTTGATTTTCTGTTCATCTTCAGAAGTGCCGAAGGTAACGACCGCTAGGACCTGCGTCTCTCCACGGGTGAAGAGGGCAGACCCATGGGTTCTCGGAAGGATCCCCACGTCACAGTGGATCGGGCGAATCTCAGAAAGGCCCCTTCCGTCGATCCTCTGTTGTTTATCCAGGATCCATCTCCTGACCAGTTTACGATTGATTTCTTCGAAAACGGTTTTGATCATCTTTTGGGAATTTTCATCGCTGGCTTCCAAGGCTTGAAAGGTCATCTGAAGGATCTCTTCCAACCGATTCCGTCGTTCCGTTTTTTCGGTGATGTGGAAGGCCTCCGTCAACTGCTCCTGGATGATACTCCTTACCTTCTCGTGGAGACCCTCTTCCGGTTTTTGAATATCGAATTCCCTTGAGGTCACCCCTAAGGACGTTTTCAACTGTTTTTGAAGATCAATCACGGGTTTCAGAGACTGATGGCCAAACAAGATAGCCTCTAAGATCTCCTCCTCTTTTACTTCTTTTGCACCTCCTTCAACCATAATGATGGCATGCTCACTTCCAGCCACGAAGAGATCGATGTCACTCAATTCCAGTTCCTCATGGGTTGGGTTGAGCACAAATTCGCCATCGATTCGGCCTACCTTGGCTCCTGCAATGGGGCCATCGAAAGGGATATCCGAGAGGGAGAGAGCCGATGAGGCTCCGATCATTCCCAAGATGGCAGGATCATTATCCTGGTCAGCCGAAAGAACAGTGGCGATGACCTGAATTTCATCCTGGAACCCTTTGGGGAAGAGGGGCCGGAGGGGGCGATCGATAAATCGGGAGATTAAGGTTTCCCGATCGCTCGGCTTTCCTTCCCTTTTAAAGAAGCCCCCAGGGATTCGCCCGGCAGCGTACGTCATCTCGAGATAATTGACGGTGAGAGGGAGGAAGTCCAACCCTTCCCTCCTCTTTTCAGCTGTAACGGCCGTAACCAATACCACTGTTTCACCATACTGTACCAAAACAGAACCATTCGCCTGTCTGGCTACCCTTCCCGTTTCGATCGAAAAGGGTCTTCCACCAAAATCGATTTCTAACTTTTGAACCATATGTTTCTATTTACTCCTTTTCTTGAAATTAGGTCTTGTATCACACGAGATGTGATGGCCTTACTTTCTAAGGCCTAACCTATCGATTACTATTCGATAACGATCGACCTTGTTTTCCTTGAGGTAGTTAAGAAGCCTCCTCCTCTGTCCCACCAATTTCAATAGGCCTCGTCGAGAGTGATGATCCCTGTTGTGGTCTTTAAAATGTTCCGTGAGATATCGGATTCTTTCGCTGAGCAGGGCGATCTGAACCTCTGGTGATCCTGTGTCCTTTTCATGAGTCTTAAACTGTTCGATGATTTCCTTTTTCTTCTCTTGAACCAGTGCCATGGAATGCCTCCTTCAAACTATACATGATCTTCACAAAGCAACCCTTTATTAGGGTGGAATACGCGCAATGGGCGAAGGGCAACCCTTTCTGGACTTGCCCAAGGAATGTCGGAGCCTCCCACCTCGGATCTCAAAATAGCGACCAGACCTTCCTTCGGGGAGGTGATCTTGAGCCATTGCCCTTTTTCAAAGGGAGGAAGGGCCTGGGGAGAGAGGTCTCGAACCACCATTTCTCTACCGTGACGGACTTTCGTGATCAATCGCTCGTCCCCAATCATCTCAGGCAAACTGGGCAGGGCCTCCTCCAAAGGGACCCATCCTGGGAAAGGGGGATTCATTTGGAGAAGACCCCTGAGCCTCTCCCAGGGGAGGGCTTGCTCGATGGTGAATGGACCACTCCGAACCCGCCTGAGTTGAAGGAGGTGAGCACCACACCCGATCTCCCTCCCAATATCCCTTCCCAATGAACGGATGTAGGTTCCTTTTGAGCAGGAGACCTTAAACCGAACTTGGGGAGGACGGATTTCTTCGATTTCAAGACTAAAAATTTCGACCTCCCTTTCTTTTCGCTCTACTTCCACCCCTTTCCTAGCCCATCGGTAAAGGGGTCTTCCTTCCATCTTGATCGCTGAAAACATCGGAGGGATCTGTCGAATCTTCCCCAGGAAGGGGCGAAAAGCCGACCGAATAGCGTTATGGGAGACATCTTTCCATGGCCTACTGGAGATGACTGTTCCAGCTGGATCATCTGTGTTGGTCTCCTCGCCTAATTTCAAGATAGCCTCATACTCTTTCGGTTCATCGATGATGAACGGAATGAGCTTTGTTCCTTCATTGAGGGCGATGGGCAGTACTCCTGTAGCAAAGGGATCGAGGGTTCCCATATGACCCGCCCTCTTCACTCCCAATCGACGTTTTACCTGCCTCACCACTTCCAAAGAGGTCATCCCTTCGAGTTTATCGATAATGAGGAGGCCGTCAATCTTCATCTTCCCTGCCCTCCCGTTCTTTCTTGATCTGTTCAATGACCTCTCCGATATGGATGGCATATTCAATCGAAGGATCGAACTGGAAGGAAATTTCAGGGATATATTTCAATCTTATCCTTCGGCCCAACTCCTTTCGGACATATCCCTTGGCACTGTTCAACCCATCGGTCGATCTCTTTCGCTCGTCAGAGGATCCCGGCACACTGAAATAGACCTTTGCCATTCGGCAGTCTTCAGAAACCGCCACCTTTGTAATTGTAACAAAACCGATCCGAGGGTCCTTCAGGGTCCTCACCAGCATACGAGAGATCTCTTTTTGGATCAAATCGGCTATCTTTTCGGAACGTTTTCCTTCCATTCCTTGGGGCCCAGGAACCCACCTGGACGCACCGATCTCCCTTCAAGGAGAGACAGGGTTTTAGACGGTGATAATCTCCATTTCGGTCCGTACCATTTCGACAAGGTTCATCTTCTCAATAAAGTCAATCACCTTATCCAGGCTGGAATTGATGTGTCTGCGATCATTGCCTACGGTGCAGATGCCGATCTGGCCTCTTTGCCAGAGGTCATTGTCTCCCACCTCTGAGATGGCCACATTAAACCGATGTCTTACCCGATCCGTCATTTTCCGGATCACATGGCGTTTCCCTTTCAGGGATTGGTTCTCTGGAATACGAAAGTCGAGTTGACAAATTCCAATGACCATCTCTTCCTCCCCCTTCTTTAGCCGGTTTCAGCCAGGGAACCTGAAACCCTTCGTCCACGCAGTGTGCCAGCGCGTTTAAGATAATCGGGGTTGAACCTCCTCCATCTCATAGGACTCGATGATATCTCCCAGTTTGACGTCGTTAAAATTCTCAATCCAGATGCCACATTCGAGACCTTCCGTACATTCCTTCATGTCGTCTTTAAAACGTCGAAGGGATGCGATGCGACTGTCATAAATGACTATATTATCTCTCAACACCCTAGCATGAGATCCTCTCACCACTTTGCCATCTAGAATCACACTTCCCGCAATTGTTCCCACCTTACGGACGTTAAACAGTTGGATCACCTGGGCCCTTCCCAAAATATGCTCTTTATACGTCGGTCCAAGCAACCCTTCCAAGGCCTTCTTGACATCATCAATGGCGTCGTAAATCACTGAATAGGTCCGGATATCCACCTGTTCCAGTTCCGCGAGGTTCTGAGCCTTCGGTCCTGGTCTCACATTGAAGCCGATAATGATGGCGTTGGAGGCCGAGGCCAAATTCACATCGGTCTCTGTAATCCCGCCCACCGCATCATGGATAATGTTGACCTTGACCGCCTCGGTCGAGATCTTTTTGAGGGCTTCTTTGACTGCTTCGATCGATCCCTGCACATCGGCCTTGACAATAACATTGAGTTCCTTGATCTCTCCCTTCTTAATTTGATCATAGAGCTCCTCGAGGGAGACCTTGCTCAATTTGGAGAGTTCTTTTTCTCGGATTTTTTCCTGTCGGTAAAGGCTGATCTGCTTCGCCATCCTCTCCTCAGAGACGACAATGAAGGGATCTCCGGCCTCCGGGACATCCGTGAAGCCAATCACCTCCACGGGGATAGAGGGGGGGGCTTCTTCCACCTTCTGACCCTTATCGTTCAACATGGCCCGTACTCTACCGTAATGGGAGCCTGCGACAAATACATCTCCCGTCCTTAAGGTCCCTTCTTGAACGAGAACCGTTGCCACAGGGCCCCTCCCCTTGTCTAACTTAGCCTCGATGATGGTCCCCCGACCAAGCTTATCAGGATTCGCTTTTAATTCCAGGACCTCTGCTTGAAGGAGAATTAATTCCAACAATTCCTTGATTCCCATTTTCTGTTTTGCAGATACTTCGGCGAAGAGGGTATTGCCTCCCCATTGTTCTGGAACGAGACCGAAATCAGAAAGGTCTTTTTTAACCTTTTCCGAATTCGCATTGGGTTTGTCAATCTTATTGATGGTTACGACGATGGGAACCTTGGCGGCCCGGGCATGATCGACTGCCTCTTTCGTCTGAGGCATCACCCCATCGTCTGCCGCGACCACCAGGACGACCACATCCGTCACTTGAGCGCCTCTAGCCCTCATGGCGGTGAATGCCTCATGGCCGGGCGTGTCAATGAAGACCACATGGCCATTTTCTAACTGAACATCATAGGCACCGATATGCTGGGTGATCCCACCCGCCTCACCGCTGACTACATTTGTCTTCCGGATAGCGTCTAAGAGCATTGTCTTTCCATGATCGACATGGCCCATGATCGTGACGACGGGGGGCCTCGTCCTTAATTCCTCGGGTAAGTCCTGTTTTCTTTCGAGCACCTCCTGGCGTTCCAAGGAGACCTTCTCTACCTCGTAGCCAAATTCACTGGCCACCAGAGAAGCCACATCCGCGTCGATCACTTGATTGATATTGACGAGCACCCCCATCTCCATCAGTTTCTTGATTAAGTCTCCTCCCTTGACTCCCATCCGTTTAGCAAGATCGGCCACTGTTATCACTTCAGCGATTCGGATGATTCGCTTGATGGGTTTAGGGACGGTCACCTCGGTTTTCTTCGGTGTTTTCAGAATGACTTTCCTCTTCATGGGTTTAAACGATCGGACGGGGCCCTCCATCTCCTTCTCTGGGCGCCCTTCCACCTCGACCTCTTCATCTGTCAGCATTCTCTCTTCGACGAATCGACGCTTCTTGATAAACCCCTTCTTTTTTACGGTGAGAGAAGCCAACTTCTCTTCCTCCAACAGTTGTTCCTTGCTTGGGAGCTTTATGTCAGGCTTTTTGGCAGAGATTTCTTTTGGTTTGGGTTCTTCGGTTTTTCGTCCTGCTTCGATTTTCTTTTCTTCCTTGGGAAGCGTTCGGGACGGAGTGACTTCGGGGGTTCGTTTTGGATGAAGGATTGGTTTGTCCTCTCGTTTCTCCTCTGTCGTTAAGAGGGTTTCTTCTGTGGTCTTGTCCGCCTTTTTCCTTCCCCTGGTGATCTTAGCCGCTTTTTCAGTAGGTTTGGCTGCCTTCTTGTCTTCTTTAGGGATTTTTGTCTCAAGGGGACCTTTCCCCCTTACCTTTTTCTCTACCTTTTCTTCAATCACCTCCGGTCCGGGGATCAACGCTTCCTCCACGGGTGGAGGAGGGAGTTCCGGTTTTGTTTCGAGGGTTCGCGTCCTTCTCCGTATGACGCTGGGCTTGATTCGTTTCTCAACGATCTCCTTTTCGGCATCCCTTTCAATAATCTTTTCATCCGTTGGGGAGACCGCCTTTTCAGCTTCAGCGGATTTTTTGTCCTTTACCTTCACTCCCATCCGTCTCAGTTTTAGGAGCAGTTTTTCATCCTCTATCCCTACTTCCCGCGCAAGATCGAGGACTTTAATCTTAGCCATTCCCTTTCCTCCTCTGTGAGGGACTTTTCATCCCCGGAGACCCTTTTTATTCGAGGGATTCCCATGATCCATTGATGCTATGGATCCTAACCGTCCCATCTTTTTCTGTGCCACCTTCAGGCACTCCCGATCTGGGCAGAGGTAATAACCCCGACCGTAGGGCTCCCTTGTTTCATCAATGACCAACTCCCCATCGAGACTCCTAACCAAACGAATCAACTCTTCTTTCTTCCTCCTTTTACGGCACCCCACACACATTCGAACTGCGATGTGGCCCCTTCTACTCAACTCCCATCCCTTCCGAGTAACGCTTGGCCCCTTGGATTAGTTTTTCTGCCTTCTTGGTCCCAATCCCTGGAAGGGCAGAAAGGCTCTCCACGTCGGCATTTAGGATATCCTGGATGGTTTTCATCCCATTGGCCTTTAGGATGTCAGCAGTCTTCTCTCCAACCCCTTCGATCCTGTCCACGGGATCCATAATGGTGTCTGCAGAGGAGGGAGGCTCCTCTTCAGAGGCCTCTGCGGCCTCTTCGGTTTGATCCAACTTCAAGGCGGCATCCACAATTTCAATGGCTCTCTCTTTTTCGATCTCGAGGACCTTGGCTAATTCTTCTGGGTCGACCTCCCCCACCTCTTTGACGGACCGAAACCCTTCGTTATAAAGGATACGGCTGTGGACATCTCCAACATGGGGCAAATCTTTGAATCTCTCTAAGATTTCACTGGAGATCTTCTCCATCTTCGATTCGCTCTTGATATCAATCTTCCATCCCGTTAACTTGGAAGCCAATCGGACATTCTGACCTTTTTTCCCGATCGCTAGAGAAAGTTGATCATCGGCAACAACGACTTCCATATAGCGATTCTCCTCATCAATATAGACTCTGGAAATTTTCGCCGGTGCAAGGGCGTTACATACATATTTTGCTTGATCTTGAGACCACGGGATGATATCAATCCTCTCCCCCCTAAGTTCTTGGACGACATTCTGAACCCTTGAACCCTTCATCCCCACACAAGCCCCCACCGGGTCGACATCCCGATTCGAACTGTAGACTGAAATTTTTGCCCGTTCCCCAGGTTCCCGGGCGGCACTAATAATTTTGATCACTCCTTCCGAAATTTCAGGAACCTCCATTTCGAAGAGTTTAATGAGGAACCCTGGATGAGTTCTCGAGAGAAAGATCTGTGGACCTTTTGAATTTCTTTGGACATCAAGAATGTAGGCCCGAAGGCGCTCTCCCTGGCGGTAGACTTCGCCGGGAATCTGTTCTTTTGCGAAAAGAACCGCCTCAGCTCTGCCGATATTGATATAGGTGTTTCCCTTTTCCATCCTCTGAACAGTTCCGCTGGCGATGTCTCCCTTTCGGTCCTTAAATTCATTATAGATATTTTCTCGTTCGGCGTCGCGGACTTTCTGTATGATCACTTGTTTTGCAGTCTGTGCCCCGATCCGCCCAAAATCTGTATTCAGTTTTACCCCCAGACTGTCGCCGATTTGAACTTCGCTATCCAGGTCCCTTGCTTCCTCTAGAGAAATTTCGGTAGGTGGATTGGTGACCTCTTCGACCACCTGCTTAAATTGAAACAACTCTACTTCCCCTACTTCTTCATTAAAATGGACTTCAATCTCTCCCTGATGGCCATACTTTTTTCTCGAGGCGGTGAGAACGGCTTGTTCCAAGGCCTCAATGATCACCTTCCGGTCGATCCCTTTGTCCTTTCCCACCTGATCAATAATAAAATTTAGATTTGATGGCATCTTGCTCTCTCCCGTTCTAAAATTCAATTTCTAAATTGGCCTTGGCTATCTGGGTGAGGGGGATCTGAACGACTCCCTCCTCCATCTCTAGTTCAATTTGGCTATTCGAACATCCCAAAAGTTTCCCTCTGAATTGTCTACGGTTATCGATCGGATCGATTGTCCTCAGCTTGATTAAACGATTTCGGTATTTGACAAAATCCCTTTCACTCTTTAGTGGACGGGTGAGTCCTGGGGAGGAAACTTCCAGGTTATAAGGCGTTGAGATAAAATCCTCCACATCTAACTCCCTTCCAACCTCTTGACTAACCTGACTACAATCATCAAGAGTGATCCCTCCCTCTTTGTCGATATAAAGGCGGAGGACCCATCCCCTGGCCTCTCTCCGATATTCAATCTCCACCAACTCCATTCCTCTGTTGATCACAATGGGATCGGCAATCATATGAACTCGATCCACAATCTCTTTGGTCACCATTTGCCCCCCATGAAGGGAACGATTTGCTTTGCCTTTTAAAAAAAAAGCGGGCGAAACAGCCCGCTTTTTCAGCAGACCTATTAATTTATAAGTACTTATACACCATTCCGAATTAAATTGCAAGAAAAATTTTTCATCCAATTGGAGCAGGGAATTTTTCAGACTTCCTCAGCCATAGGCAAGACGGGAGCCGGAAGAGTCGTCCACCGGACCTCGGCTCCTCCAGTCCATCTTCATTTAAATATGAATGTTATTCCTCCCTCATCTCGATCAATAATTTTCCCTAGGGTAGGAAGATTTCTCAAATCTTAGGGGATTCATGGATTGAATCTCCTTCTCTAGCTTTTCAATCATTTTTTGATTTTTGCGGAGGGCCTTCTTCAACTGAAAATACCTATAGAGGTCACCGAGGCCACCAATGAGAACACCTAAGAAGATGGAACAGAGGATGACCACAAAGAGGGGAATGTTAGGTATTTCCACCGAATCATTTTCAAAAGGATGAAGGCCAAAACGAAGGATGACTTCCTCCTTGTTTTGAAGGGAAAAAAGGATGACAAATATGAAAATCAACATCCAGAAGACTGTTTTCGCCCATCTCAATTTTTCCGTCCTCCTTTCTGCCCTTTCCTGGTAGGCAAAAGTTCCTTAAAGGCAGAGTGAAGCCTATGATAACTTTTCTCCAAATATTCCGGAATAACTTTTGTTTCGCCTAGCACAGGCATGAAATTGGTATCTCCTATCCATCTCGGAACTATGTGAAAATGAATGTGTTTTTCCCCTGCCCCCCCGATTTTCCCGATATTCATCCCCAGGTTAAAACCGTGGGGATGAAGGGTCCTTTTCAATATCCGGATCGAAGTCTTAAGTAGAAGAAATAGATCTTGAGATTCATCATCATTCAATTGGTCTAAATAGATGCAATGGCGTTTTGGCACGACCATAAGGTGCCCGTTATTGTACGGAAATTTGTTCATGATGACAAAGGCATACCTGCTCTGGTATAGAATGAGATTCTCCCTATCTTTTTTCTCTTTCAGCTTCTTACAGAAGAGGCATCCCTGTTTCTTCTCACTCAAAATGTATTCCATTCTCCATGGAGACCAAAGGCATTTCATAGCGGTTTACAGGTCAATTGAACATAACCTTCTCCTCCCTACAAAAACGAGGGATAGAGGTCAGTTGGCATTTTCTTAGGCAAGCCATCCAATTCTTGGCCAAATTCCCGATCCAATCAAAATCTATTGAAATTTCAAATGGGTAAAACTTCAATCCCTGGCCGAAACCGACAGCTAAGCTGGCATGGGGGGCAAAGATCAGGAGGTCAGTTCGAGATTGAGGTAAAGATAATCCTTCCAATGAGCTGGGGTCTCATCGATCCCGAGGCTCGAGGCTAGGAGGGGAAACCAAATGGGGGCCCTTGGTTTTCGAATCAGGGACATTCCTGCTTCTTCAGGTGTTCTACCTCCCTTTTTTAAATTGCACGGTAAGCAGCAGGTAACGACATTCGTCCATTCTGTTTGTCCTCCTTTTGAACGGGGAATAACATGGTCATAGGTTAAGTATTTGTGATCAAAAGGAGTTCCACAATACTGACATCTTCTTCCGTCCCTTACATAGAGGTTTTGACGAGAGAATTTTACGATGGGTGTCCTCCTTCTAATGAAGCGGTTTAAACGGATGACCGAGGGCAATTTTAAAGCAAAGCTGACGCCCCTGATAAAGCGTTCATATTCCTCTACGACCTCAACCTTTTCGAGCATAACCATAATGACTGCTTTTTTCCACGTGATGACCTTAAGAGGTTCAAAAGTAGAATTAAGAAGCAGCGTCCATTCCATAAGGGGGTAATAAGGTTTTCCCTATGAATTTTAGGGATGTATAGCCATTTTTATTCGAATTGTCAAGCATTTTCTAAGATCGCCGTAAAAAATCCACGCTTCTTCTGTATTATCATTCCCCGCTCTCTGCTTTCCAGCTGACTTCAAACGAACTGTAAAAGGGCAAACAGGGATCCAATCTAAGATTTCCAAACTACATAAGAAACCTTATTGATTTGAGAAAAATCTAACGAGCACAGAAAATAAGGCCTTTTCAATATCGGAGTAGATCGTGGGGAAACCTCGTGGAAACGGTATGAGTTGTAATAGGTCATGGATAATTTTTTTCCACATAATGAACAATTCTTGACGAATCTAAAGGCAAAAGGCTTATAAACTGGTCCCACTAAAGTAAAATATCTTTAAAATTTAATAAGTTATAAGAATATAGGGCGTTTTTTTGTATTGGCAAAAAAATTGCAGGGTGAATTAATGGATATGAATTAATTCCACAAAAATATGCTCAATTTAGTCAAAAGGCCCGCTTCGTTGAACCTAACCTTAATTAAGATTCACTTTTTGATCTTTAAAGTCATCCTTCTCAAACAGGTGTCTTCCTGGATAATGAAGTTCTTTCATTAAGATCAGGGGCTTAAGTTAGTTGACAATTCAATCTTTTTCTGATAGATGTTTTATCTAATGCTTAAATAGGGAGGAATTATGAAAGGGCTGAGAAAATCGATCTTTCTATTCTTGATTATCTCGATCTTCATTGGAGGCATGAATCTGAATAGTTGGGCCCAGGAAATAAGAGGCCAAGAGATGAAAGTTAGCGGCGACTTATTAAATACGTTAGATATCCTGTTTGCAAGACCCGTTGGAATTGTAGCTGCAGCCGCAGGAACGTGTCTTTTTGTTGTCGGCCTCCCCTTTACCCTTCCTTCGAGAAGTGTTAGGGAATCATTTGATATATTTGTTGTCAAACCCTGGGAATTCTCTTTTGTTCGAGAATTCCCAGACGAAGATTATATTTAAAGAGGCCTTTTACCAGATCTCTTTTTCTCGTGACTCTCCCTTCAACTTCCGATGACAGAAAGGACAGGGCTTTCCTTCTTGAATGAGTACCTCTTTCATCATCTCAACCAATTCACTATCTTCTAAGATCTGTTTAACAATGTGAGGATGAGGCCTCCGGTCAAACTTACGATAAGGGAAGCTACTTTTTCCGCCCATGGTTCTTCTCCTTAGATTTGATTATAAAGAGTCTTGGGGGATTTGGCAAGGAAAGTTTTGATTTCGTTGGAAAGACGAAGGATATCGCTATTCAGAAAGGCTTTTTAAGAACCTTTTTAATTTGTCCAAGCCCTCAGGGGAGATATCGACGAACCTTATTCCACATCGGTAATCCCCCCAGTCCTTCCCCAGATGAATGTCCCTCCATACTACTTCAGCGACGAGTTCGATCCCATTCAACTCAGAACCTGTAGGGAAAAAGAGCTTCAGTTGAAGGAATTGCCCCATTTCCACTTTTTCTGGTAGATAGATCAGCAATCCCCCTTCGCTGACATTGAGTGCCCGGCCGGGATGGCTAACCGAAGAAGGGGCCAGGGAATATTCGATGGGAAGGTCAATGTTAAATCGGGGGTGTTTCCTTCTTTCGAAATTGACGATACCGTAGTGGAATTTCCTTTCCTTTTCTTCTATCATGTCTTCATCTCAGGAGGACATCTAGTGGGAGGATAATCGAGGATAGAAGTTTAAGATGGGATTTCATTGTGTGAATTGCCCCGACGCCATTGTGACGAAGGTTTTCGATTCAATCCAAGGGGTACTTCCCCTGGAGGAGTTGTCTCAGCTTCTGACGGTCCTCTTCTAAGATTCTTAGAAATCTTAGTCCATATTGATATCCTTCCCAATCCTCTTCCCAGTGGAGTTCCTTTCGAATAATCTCAGCCACGACTTCGAAATTGGCCAGCTCGAACTCCTTCGGGAAAAGGACGGCGATATTTAATTTCGTCCCGATGGGCATATTCTTAATAGAATTGATGAGAAGTCCTTCCTCGCTTGCATTCACAACGATTCCTCCCTGCGCATAAGGAGCATTGATGACCCGATATTCAAGAGGCAGGTCCATCAAGAGACGAGGAGATCGTCTTCTCTCTCTGGGATCTATTAATTTCTCCATCCCTTTCATAAACCAATGCCTATCGGCTAAATTTTCGTCCCCTTCTCTGAAGGGTTCATGTCTGAATAGAGCTTTGAGCAAAAGGTTTCAAAGAGACACCCTTCACAGTGGGGCTCGGTTGGAAGACAATGTCCTCCGCCCCCCTCCTCTTTTCTAATCCCCAACCAAGTCATTGGTTCCTCAATTTTCCATGGAGACTGAGGGAAGGCCATTCTTGCAAAGGTCTGAATTTTAACGTCCCCTATGGAATTCTTCCCTTGATAGGGATCAAAGTGAGGATCCACCACTCCCAATCGAGAACTAACCCTGTAAAGACTTTCTCCTATGGAGATGGTGATCATGGAAGAATCGATTTCAAAGACATCCGGGATCAATTCTTGAATCCATCGTATGGCCAAATGGCTGTTTTTGTCGCTCATATGAGGAATGACTTGAATGAGCCGCTCCAAATCTGAGGCATTCCACTTTTTCTTTTCAAGGATATTATTTGCAACCTGCCTTAATTTGGGCACGGCTCTATGGAAGAGTACCGTCCAATTCTCCCCGGTGAAAGAGAGCGTTCCTTCTAGAAAGGGGATTTCTTCCAAACGGAGGTTCGATTGGGGGAGGAGCTTAAAAACCTTTTGGGTATTATCAAGAGCCATTCCAGATTGGTCTTTTTGAATAAACCGGGCATGGGTCAAAATCGTTAATAAGGAATAGTAGGGATCATCCAACCCTTCCGAATTTCGACAGGAGATAAACCACGAGCAAAACGCGTCCTGAGTTTTTTGATAAAACGTTTCAACGGATTTTTTGAAATCTTCTATCCATGGGAAGGGAGGAGGTTCTTCTCTCTCCCGTTTTACAGGTTCTTGGGAAATTTCCTCCAATAATTTAGAGGCTTCTTCAAACATAGAGAAATCGAAACGACCCTCCTGAAACATATCCTTTCGTTGAGCTGCGGGAGGTTCCGGTTTCGTCACGTCGACAGCCCTCTTTATCTTCTCTTCTCGGTCATGAAGGAAGTTGGAAACAGAGGAGGAGGGTTCAGACCCAGGCACTGCTCCTTCAACTTTTTCCTCCCGAGGTTCATTCATGTCAACGCTTAGCGTTAGCTCCTCGCTCTTCTCTACGGGGCCAGGTTCTTTTTCCAGGAAGATAGCTTCATCCGAGATGACCAAGTTCCCATTTGAAGTTGTCTCCTCTCCCAAAGCCACAAATTTTTGGATATCCTCTGTCATGGGAAGAAACATTTCGGATTCACCTGTTTTAACAGGTTCAAATTCCTTTTCAGGAAGCGCCTCTGGACCAGTGAAGACGATGTTGTTTCCGGGAAGATTCGCTTCGACAATTTTCTCTTTCTCCTTTGAGACCTTCGGAAAGAGCTCCTCGGGCGATACAGAAGTGGAGACTTCAGAGGGCTGAAATAGCTCTGAGGGAAGGTTCGCTTGATTCAACGCAGGGGTTTCGCCTTCTTCGATGGACGGGAATGGAGGAGAGGATAGATCCTCTTCGTCATCGTTTGTCTCCCATCTCACCTCTGTCCATTCCTTCTTTTCTCCTCTATCGACTGCTGGAATGGGGGTTCCTGAAGAATTCTTAAAGGCGATGGAGACTCTTTTGAGGGGAATGTCTCCTTCCAATACTGCCTTAAAGGGAGAGGCTCCATTCGGGGGGAGAGGGTTGATCGGTATCGGAACTTCCTCAAAGCAGAGGAAGTTTCCGTAGTGATCATAAAGTTGAAATAAAGCCCAAATATCGTTGAGATCTTTTCCCGAAATATTTTTTATCCTTCCGATCACGTTCCAGGTACCGCTCGGAGTCCTTTTGAGATAGGATGATTCCAATGCCAACTGGTGGGGTCCCAACTCTTGAAATTCAAGGGAGACAGCAGAGGAATCCCTTCTCTCTTCGACGGAAAGAAAAGCGCCAAAGGATTTGAGTGTCCGGGCGAGGGTGATGGCTTTATTAAGAGTTAGATTTTTTTTTAAAACAGTAGGATACTGTTCGGAGATTTTTCTTAAAAGGGGAAGAGAAATGCCGTAGATTTCGGAAATTTTTCTACAAAAGGAGTCCCTTTTGGCTTCGGTATTATCTCCAATCCCAACGAGGAGAACGCGATATCTCCCTTCTGCATCGTCTATTCTTTCCATGATTTTCCTTTTATGCAGATTCTTTTTTCCATCAACCCACATTAAAGGAGATAGTCAATTTCATTAAAGAGGGGAAGCGCCACGATCCATTCTCCGCCCTCCCTCTTTTTCAATGAATGTAGTTTCGTCCTATTTTTAATTAATTTTCGGCAGAAATGCAATATTTTTTATTTTCCGATCTCTTTGAGCAAATTCATCAGTCGCACAAAGTCTTTTTCGTCAATATGTTGAAATTGAAGTCCGTATCGGTATTCACCCCAACTAGCTTTTGCAGCCAAATCGGACCAAACCACCTTAGCAATAGCTTTAATAGTGTCCAATTCTAGACCGCTCACATAAAAAATTTCGATTTTTAGAATTGCCCCCATTTCCATTCTTTCAGGGAGGTAGACGAGAATTCCCCCTTCACTTGCATTTGCAACAATCCCCCCGTAGGTTTCTTTTCCTTCTGTCCTGCAATAATCTAAGGGCAGCTCGACGCTATATCTTGGGTGCTTCCTCCTGTCGACGGCAAGCACGCCAAGTTTAGTGTGTGAAGTTGAAGGATTTGTCTTGTTAGTCTTACGCATATCCATAAATAAATCAGAATTTTATGTTTGCATTTTTAATGCCAGAGAGACTTCGTGAATCGTTGATTTTTGCCGAACATCGGATTTAATAATTCTTCGAAAAAAGGCGGGCCAATATGACCTAATTACTTAATTTTTATATATTTTTATAGAAATGGAAGTTTAGGTTATCAAAACGAAACAGGAGAAGCGAATCAGGCTTATGAGGTTTCTGTGAGAATATTTAAGGCAATAAGTGGCTAATTTTTTACCAATTGCGTACAACTTTGAAGAATCTTCTGAATGGGTTGTTGTTAGAAGATAGGTTTTTTCCAAAGATTTTGAAAAGTAAGGATCTTTTTCAACTTCTATGAAATATTTTCAAGGTTTTATCCACTCTGGTTTGGCTCTGTAAAGGGCAGCCTCTTCTGGTATTTTTCTATCTAACACTTCCTTGGCTTCTTCGATTTCCATCCTTGATTGGTCTATCTGGGCTTTTATTTGGTCCCTTTCATTTCGCAATCTGGCTCTTTCCACGGAACTTTTTGAGGCGTTGAACTTCTCTGTCAATTCATTATATTTCAACCTTAGACTTTCAACCTTTTCCTGTGCGGATCTCAATCTTTTCTTCCATTCTTCTACTCTTTCCTGCCAGTATTCCTTTCCTCTTCCTAATCTATCTGTGTCGTTGTCTGTTTGGCTTTTTTCAGGTGGCCCACTCTCTGTTTTCGTCTGAGGCTTTTCTTCCCTTGCCTCAATCTGTTCAATAGCTTTCCGGTACTTCTCTGGAATTTTGCTGATATCATCTGTGAAATGGACCGAACCCTTATCATCAACCCATTTGAAGACCTGCGCATATCCAGGATTTGTGATGAACAAAAATAGAAAAGTGAGAAGAATAAGCCTCATTGTGATGATTGATTAAGCAAATCTTATGCCAAAATCTATTTCTTATAATTGATTTTCTTGTGATTAGGTGTTATATATAATTTGACCAGCACATCAAACCATATCACCTCCTTGTTTCACCCCCATTTGATGTACTGGTTGGGATCAGTTATGGCCCTCCTCTAACTGATCCCTTTATATTTATGTAACAAATTTAAAGCATTAGGCTTGTTTCCAACATTTGTTGTTGAAACCCTGTTGAAAACTCATGACCTTTCGTAGTTGCATAGCCTATTCTTCCAATCTATAGCAAAGTGCCTAATCTTTAATCATGAAGAATTGTAATATTTACAAATAATTAATAAATAAACCTAATCAAATCCATTTTGCTTGAATGCCGCCACGACTTCTGACGGGAATCCTAATTGAGATACAAATTCCCGTTTGATCTTCTTGAATCCTAGGGCGTCAACATAAGGGACCACGAGAACACCCCTACATCCTGCCAAGAGAGGGGGTTTCAACTTATAGATCTCTTCGTAAATTTGATGCACCCATCTTTGGCCTTTCGTCATATTGATCAAAACGATCCTCCCCCCATCCTTCAGCACCCTCTTAAATTCCAATAGAATTGGAAAGAAGTCTTCAACGGGTAGGATATCGAACAAATATTGATTCATGAGAACATCAAACGTGTTATCTTCAAACGGGAGGTGTCGGCAATCGCAGAGATAAAGCCTGTAATTCCGACGACCCGTTTTGGCAATTCTCTTACGTGCCCTCTCCAACATGTTAATGGAGAGGTCGACCCCGTCTACCCATCCCGATGGATTCCTCTTCAAGATCTCTACAAAATTAAGACCTGTCCCCAGGGCGACTTCCAATATTTTCTCACCATTTTTGATGGCTGATAAATCCAATGCCCTTTGGCGTGCTTTCGATTCCATGAATACTCCAAAGAGGTCATAGATCGAAGCAATCCGATTATATTTCCGAATCATCTGATGACGGGGGATCCGGGCTTCTAAAATCTCTTGGGTCACGGGATTTTAATCCTCCTAGGTATCCGAAATGATACAGATAAAATACCTTACAAGATTTAAACCAAAGCAGTCAAGGATTTTTTACTGAGAGATAGGAAAGTCTCTTTCAATTTTTGTGGGTGGCACAAAAATATTCGCCAATTTTTCCGAGGACGATGTGGGGGATATCTTCCTTCCGTTTGACGGTGAAAATACTTATGTTTCTTTTCCTCTCTACTGCCCTTTGGAATCTGGCGGCATACGGATTTTCTCCGATATGAACGGCCGTGACTCGGTTCTGGATCTGTCCGAAAAATCCGATCAATGCCTCCAGGTTTGTGATTTTCATGTCGGTGATGATGAAGAGATCAAGATTTTTTCTTCCTTGAATCAGTGGGACCAGATCCTCCATATCGAGGGCAGTCCCGCCCCCGAAATATTTACAGAGGACTTGGTAGATTTCCGCAGGATTATCCGTATAATGCAAAATGTCCTTTCCACCCATGGGGGCGTCACTGAAATTATAGACCGCTACTTTTGCATCGTTACGTAGATAGGCGTTGGTTGCGCAGGCAGCACCGAGGACCGCATAAGAGAGGTTTTTTCGGGGATTGATCATACTGCCCGAGGAATCGATTGCAATCAAGCAATCGGGAGTGCTATCGATCTTCCCCCTCCCTTTCCCTTCTCTTTTCTTCCAAATCTGAGTGATCCCTGGCATGATCTTTCCAAAACTTGTCCAGATGTCCATATCTTGAAAGGGCGATCCCACCTCCCAAGGGGAATGCGAATGGGGATGGAGATCCCCTTTCTCTTCCATGGGGACTTTTTTCAAGGGCATGGAGTAACTTTCTGCTAATTTCATATAAAAAAGGACATCCGCATCGATCGGGGTCCCCCGGCCCCTCCCCATCCCTCCTTCCATTCCATAACCTGCTTCCTTCAGCTCTTCTGAAAAGTCTTCGACGATATCTTTAAATTCAGGCAAGGCCATGGTCTTCTTGGCATAATCCCTCAGTCCCTGATCAATCTCTTCATAGGAATAGTAGTTGAGGTCGTGATCCCCTTGGGGATTGGAATCCCCTTTTCCGCCCATGGCCTCTTCCTCTCTCTGTTCTTCAAGGAGCAGCGGTTTAAGGGACCGGGCAAACTTTTTCACACTTTCCGACCACCGAGACCGATCTAGGTAGGGAATCCGTGCAAGGCGTCGGACGACCTCCTCATGTCCCTTTTTGTCGGTGCGGGCTTCCAAAATCCCCAGATTGACTCCCCAAATTTTTTCATAGAGCGAGGCTATGATTTTTTCTACCACCCCTTTCTTAAGAACTCGATGGAGTTCAGGGATCTCGGTAAACTTTTTCTTTACACAATAGGTGTCCGCTGTAACGTCGATGAAATAATTGGCCGCCTGCTTCGCCATTTCCTTGTCGCCCATGATCTTCTTGGCCTCGGCATAGAGCATCAGGTGGGTGTGAAAATCCCATGGGCAGAAGGTATAATGAGTAATTCCATGGTCGAGAAGGGCTTCGATGACGTTCTCCTCTGCCATCTTATCTTTCATGTTGGAAAGAAAAGTAGAATTGATGGTGATCTGTTTCTGCTTCATCTCCAATCCGACCGCTTCCCCTTTTTCTTCGCCCTCTCTATCACGAGGAGGCACCTCACCTACCTTGGGGATGGGGATTTCGGGATAGAGGTGTTTGCGCTTCAACCTCGGCCAGATTTTCTCGATGATCGCTTGATATCTTTTCTCTTCCATTCTGATGACCGAATCTTAGTAATAGAGATTCGGATGGCGCGCCTTCCCCGGATAGACAAGTTTATCCCTTTCAAACACTTTTCCTTCTACAATATTCCCTAACCCTCGAATTCTTCCCCCCACATAAATCTCTCCACCCATCATCCACTCCCCCGTATGAAGACCAATGTTCTTTTTAACTAAAATCTTTCCGCCTCTCATCCCTGCACCGGTCCAATTCTTCGTATTCCCCTCGACGACCAACTCCCCCCCCTCTAGGCCGATGCCCGTAAAGTCACCGGCATCTCCTTCAATGACCAAACGTTTCCCTTTGGGAAGGCGGAAGCCAATGAGATTGATTTCCGTTTTCAACTCGGAGAGCTTCAAGAGGATCTCCTGTTCCTTAGCATAATTGCACAGGGCAGAGATATAGAGTCCTGCAGGGCCTGGGATGAAGTAGGGAATCTTCTGGGTATTCTCTAAGGCGAAGCAGAAATCTTCAATGTCCTCGGCCGAGTAATCGATCTCCCGAACATGTTTTTCGGCTACTTCATAAGCCTTAATGATGGTGTTGTATTGGACCATCCAGACGAGTTCCTTGGCTTCTTCCTCCAGAAGCTTTTCATAACCCCTCCGGATCTGGTCCATAACCAGCTCAGTAGACTCAATGATTTGATCTAAAGGGAGGGTGGTTTCTTGAAATGTAAAGGCCTGAAATTCCTCGAAGGGGTTCCGAACCCCCTGGGTTTCTTTTTCATGGGTTTCTGCCAACCTTTTTTTGGGTGAAAAGGTTCCTTTCATCCTTTCATAATTTCCATATTATCGTTTTAAAAATTTAGGGCGCTTGGTCTCGACATCTTTCTTAATCTCTGTATAGAGAGGATGATCTCCATCCAGAGGCTCCAGGGATTCTCCTTGGAAGATCTTCGACCCAACGGCGAGGGCATCTTTCAGATGCTCGCTCTGTTCTCGATATCGTTGAGATACCGTTTTCACCGCTTCCTTGGCCAAGAAGATAGGATAAGGATCGTCCCTCTTCGATCTCTCCTTCTGGGAAAGGATCTCGTCTTTCCACTGAATCCGATGGGCCAAGGTGTATGGTAGGGCCGATTTCATATGTTCCATGCCGACTTCAGAATCTTCGAGCAGCCAACACAGGGCTTGGGCATACTCCTTAATGGAGATTGGGAGTCGATTGGAGGCACAATTTTTAATTTCATGACAGAGATAGCCGGTATAATGGCACCCCTCCTCACAGGTTTCTAACGATCGTTTCTGCCCATAACGGTCACAGAAAGAGAGTTCGGCCAGAAGCATTCGCGTAAAGGCGCTTGCATCCTGTTCCAAATCGATATCGTCCATCTCCTGGCGGATTTGTTGACGGTCTCTGCCCTGGAGAGGCCTCACCCCTACGGTCTCATGAACATACGCTCCAAAGGCATTACATACCTCCTCGACGAGAGGGATCTTCTTCTCGTACGGTGCCTTGGAGTTCAGGATCCGATGAAGTTCCCTTTCATATTTGGGATGTCTCAGGATGTGATCCTTTCGGTTAGACTTTCCTATGAGAAAGGAAAGGTTGGCACCGGGATATCTGGACTCCACCATCACATCAAATCGATCCACTAAAGGGGCGATGATCGTATTGGTCCCTCCATCCTGATAATTGGCTGTGGCGAAAAGACAATATTCTTCATTGATGATCATCTCATTCAGATACTCCCAGTTCCCACGGTCCACCCCGTCGAGAATCATGCTTTGTTTTGTTTCTGGAAGACGGTTGATCTCGTCGACAATCTTCGCAGGGATTTGAGAAAAGTTGGTCCAGACCACATCCTCCTCCCCTCGGTTTAACTTTCCCAAATCCGGTCGGCCGACGATTTTCTCTTCGGTCTGTTCTGGATGCCCGGATACCTCGCTGCCCCAAATGATCCCGAGAGGAAACTGATAGACCAAAGAACAGACAAACTCCGCAGAGGTCGTCTTCCCCAATCCCGGTTCCCCAATGATCAGTTCCTTGCCTTTTTTCAGTCCGGTGATGAGGCTGAAAAGAATCGTCGAATTGAATCGTTCTCCATTGATTTCAAGATCGGGTCGATTGTAATAGAGATGGTCATTAATAAATTGGTAAATCTCCATCACCTGTTTTTGGTATGCATTCTTCTTCACGGGTATCCTTCCTGACCGAAATAATTATTCAATAAATGATAACATGATCCCCCAGCCAAGACAAGGTAGTTTGATGGAAGGAGACCTTTACCACTTGCCCGATAGCATCACCAGCCCGATCAGAATAAAGACAAGGGCTGCTCCTTTTTCGATAATCTTCTGGGGAAGGAGGGCCATGAGCCCCTGGCCCAGCAACACTCCAACCAGGGTGACGATTGAAAAGGCAAGGACCGCTGCTCCAAAAACGGTTGTGGGATGTCCTGTTTTGGAGGTCATGAAGATAGCTGCCAATTGTGTCTTATCGCCCAGTTCTGCTAGAAAGATGGCTCCTAGGGTTGTCAGAAAGGTTTTCCATTCCATTTTTATTTCACCTCGTGCGGAATCGATTCCCGAAAGCGTTTCTCTCCAGCCCGGATTGGAATGCCCAGCCAGTTCTCCCGGGGTGCAAAAGGACAGGTATATTTTTCATTAAACTCGCAGAAGGGATTGTGAGCTCGATTGAAATCAATCAAAACCTTTCCTCCAGGCATCGGTTCGATCGTTAGGTAGCGTCCATGAGGATAGGTCTCCTTTTCTGAAGTTTTATCTTTAAATGGGAGAAAGAGTTCCCCTCCTCCTAAGGGTCTGTAGATCTGAAGGGCATACTCTTTCCCCGACCATTTGAATTTGAACTGGCCGTATTTCACATACTTTTTCTCCCTCCCTTTGCTGGTGGGAAGGTTCACATAAATGGGTTTGGGGTCAATGGGGTACCGTTTGATAGAACCGACCATCGCATAAGCCACATCTATCGGATAGTAATGGAGACCATTAAATTTCTTCCGCTCGACTTCTTTTAACGGAGAGCGCGGATCTGTTTTGAAAAACTGGTTCCTCTTCTCACGAAAGGCCTTCAATTTCTCCTCCCTTTGCTCCATGGGGCTCTGGTTTTGATCAGGGGATGGGGCGTCTATTTTTACCCCGAAGAGAAAAAGGCAAAGGCATAGGAACGATAAAAGAAGTCCTCTTCGTTTCACCCATCCATTGTTACACATTCGTTTCATAGGCCTCTAAATACCCCTCTGAAGCAAGAGCACGTCTTGCGGCCCGGCTCAATTCTCGGTCATATCGATGAGTGGGAGCGTAAACCCGGCAGATGGCCACCTTGGCCGGAATATATTGAAAGAGCCTTCGAAGAGGTTCCCGTGAAATCCGCTTCGACCCTGGATCATAGATGAGAAGCGTTGCCCCTCGGGATTCATGCCAAGGATTGAGCGGCCGGGGATCGTGATGAGCCATGTCCACATGAAATTCAATCCCTTTAAGAGGTTTGGGCAAAAAAGCCTCCATTCGTTTCTTAACCTCTTTTGGAGGGAGAAAAAAAGGTCGTCCAAACTCCATCTCTCGGAATGCCAACTTCTCCTCAAAGGCACTGGTCCATCTCAATTTTCTGGAGAGAACCTCGGCCCACTTTTTTCCCAACCGTTTTTCCCTTATAAGGTGAGACCTTTCCCACTCCAACACCCTTTCCATTAAAAACCAATCGGTCAAGGAAAGATACCGGTCGATCTCCTCCAAGGGATGATAGGGACAGAGGATCTCCATGGTCTCTCTGAATATCTCCTGAAGTTGAAGATCGATAGAACGGGTGGTGCGGTGGTAATAGACATTGGAATAGAGATAGAGACGGGCGTTGAGAAACATGGCCAGGGCATCGAGCCCCCTTTTGTCCAAGATCAATCCTTCCTTGTCGAAAGAGGTGTAATGGAGAAGTCGCCTCCAATCGATGGGACCGACAGAGACACCGGTCATATAGGCATCACGTAGAACATAATCGATATTGTCAAAAGTGAAAATACCTCGAAAGAGTTGTTGGAGTAAGAGGAGCCACCTCGGGTGTTTTCGATCCTCTTTCTTGACGGGCCTCTTGATCAGAAAAGCCACCTGTTTCGAGTCGATGGATTCTCCTTTCTTAAAAGATCCACGGGGGCTCCGTCGAATCCCCTGCAGGATGGGAGAGACTATTTCTCGGATGATGTGTTGGCCGATCTCCTCATGATTCGTTTTGAATCGAGACAGATATTGCTCATCGAAAAAATGACAGAAGGGCCCATGGCCGATATCATGCAAAAGACCAGCGAGGCGGAGCAGTTCTTCGAGATAGAAAGGGGAAGGAAGATCCTCATGACAGGCACGAGATAGAGAGGGGTAGAGCTTTTCAGAAAAGGTGCCCGCCACATGCATCGTCCCAAGGGAGTGCTGAAAGCGGGTATGCTCCGCCGAGGGGTAAACCCAACGAGCACTTTGGAGTTGAAAAATGCGCCGAAGCCGCTGAACCCAGGGGGTATCGATCACATCCCTCTCCGTCTGCTCCCCTCCCACCCGGTCGGTCATCACGATGTAGTGATAAACAGGATCTGCAATCAGCCCAGTGACTTGGCCCTGTTCCGTCTCCTTCATCCCTTGAGTCCTGTTCTAGGATTCATCAGATGACGTTTCCTTCTGTTTTCTCCTTTTCTCGCGGGTCGACAAACTTCACCTTTCCGGAAGCCACTTCTCGAAGGGCGTTCACGATCGGCCGGTTATCAGATTCCACCAAAGGGGTCGCCCCTCTCATGATCATCTTCGCCCTTCTGGCAGCCAGGATAACCAATTCAAACCGACTTTCCACTTTTTTCAGGCAATCTTCTACAGTGATTCTAGCCATAAGGTTCCTCCCATAGTTTTATTTGTTCTTCGAGAAGGGAATTCTTTTTCTTGCGACAACGCTCCGCCATGATAATCGCTTTCAACTCTTCCGCAGTCTCCTCGATTCGGTTATTCACAATCACATAGTGGTACCAACGAGCCTCTTCCATATCCCTTCTCGCATTGGCCAAGCGGAACTGAATCCTTTCGGGGGAATCCAGTCCCCTCTTCATCAATCGCTCCTGCAAGGATTTCAGGGAAGGGGGGAGGAGGTAGATTAAAATCGCAGCGTCGATCTTCTCGACGACTCGTCGTGCCCCCTGGGTGTCGACATCTAAAATCAGATCGATCCCCTCCGTTCCCAAAATGGTTATATTCTTGTTAGGGGTCCCGTAGCAGTTCCCCAGGACTTCTGCCCATTCCAAAAATTCACCCCGCTCGACTTTTTCTTGGAAAACGTTGGGGGAAACGAAAAAATAGTCTTCCCCTTCTCTCTCGTTGGCCCTTGGAGGACGGGTCGTAAGGGAGATGGAGAACCGGAGGCCCGATAATTCGGCCATCACCTTTCTCAGCAGGGTCGTCTTCCCTGTTCCTGAGGGAGCTGAAATGATGAAGATCAATCCTTCACCTTTTTCTCTCATACCTCCTCCGTGTGCCACCCTTCTTTTCCCCTGCTCAACAGCCTGGGACAATCGGCCCCAGGGCTCCTTCATCCAAGATGAATCTAAAAATCACTCTATATTCTGCACCTGTTCTCGAATCTTTTCCAGTTCGGCCTTGATCTCTACAACACGCTGGGAGCTGTCGGCGTCGTTGGCCTTCGCGCTGACTGTATTCACCTCACGATGAATCTCCTGAAGCAAGAAATCCATCTTCCGTCCCACTGGGTCTTCCCCTTTCAGTGCGGTGAGGAGTTGGGCCAGATGACTTTCTGCTCGGACAATTTCCTCTGTGATATCTGAGCGTTCGGCTAGAAAGGCCACCTCTTGTTGGAAACGAGAAGGATCTACATCGATTCCTTCCAAGAGAGACAAGAGCCTCTCATGGAGCCGATTTCGATAGCCTTCCATTCGGGAAGGGTAAAATTGCTTGATCTCTCCCAGCTGGTGAGAGATTCGTTCCAATCGCTGTTGTAGGTCTTTGGCGAGGCTCTCCCCCTCGGAGCGTTTCATCTCGTCCAGTTCATGAAAAGATCGCTTCAAGATGGGAAGGATCTCCTGCCAGCAAGGCTCAAGATCCCCCATCTCCTCCTTCGCTGTGATCACATCCTTTGCCCCCGCCAGCAACTCCAGAGAGATCTTATCTTTGAGGTGGAGGCTTTTTTTCAGAGACTGCAAGGCCCGGTAATACTGTTCAGCCAAATGGAGGTCCACACTGAGTTGGATCCTTTCTTCTCCAAAACTGTCCAGTTTCACCGAGAGGTCAATCCTTCCTCTTGAAACCTGGGACCGAATGAGCTCCTTGATCCGGTTTTCAAAGGGAGCCAGTCTCTTGGGGAGTTTAACGTTGATATCACAATAGCGGTGGTTCACGGAGCGGGTTTCAACAAAAACCTTTCCTAAGGTTGTCTCCCCCTCCCCTCGGCCAAACCCTGTCATGGATTTCAACATGGATGCTCTACCCTCCGTTTTAGTTCTTCAAGATATTTTCTGCGAATTCGATTGAAGAGTTGAATGACTTCCGACTGGCGATAATCAGGATAGGTCCATTCCAGTGGGTGAAAGGACTTCTGTCGATAGATCAATGTCAAATCGGCATAGATGCCGTCCTGAAGATAAGGCCGGTGAGCGTATCCTTTGGTGGTGGCCAGGATCACATGTTCCAAACAGAGATATCCCGGGTCAATATTGACTTTCCTGTGACCCACCGGAGTCGCATATTTTTCTTCGAGGCGATTGGTCCTCCGTTTGACCTCCGGGAGCAAGGGTCGAGGCATGAGGGATTCGAACGTGATGAACCGCCGGAGGAGATCCTTTCCCATCTCTTGGGCATAATAGTCGGTAAAGTTAAAGGGGAAGACTCCACTGGTAAAATCGATCTCCCCGAAAGCCACCCTTAGGTCCTCCACTCCCTTCTGGAGAATTCCTTCTTCTGCAGTTATCAAACTCATGAAGAGTTTGGCCGGTTCAGCTTCTCTCTCTTTGCCCATGGGTTTGATTACTTCCTTAAATGGATGAAGAACTCTCTGTTCCCTTTGGGACCGAGCAGAGGGGACTCCATCACTCCCCTCACCTTCAACCCCAATCCATGACTGAACTGGGTGAGTCGATCGATCACCTTTTGATGCAGGTGACCATCCCTCACGACACCCCCTTTGCCCACCTCCCCCTTCCCTACTTCAAATTGAGGTTTGATGAGACAGAGGAGTTCTCCACCTTCCTTTAGAAATCCAAGGAGATGGGGAAGAAATTTTTCGACGGAGATGAATGACGTATCAACGAGGATCAGGTCTGCTTCTTCAGAAACCTCCTCCCTCTTGAGGTATCGAATATTCCTCCTCTCTAATTTGACCACCCGAGGGTCCTTTTGAAGTTTCCATGCCAACTGTCCGTATCCCACATCGACGGCAAAGACTTTTTTTGCCCCCTTCTGGAGGATACAATCTGTGAACCCACCGGTGGAGGCGCCCACATCGATCACCACCTTCCCCGTAGGATCAACTTCGAAAGCCTTTAGAGCGCCCTCTAATTTCAGACCTCCCCGACTTACATAAGGCAAATCTTCTCCTTGAATTTTGAGATGAGCATCCGTATTTACTTGGGTGCCCGGTTTTTCTACAGTCAGCCCGTCAACGGTGACTCTCTTCTCCATGATCAAAGCCCTTGCTCTTTCGCGGCTTTGGACCATTCCCTTCTCAACAAGTAGTTTGTCGAGTCGCTCTTTTCGGGTCACCTCAATCTTCAACCTTTAAGTTTCAGAGGGAGACAGGATAGCCCATTCATCCGCATTTGTTAAAAAGGGTCACCGAGAGAAGAGACCTATTTGGGGTTACGACTGATTCGTCTGACGAAGGTCTGGTTCTGTCTTAAAGGGAGGGAAGGGGAATTTTCCTTTTCCACCATCTCCTTCGCTGCTCTAAAGATGCCATCCTCGTCGATCCCATATTTTGCTCTCAAAAGAGACAGGGGACCGTGTTCAACAAAGAGATCGGGGATGCCCAAGCGCTTCACTTGAATAGAAGAGAGGTCCTTCTCTTGTACGAGCTCGAGTATAGCGCTGCCAAACCCACCTTGGAGTACATTTTCCTCAACAGTGAGCACCTTGCCAATTTTCCCGGCCCATTCGCCGATAAGATCTCCATCTAAAGGTTTCAAAAATCGGCTGTTAATTACGGCCGTTTGAATCCCCAAAGCTTCTAATCTTTGCGCTGCCCGAATGGAAGGGACAACCGTGGTCCCGATGGCCAAGATGAGGATGTCCCGCCCTTCCCTCAAAATCTCTCCCTTCCCAATTTCGATCGATCGGAGCATGGGGCTTCTCTCCACCCCTTCCCCTCTTCCTCTCGGGTACCGGAAGGCCACCGGGTCAGGACATTCCACGGCCGTCTTGATCATATGTCGAAACTCATCCTCATCTTTGGGGACCATGATAATTAGATTGGGGATGTGACGGAGGTATGAGAAATCGAAGAGCCCGTGGTGAGTGGGACCGTCTTCTCCTACCATTCCTCCACGATCCAGGGCGAAAACCACCGGAAGATTCTGAAGGCAGACATCCTGAAGAATCTGATCATAAGCTCGTTGGAGAAAGGTGGAGTAGATAGCAACCACGGGTTTTAATCCCTCGAGGGCAAGACCCGCGGCAAAGGTAACGGCATGCTGTTCTGCAATTCCGATATCATAAAATCGATCTGGAAACTCCTTTGAAAACTGCTCCAGCCCCGTTCCGCTCTGCATGGCCGCTGTAATCGCGATCACATGTTTATTTCCCTTTGCCAACTGACAGAGGGTTTCTCCAAAAACCTCGGTATAGGTCGTAGGTTTACCGATCGATGTCTGTCTGGGTTCTCCCGTTTCGAGGTGAAAGGGAGGGACGCTGTGGTAATGAGCTGGATTCATCTCAGCGAGGCGATATCCCTTGCCTTTCTTCGTAATCACGTGGATGAGGATGGGGCCTCTCATTTTTTTTATGTTTTGAAAGGTTTCGATGAGGTAATCCAAACGATGGCCATCGATAGGGCCGATATATTTCAACCCCAGTTCTTCAAAGAGAAGGCCCGGCACCAGAAGGCCCTTTAGGGATTCCTCGGCCTGCTTTGCAAAGCGAAGGGCGGATTTTCCAATCCTTGGTAGGGTTTCAAGGAAGGCCTTGATATCTTCTCGGAACCGGTTGACGAACTGCCCAGTCATCAGCCGGTTGAGATAAGAAGAGAGGGCTCCCACATTGCGGGAGATGGACATCTCATTGTCGTTCAAGATGACAATGAAGTCTTGGTCAATGTGCCCTGCTTGGTTGAGACCTTCGAAGGAAAGGCCGGCCGTCATGGACCCATCACCGATCAGAGCAATCACTTTCGCGGCTTCACCTCTCTTCCTCAGGGCCTCTGCCATTCCTAAGGCGGAGGAGATGGAAGTTCCACTGTGACCGGAATCGAAGGCATCGTATGGACTTTCGTCCCTCTTGGGGAAACCGCTGATCCCTTCATATTGCCTCAAGGTATGAAATTGATTCTTTCTTCCGGTCAAAATCTTGTGGGCATAAGTTTGATGTCCCACATCCCATACGATCTTATCCCTGGGAAAGTCGAAGACGTAATGAAGGGCAACAGTGAGCTCCACCACTCCCAGATTGGAAGCGAGATGTCCTCCGTTTTTTGAAACCGTAAGGAGGATCTCCTCTCTTAACTCACTGCAGAGTTCTTCCAATTCCTCTGGGTCCAATTTTTTTACATCAAATGAAAATTCTACTTGATCGAGCATCTTAGACATCTTTCAATTTTCTCTTGCTATGATGAATCGTCCGATTTCTCTCAGAGGGTCAACTTCTGGTCCATAGGGCTTCAAGGATTCCACTGCCATTTCTACCAGCTCCTTGGCCCTCCGCTTCGATTCTTCGAGCCCCAGCAAAGAAGGGTACGTGGCTTTCCCCCTGGAGAGATCGGTTCCCGTATTCTTGCCGAGGGCAATCGCTTTCCCTTCCACATTCAGGATGTCATCCGCGATCTGAAACGCCAAGCCAATACGCTCCCCATAACGGGTGAATGCCCGAAGGGTTTCTCCACTAGCCCCTCCCAGTCTTACCCCTACCCGTATGGAGACGAGGATCATGGCTCCGGTTTTATGGGTGTGGATATATTGAAGTATGGGGAGATTGACTTCTCGACCTTCAGATTCAATATCGAGCACCTGCCCTCCTACCATTCCTGAAATGCCCGCAGCCTGCGCGATTTCATTGACAATATCGAGGATGAGCCCTTTATCCTGGGAAAGGGTATCCCAACTCGAGCGGCTTGTCATCAATTTGAAAGCCTCCGTCAACAGCCCGTCTCCAGCCAAAATACTGATTGCTTCTCCAAACATTTTATGGCAGGTCGGTTTCCCTCTCCGGTAGTCATCATTATCCATGGCAGGGAGGTCGTCATGGATGAGAGAGTATGTATGAATCATCTCCAAGGCGCAGGCAAAGGGAAGGATCGTATCCCCTTTCCCTCCAATGGCTTCGAAGGCTGCGATCGAAAGGATCGGGCGAATCCTTTTCCCTCCGTTGAGGAGACTGTGACGAATGGCTTTCTGAAGAGAGGTCGAAAGCCTTATTTCTCCTTCTTCTTCAGGAGGGTTTGGAAAATATCGCTCAAGAGCAGAGTCAATGATTGTTTTTTTCTCCTGAAGGTACTTCTTAATGTCCATCAAGTCCTAACCTGAAGATTGGAAACCCGAAATACCTGCCTGCAGCATGCAGGTGCTTCGAGTCTTTAGTTTCCGCTCTCTGTTCTTCTTATTCTTCTTCGCCGCCTTTGGTTGAGTTTTCCCTTGAATTTGTCGATGGCTCAAAGGGGTGAGGTTTTAACGTCCCGTCTCTGTCTTTCATAAGGATTTCCACTCTCTTTTCAGCTTCTCCCAGTTTCTGATTGCAAAGCCTGGAAAGACGAATTCCCTCTTCAAAAAGTTTCAAAGATTCCTCGAGCGGGATGTCCCCGTCCTCCAACTTGGAAACGATTTTTTCCAATTTATTCAAGGCATCTTCAAACCGTTCCTTGGCCATTTCCCCTCTCTTAATATTAACTATAAAATATTATTATATGTTTTTAAACTTTATTTCGTCAAGATTTATCCGATTTTTTAACACCACAAAGCAAAGAGCCTTTAAAGAGCCTGACCTCCACCTGATCCCCTTCTCCTACCTGGGCTGCATCTCTCAAGATTTGGAGAGAAGGGATCTTTCGAGTGATGCTGTAACCCCTCTGAAGGATGGAAAGGGGGCTCAGTGAATCCAACTGTCCCACCCTCCCTTCTAACGTCTGCATCCGTATTTTGATCGAGTGCCTGATGTTTTGCAGGAGATGTTTCTCCATTTCTGAAATGACTCGCCGAAGATTCTTAACCTTTTGATAGGGGGTTCGAAGGAGCAGCCCTTCATATAGGTGAACCTCTTTTTCCCTTTTCCTATTAATAATCCAAGAGGTTAATAAGACAAAACGACCAAGAAGATCCTCGACTCTTAAAAAGAATTCTTCAATTCTTCTTCTTGGATCCCTGAGCCTCTTCATGAGATGGGACAGGTGCATTCTGCTTTCTTGAAGGATTTGAAGAACCTCGCTTTCTAAACGTCCTTCTAAGAACCGGAGCGTATTCGTCACCTCCTTCTTATCCTTCACGGCCAATTCTGCAGCGGCAGAGGGCGTAGGAGCCCTCAAATCGGCCACAAAATCCGAAATGGTATAATCCGTTTCATGGCCCACAGCCGAGATGATAGGGATCTGAGAATAGAAAATGGCCCTGGCGACCCCCTCTTCGTTGAAGGCCCATAAATCCTCAAGGGACCCTCCCCCCCTTGCCACGATGATGACATCCACTTCCATCCGGTCGTTAAAATATTCAATCCCTTTGACAATCTCCGAAGCAGCCTCTGCCCCTTGAACGCGTGCGGGGTAAAGCAGGATCTGGACATTGTCGAACCTCCGTTCGATGATGTGAAGCATGTCTCTAATGACCGCTCCTGTTGGAGAGGTGACAATTCCTATCCTTTGGGGAATCATAGGGATCGGTTTCTTGTGCGAAGGATCAAAGAACCCTTCCTTTTCGAGCCTCTCTCTCAATTGTAGAAAAGCAAGTTGAAGGGCTCCAATCCCTTTCGGTTCCATCTCCTCCAGGATGAGTTGATAGTCCCCCCTCTTTTCATACAGGCTCACCCTTCCCCGACAGATGACCTGGAGGCCGTCCTCTGGAGAGAAGCGGGGGGTCCGTGCCTGATTCTTAAAGAAGACGACCCGAATCTGACTGAAATCATCCTTAAGCGTGAAGTAAATATGTCCAGACGGAGGGATCCTGAGATTTGAGATCTCTCCCTCAACCGAGATGTCAGCAAATTGCAACTCGAGGATATCTTTGATCTCCCGGGTGAGTTCAGAGACAGTCAGGATATATCGAAATGGAAGTCGCATTTTTTGAGTGGTTCCTATGGAGTGGCTTTGCAGTAAGATTACTATACCAGAAAGGAAAGAAAGTGTAAAATCGAACAGTTGACTAAGGGTTATTTTAGTTATAACATTCACACTATCAACGAGTTGTTACTTATGGGAAAATTCTCTTTGGAAGACATGAAGGGAATGGCAACGGAAATTTTTTCGAAAGCCATTTCCGCTGTCGATCCTTCAAAAAAACTGAAAGATATCGTCTGGATTGAGGGGAATCGTCTTCTGATAAAGACCGAAGAGGATTCGGAAAAAATCTTCAATCTCGAGGCCTTCAGAAATACATTTCTCACAGGGACTGGAAAAGCCTCTGCTTCCATGGCATCGGCTATGGAGCAAATTTTTGGGGAGCGAATCACCCAGGGAATCATCACCACGAAATATGGTCATCTCCTTTCACTCAAGAAAACGACCATCCTAGAGGCAGGGCATCCCATCCCCGACCAAAGGGGGCTTGAAGGAGCAAAAAAGATCCAGAACCTACTCAGAGAATCGGGTCCTCAAGATTTAGTCATCTTTCTTCTATCGGGGGGAGGGTCAGCCCTTCTTCCCCTTCCGGTGGACGGGATCACTCTGGAAGAGAAACAGCAGGTCACCCAACTCCTCCTTGATTGTGGGGCAGATATTGGAGAGATCAACACGATTCGAAAGCATATCTCACAGATGAAAGGAGGGTGGCTTGCCAGATGGGCCTATCCCTCCACGGTCATCGGATTCATCCTTTCTGATGTCGTGGGCGACCAGCTCGATGTGATCGGGTCTGGACCGACGGTTCCAGACAGATCGACTTACGAGGAGGCATGGGAGATTGTGAAAAAATACGATCTGGTTGAAAAGATTTCCTCCAGCATAAAAACTTATTTCGAAATGGGAAGAGACGGGAAAGTCGAAGAGACTCCCAAACCCGGTGAACCCATCTTTGAAAAAGTCCATAATATTCTCATCGGGTCGAATATCCTTGCCCTCCGTGCCGCAGCGCGCGAAGCCTCGTCCCTTGGATTCCACACCCTTATTCTTTCTTCGTCCATTGTCGGAGAGACCAGAGAGGCAGCCCGATTCCACGCTGCTATAGCGAAGGAAATTCTTTCAAGTCACCATCCTCTTCCAAAACCTGCTTGTATCATCTCTGGTGGGGAAACGACCGTCACGATCAAGGGAAAGGGTCTTGGAGGGAGAAACCAGGAATTCGCTCTGGTCGCTGCCTTGGAGATACAGGGTTGTCAAAAGACCGTCGTCTTAAGCGGAGGGACAGACGGTACCGACGGCCCCACTGATGCAGCGGGTGCCTTTGCCGACCATACGACGATCCAAAGGGCGAAAGCCAAGGGTCTGAATCCAAAGGGTCATCTCGAGAACAATGATGCCTATCCCTTTTTTCAGAAGCTGGGAGATCTGTTGATCACAGGCCCGACTCATACCAATGTCATGGATGTTCGAATCGTCTTGGTAGATTGATTGGACCTCTTTGGTCAGAAAGGAAGAGATCGATGTACGTCATCAAAATTCTTTCCCATTTCTCCGGTGCCCATCGCTTACGCTCCCTCCACGGAAAATGTGAGGAACTCCACGGTCACAACTGGAAGGTCGAGGTTTCCGTTGCCGCTCGCCGATTGAACAAAGAAGGGATTGTCATCGATTTCCATCTCCTGAAGAAGAAGGTAGAGGAGGTTCTAAAAACCCTCGATCACACCTATCTCAATGATCTTCCTTATTTTTTGAATCGGGAACCTTCCTCAGAAAATATTGCCAAATATGTTTTTGATCAACTCAAGGGAAAGGTCAAAGGGGGTTCAGCCGCTCTCAAAGAGGTAACGGCGTGGGAATCCGAGACCGCCTGTGCGAGTTACTCGGGGAGAGAAACATGAACGACATCCAGAATAAAAGGGACCACCGGAGGATTAAGATCAACAAAGTCGGGGTCAAGAATATTCGGTACCCCATCACCGTTCTGGATAAGGCCAGAGGCGTTCAGCACACCGTTGCCAGTGTGAACATGTATGTGGACCTTCCCCATCGCTTTAAAGGCACTCACATGAGCCGTTTCATCGAGATCCTCAATAAATACAAGGGGGACATTGCTATCAAAACCTTTTCAAAGATTTTGACGGAGATGAAACGGACGTTGAAGGCAAAAACGGCCCATCTCGAAGTGGAATTTTCCTATTTTATTGAAAAAGAGGCTCCCGTGACAAAATCGAAAAGCCTGATGGAGTATATTTGTCGATTCTGTGGCTCCAGCAATGAGAAAGAGGATTTTTATGTAGGGATTACCATCCCCATCACCACGGTCTGTCCTTGTTCAAAGGAGATCAGCGAATTTGGAGCCCACAACCAGAGATCTCTGGTGACGGTCAAGTTTCGTTTTAATAAATTTATCTGGATCGAGGACGTCATTCAGTTGGTGGAGGATTGTGCCTCCTGTGATCTCTATTCCATCCTGAAGAGACCTGATGAAAAATATGTAACGGAAAGGGCTTATGAAAATCCGATGTTTGTTGAGGATGTGGTGCGGGAGGTGGCCAAGAGACTTAAGAAAGACCCGAATATCACTTGGTTTACGGTGGAATCAGAGAATTTTGAGTCGATCCATAACCACAGTGCCTATGCCTTTGTAGAAAGAGATCGGAAAGAGTAATTGAATCGCCTGCCCCAAATGAGTTTGTTCATCTCTTGACCGGGTTCATTTTTAGAGTTTCAAGATCTTTTGAGCTACGTTGAGCCGTTGGATCTCTGAGGTCCCGTCCAGGATCTCGCCAAATTTCACCTCGCGCCAGTACCGGGAGACAGGGTACTCATCCATCAACCCATATCCGCCGTGGATCTGAACTCCCTGATCCGCACAACGTTTCGCGGTCTCGGAAGCGAAGATTTTGGCATAGGTTGAAGTTGCGAAATAATTCTCCCCATTGTCTTTTTGCGAAGCTGCTTTGTAAACCATCAATCTCGCCAGTTCAATCTCCATGAGCATATCGGCCAATTTAAATTGGGTCGCCTGAAATTTACTGATGGTCCGACCGAACTGTTCTCTCTCCTTTGCATAAGCGAGGGAGACATCGAAGATGGCCTGGGCCACACCGACGGAGTGGGCCCCAAACCCGATGCGACTTGTCTGCAGGGCCATCATGAACTGAGTATATCCCTTTTCAGGGTTGCCCAGGATATTCTCCTTCGGAACTCGGCAGTCATCAAAGATCAACTCCCTAGTCTCCGATGCCCTCCATCCCATCTTTTTATATTTCTCTCCGAAATTGTACCCGCCGACCCCTGTGGGAACAATGATATTGGATATCCTCTTTCTCGTCCCCTCCCCTTGTCCTGTTACGGCAGCAATGATGACGAGACTATTGTGTTTGAGACCTGCATTGGTGATGAATTGTTTGGTTCCATTGATCACCCATTCCTCTCCATCGAGAAGAGCCCGAGTCTGTATGGCGTTTGCGTCCGAGCCGGCCTGAGCCTCGGTCAATCCAAAGGCTCCGATCTTCTCACCCATGGCTAAGGGGATGAGCCATCTTTTTTTCTGCTCCTCCGTCCCAAACGTAAAGATCAAATTCGCAGGCAATGTCACTGAATCTAAGAGCGACACCCCCAGGGAGGCATCCCCCCGGCTGATTTCCTCAATAGCAATCATCATCGATAACCAGTCCATCCCTCCGCCTCCGTATTCCTCAGGGAAAGGGATACCGACCATTCCAAGATCACCCATCTTCTTCCATACATCGTAAGGAAATTGTGCGGTTTGATCCATCTCCTCGGCAATGGGAACAATTTCGTTCTTGACGAAATTCTTACACAAATCTCTGATCATCTGTTGTTCAGTGGTAAGGTGGAAATCCATACCTCCTTCTCCTACCCTTTAAGAAAACAGGACGGATAGCCGTAGTCGCCGCCTGTCAGCTAAAACCCTTTAAGTCCTTGCGGAAAAGCGGCAAATTAAAACATAGCTTTTTCTGTTACCATAGGTTTTATTGAAACACAAGAAGATTTCATGGTTAAAGGAGAGAGGAATTACTTTCGGCCTGTCCTTGCTTTTGCAAGATCCCAACAGTAATCATAAAGATGGAGTCCCTTGCTCGAAGCAATAATCTCTCCATCCTCTACACCAATCTCCTTTGCCATATATTCCTTCAATAGTTGGAGACCAGCGAGATTGGATGGAAATCCGGCCCACAGATCCCAGGAACGAAAATAGGGCATGAAGTGGAGCTTACCATAACGAATCCGAGTATCAATGCCCCGAAGACATTGAGGATCCTGGAGGAAGATGGAACTGGCGTTGCCTACAGCCATATAGGCCTGATTGGTATTGTGACCTTCCTCCCGATACATATTGATCACTTCATCAATCTGCTTTTCAAGATCTTCTCCGTAGGTATATGTCTCGTGAGGAGCCTTTCTGGAGGTGATCAATTTTTCTAGGTATTGTTCAACATACTCCATGGAGGTAGGCGGGGGGACCACACATCCAGGAGGGATGTCGGGGATGAGAGGCCGTGTTCCAGGATGGGTAATGTGGATCACCATATAGTCATACTCGAACCTTTTTTGACCTTTAAAACTTCCGCGATCAATCGTATAATCGTACCCCTTGTCAAAAATATGATAGACACACTGAAACCAGGCATCAGGCAAATCTCTTGCCTTAATGAATTCTATTTTCATCAGTATCCTCATGAACTTTTTGATTGATTATTAACTTATCCCTTCAGAGGTGTCAACCGGAGATCGGAATGATTTAAAATCTGGACATTCATCAATAATTCTTGTATCTTTAATTACGCTATGCGCTCTGCCTGCCCGCCGGAGGCTCAACTCATTGCCGCAGGAGGGCACTTTGCGCCTAGCCTTATTTGTGAGATCGGGGAGTAGCGCAGCCTGGTAGCGCGCTTGGTTCGGGACCAAGAGGTCGGGAGTTCAAATCTCCTCTCCCCGACCATTTTTTTGCAGACTTGTTCCGATACTGATTTAACCTCGGTCCCGAACATCCCGGGACCAAGAGGGTGGCGTCGCGACGAATAAGGAGCGACTCTTTGCCACGCCGCCGAGAAGGGTGAGGCGGCCGGACCGGGAGTTCAAATCTCCTCTCCCCGACCAGTATTGACTGATGGTTCCATTTGCAAGGGCCGCAATTTACGCAGCGGTCATAAATCCCTGACAGATAGCAGTTGATTTTTCTAGGACCCCCATTCTGCGCACGTATTCAGAAAAGATCTTCGAAGATGAATTCAGCGATCCTTGCGGCGTCTAGTCCTACTGGAGCCACTTCTGAAATCCTTTCGGTGTGATCTTTTAAAAACCATCTGGCGATTCAGTTTTCCGATATCATCCAGCTTTTCTGCCTCAAAAACCGTGCGGACAATCCTGTCCATTTGGGTCCTACTCATATACCGTTCGGCCATCCCTTTAAATTTTTCCACAACCTCTCCGTCGGTCATCGGGTTCTGACGATGTCCCTTCGGATAATTGACCTGGAACTCGTATTTTCTTCCATCTTTTGTAACGATTTCTGATGCTCCTGCAGCAAGAAACATCCGATCAATCCTTTCGTCCCCTTCGAATGTGATCTTATTGATCAGGTCCAACACCTTTGGATCGGAATAATTCTCAAGAGAGAACTGGTCGGGGCCTACCCACCGGTCGATGATGGCCATTGCTGTAAGGTAATAGGAACTATGGTCCGCGGTCTCCCTGTTCTTAGGATATTTTTTTGCTGGATCGCCAGTGTGCCGGGCGCTTCGGGTACTCGCACGGATTCTCACTTCTGCCACATCCTTGGGTTTAATGTCGTGTTGTTTCACAAGGGTGAGCGTCGCGGTCAAATGACCATGTGCAGAATAATCCGCAATGATCGACTTGATGCATGTGTCGCGGATGGTAAACCGCCTCTTCGAATCCGTCAATTTGCCAAGGTCGTAGTCACCCTTCAAAAATGTCTCAACAAAGCCGTCATGTCCCTCGATCACCCTAGCAGGACCGGTAAACCCCTTTTGGGCCATCATGGCGGCAAGGATTCCCCCATAGGCCATCCACGGGAATCTTAGATTTTTGGCCATGGTATATTCCTCGGCTGGAGCGTCGAGAATTCCTAAAACCGCATGACAGCTTCCTGATATCCCCAGGGCGTTCCTCATCTGGGCTTCATTCAGTCCAAGAATTCTACCGGCGAGAAGGGGCATGATGTAGGCCCCTCGTGTATCCCCATTCCACCCTCTTTGTTCCATTTCCGGGCCAACGATCCCTTCCAAGAAGCGGTTCGAGAGGTCATAACCAAGGACGATCGCAGCAATGGTCTCTTTTCCTGTGAGATGCTCTTTCTCTCCCAGGGCTAAGATTGGTGGGATGACCTCGCTCGGGTGGTAGCCAACACGAAATGTCCCGTCCAATTCGATGACGACAGCATCGTTGTAATCGAGGCAGCGCACCATCAACCCGTTTGCCAGCGCCGCATTCAGGCAGGATGTTTTCATGCCACTGCCAATCACAGTAGCTTCCCTAGGACCATCCAGGTCACCTAACAATGCTTGAATGGCCCCGCTGGCTTCGCTCGAATAACCCCCTATCGCACAGCCCAACGTGTCGAGGACGAGGCGTTTGGTTTGGTGAATGACCTCTGGAGGAAGATCGCGGTAGTCTAAACGGATCACCTCTTCAGCGAGTCTCTGGGCAACGCTCACCTCTTTTTCTCTCACGTCGTTTTCTCCTTATTCTTTCCGTCATCTTATTCGCACTCATATCGACTCTTAAGAAACATAAGGATATTTGGTACAACTTCCTAACGCCCTCTATTGTCAATGACGGGTTTGATCTCCTTCCCTGCCTCCATGTTAGCCAGCGCCTCATTCGCCCGTTCCAGACTGTATTTATTCGTAACAACGTCCGCAAATGGGTATTTTGCGCGTTTAGTTCTGATAAATTGAAGGGCTTTATAAAAGTGAGGAATCGATGCTGACGCGCTCCCTATGACATCAAGGCCCTTGTTCATAATCGTGCTCGGCTTGATGGGAATGGTAAGCTGAGTTGTTTGCCCGATGATGAGATATCTACCCCCCTTTCGGACCATCTCCAACCCTTCGCTGAAGGCTGCCGGCACCCCGGAACCCTCTACGACAACATCAGGTCCTCTCCCATTGGTAAGATCCAGAATTTGATCGCGCCTCTGGGTTGGATCGAGAATCTCGTCAATATTGATCACATGGTGCGCCCCCCACCTTCTCGCTAAATCCAATCTTGCCTGGGGCGCGCCCACAACAATCGTTTTCCTGGCTCCGCCTTCAACTGCCAAAAGAAGAGAATAGAGGCCAATAGGTCCTGCCCCTTGGATGACAACATCGTCCTGGATACCAATACCTCCCAATCTTTCGTAGGCTGCCACTGCCGTCCGAAAAGCACAGCCTACCCCGATAGCTTCTTCCTCCGTCAGTTCATCAGGAACTTTCACGACTTCTGTCTTGGGGATTAGGTATTCATACTCCGCAAATCCTCCCATAAGGTAGGGATAGTCATCACAACAACGGAATGCATACAATGTCCTCTTTGCACACATGGTAGGCTGACGAGTAATCTTACACCAGTAGCATTCCCCACAATCAACATGCGGCCAGATAATCCGGTCTCCGATGCTGAGAGGTTCTCCAGCTGCGTCATGAGTACGGCCTTCACCTAATTTTACAATTCTTCCTATCGTTTCGTGTCCTGGTATATTTGGCAGCGGTGCATTCATTACCGCTCTTCCATGCCACTGGTGTATATCCGACCCACAAATCCCTGCCATCTCCACTTTGACCAATATCCCCCGTGGTTCAACTTCGGGGATTGGGTACTCACGGATTTGTAGTGGTTTCCCATATTCTACCAGAACGGCTGCTTTGCTTTTTTTCGGAATCTCTTTCATTTCCCATATCCTCCCATAATATTTCTATGTTATTATGTAGGTCTCTTGGATCGGTAGGTCAAGTAAATATCTTCCTCCCGAATCCACGACGGTGAGGAAAACCATGATGAAAACCGATGCAATGGCGAAAGTGGTCAACCCCTTAGTCTGCTACTTCCGAACGGCTATAATCGCAATAAGTCTCCCAGGGCCGAAATATCATCAATTTTCTCAAGACGGTTGAACTCGTCTACGATCTGCTTCCTCTTCTTTTGATCGACGTATTTCTGGGTCAATAAGGTGAACTTGTTGACGATCTCCTCGATGCTGGCCGGGTTCTCGGGGTCCCCTTTTGGATATTTGAAATGGGACTCAAACGTGCGGCCATTGTGGAGAGTTGCGACCACGGTAGTCGGATACGCTTTCGGGTAGACCTGCTCGGCTTCCGGGTCCACCTCCCAGGTTACCTTATCGACGAGGGCCAACACATCGGGATCACCTAGAACATCTTTCCGGAACTCGTCCACCCCCGAACGGTTCTTACAGAGGGCGACCGCGATCGCATAGGGAAGACTGAACTGGGCGTCGACGTGAGTCACGGGACGCCGTTTCACTTCCGAGGGATAGCAAAGACCGTTGATCGTCTCAT
>Ga0209427_10000306_pt1 | contig 50268 bp, 33 predicted proteins | sample DeeMarSWOR136_30_FD_187465 | JGI IMG/M metagenome (GOLD analysis project Ga0209427, IMG submission 187465) | Marine sediment microbial communities from White Oak River estuary, North Carolina - WOR-1-36_30 (SPAdes) (version 2) | ecosystem: Environmental > Aquatic > Marine > Intertidal zone >...
CCACGCCCTGCGACCAAGGGGACATCCCCCCTTGGATCCCCCAGACGATCGATTCCCTGCGGCGCATATCATCAGATCGTCTCTTTGGAGGGGGAACTAACTTCCCCCTTCCAACGCTCGCTCGCCCTCTCTTGACTCGCTGCCTCCCCTTCTCGGGCTGGGTAGAAACCCGCGCCCTGCGACCAAGGGGACACACTCCCATGGATCACCCAGACGATCGAATCCTCGCGGCAAGCCGCGGGTCATATCATCCGATCGTTGAGATATAAAGCGACGGTTTCCATTCCATCCGAAGCCCATGGTGGTGGGTGGGAGGGTCTTGGCGAGGATGGAGTGGAAACGGCGCTTTATCAGATATCAAAGGAGAGGCAGTTAACTTGCAGGGGAAGAGGATTAAAACTTCAAGGCAGGCAAAGATTCAGGCCGATACCTCTGAGCGCATCCGGCAGCAGTCCAGGACTCGGATCCTGTTCCCTCTGACCTCGATGATTCCTTCTTTTTGCATCTGTTTAAGGTTGCGGGAGAGCGTCTCGGAGATCGTTCCCAGTATCTTCGCCAGCTCAGCTTTTTTTATAGTCAATTCAACGACGCATTGCTGCTCACCGGAACAATTGGAGAGCAAGTAATGGACCAACCTCTGTCTTACAGTCTGAAGCCCGAGGGACTCTATCTTCTGGCTTAGAACCACGCATTTTTCGGCGAGCAAACGGACAAAGAACTTGGCGATCAAAGGATCTCTATCCATGCGCTGCAGAATATCATTCTTGTCAAAGAACAAGACCTGCGAATCCCTTACAGCCTGAGCGAAGAACGGAAATCGAGAGGAAACAAAAACTATGGCTTCACCCAAAAAATCACCGGGCTCAAGACGAACGACTTCGATCTCTCTGCCGTTTTCATCCATTTTGAAGATGCGGATCTCTCCGGATTCTAGGTAATAAAAGCCGCTTGCTTTTTCCTGGGCGCTGAACAGCACCTCGCCCTTCTGGAATTTTTTTGTCCTCCCTAAATCCTTGACAGAATCTTCAAAACGGACCATTTTATGCGGCTATCACTCCATCATGATCATTAAATGAAAGATTCTCTTTCAGATAGCATCGACATAATATACGGGAATGGCGCTCAAAATTTGAAGGGAGCGATGTCCTTTCCGTGTATTTCAGTCATAAAATCAGGCATGCCTCCCGATCATATAGTGCACACCTTCCTTATGTTGAGAGACGCGCAAAAAAGGGCATTCTGGATGCCTATTTCAATTCCTTGATAAAGATATTCCTGAAGTAAATCGGGGACCGGCTGTCATGGTTCTGCAGTCCTACGTATCCTTCTGCTGCAAAATCTTTCACCTTCCCGCGGGGCTCAGCCTCCCAATCAAGCACCAGCTCACCGTTCACTTCGACTTTTATCTGCTTTCCCTTGAAGGTAATCTTCATATGATTCCATTCTCCCGACTTTTTGAATGCATCCAGGCGAGGCGCCTCAGCATCATAGACCGCGGCTGTCTTATGGATCCCTTTTCCGCTGTCATTGATCTGGATCTCAAAGGAATGATAGATGTAGTCATCGCTCGTCGGCAGGTCCGGGACCCTGAGGAAGATACCGGAGTTCGTGTATTCATCTTCGCATCTGTATTCCAGGTCTAGGATAAAATCTGAGTATTCCCTCCGACTGTACCAGAGAAGGCCCATTCCTCCCTGGCCTTTCAATATCCCTGTCTTCTCATCAAGCATAAAATAGCCGGGACCATAATGATTCCAGCCGTGCTTGGTGTATCTTCCCCAGCTCCATCCCAGAATCTCTTCATAGTCCTGGTAATAGGTGATGCTCTGGATGTATTCAATCCCCTTTTTTATAGAGGGAGAGGGATTATCGACTTCCTTCGGGTTTTCATGCTCAACAGCCAGAAACCCTCGAAAATCCTGAAGGGTCAACTCGGCAAGGATGTCGTGAATATTGGCTTTCCCCGACCCGAAGGGGACGTCATACGCCTCCCTTGTCCCAAATTCATTCAGGTCCTTGAGGTGGACATCCTTGATCCGTCCCTTCAGCAAACGCAGCGCTTCAACCGGATTGATCCCGGAGCGCATCCAGTGTCCTGTGTCCGCGCAGCACCCGATCCGCTCATCCAGCCCGGCCACATACTCCAGAACTTTCTCCGGATTGTAATACGTGCTGGGTTGGGGGTGATTATGGATGGCGATATTGATATTGTACTTTTTCACCAATTTCTCCAGCAGAGAGGCGTCTTCAAAATTGGGCTCGGTGACGATGGTCCGTATTCCCATTTTCCGGGCGAAATCAAATACCTTTTTCATGCTCTCCTCGGTGTTTTCGAATCCCACCACACCGTAGCTGACAAGCGCCATTCCATACTCATCCAACCTATCCCTGATCTGCTTGATCAGAGCATCATCAAGGTTGTGGTCGAACCGGACACCGGGCACATCCTTGCCGAGAGCCTGGCCAGGATAAGGCTGGAGGTATTTTACTCCCAGCTCTTTGGCTTTTTCCAAGGTCTCATAAAAGGTGAATTTCCTGAAGGTCCAGCACTGGATTGACACGGGAAGCTTCTTGATCCGGACATCCTTGTAATCCGTGCTGGCCACTTCCTCCTTTACGGAGGCCAGCGTTCTCTTGGCAAGGCCTGTCTGCTGTTCTGCGCTCGCATAGGAAACCAAGGCCATTAGCAAAATCACGATAAACACCATAATGTTTCTTTTCATGGTCACTCCTGATATTGAAAAATTATATTAAGTCCCTCTCAAGCTTTTTTTGGGTTCCACTCTCCTCTGGCCACTGCGGGCACAAACGATTCGAGCCCGGACGGAGGAAAATCAACGGTCTTTCCCTGTTCAGCACTCATATAAGCCGCCATTAAGAGCTCGGTGACGCTGAGCCCGTCACTGAAATTCTCTTCTGGCCGCTTGCCCGCAAGCAAGGACTGGACCATATGCCGGTTCTCGGCAACATAGCCGTATTCGGCTGTCTCGTCGCTCACGACCGGCATCAGCCCCATCTCCGCATTCTGCTTCTCGACCAGGTCTTCTCCTTCTTTTCCCCTGACGTTCCGGCTGAAGAAAACCTTCAATCCCGAATCCAGGGTGTTGATGGACAGCGAGTACTCCGGACCAAGAAGCTCCATGCTCAAGCGCAATCCGGCTCCGACATAACACCAGGAGGTGGTGGTCTCCACGACCACCTTGACGCCATCTTCATCTTTGTATTCGATCAGAGAGCGGGCGAAATCCTCTGCCGGCCTGTTGACGTAATCCGTCTTGCCGGCGCTGTTGTCAGCCAGGATCTTGGCATAATGGGGATGCTGCCACTTCAAGCATGAAGTGTAGGCTGTGACTTTGAGAGGAGTGAGGACGCTGCGCTCAGCTCCCGGAGGCGTAAGCATGAACCGGGCTTCCTCGACCGAATGACACATCATGTCATTGAGCACTCCGCCTCCCTGAAGTTCCCCTTCCCAGAACCACGGCTCGTGAGGGCCGCTGTGCTCTTCTGCGGCACGAGCAAGATAGGGACGGCCGGAAATGGCCGCTCCTCTTGTCCAGATGATCTCTTTTCCCCTGACCACAGTCGGGGCAAAAATCTGGTCTTCCAGGTAGCCGTCCAGAAGGCCGGCCTTCTGGACCAGCTCCAGCATCTTTTTGGCCTCCTTGACATTCCTCCCCAGGGGTTTTTCGCAGGTGACGCCAAGAAGTTCTCCTTTGCCGGTCTCCACAGCCTGAACGATCTCCTCCATATTTTCCAACCGGCAAAAGTTCGGAGCACAGATCCAGATAGCATCTATGGAAGGATCAGCGACCATATCGGTTAGGGATTTATAGACTTTTGCTTCTCCCACGTTGAGCTCTCGGGCCAGAGCAGCCGCCTCCTCTGCCCTTTTTTCTGTCCGCGAAACAACTCCCAGCACATCCGCATCGCGGACACCCAGCCAGGAGCGGATATGAAACCTGGTGATAAAACCAGCCCCGACGAACCCGACACCCAATCTTTTCTTTGCCATCCTCTTCCTCCTCAGGCTTCATAAAAGAATGAGCCCCTAAATTTCATCAGCCCTCACTCCCTATTATCTCGCTTGAAAACGTTGTGTTATCCGCTCTGAATCATGAACAGCCACGATTTCAGCGGATCCCTGAGCTCATGACTTATCAGAGCTCTAGAGGAACCGGTTGCTTCTTCGGTCTGAAGAAGAGCAAAAACGCAAGCGCGCAGAGAACAGTCAATAGACAGGGTACGAGAAAAACGGCTGTCCAGTTGCTTCCTGCCTCTGTCGTGAAATAATCAAGAACCCCACCAGCAAAAAGGCTTCCGAGCAAATTCCCCAGTCCGTAAGTCACGACCATGATAAGGCTTTGGGCGGAATGCCTGATATCCCTCGGCGCAACCATATCCGTGTAGATGAATGCAGCCACAAAAAAGAAGACAAAACAGAAGCCGTGAAGAGACAGCGACGCGATTACAAGCCAGGTAGGCTTCCCAATGGCGAATATGATATAGCGGACTGGCCAGGCCAAAACTCCGATGATAAGGATATTCCTGATGCCGATTCGCTCGATGAGATAAGGCAGGAGAGCGACCATAACAAGGATCTCGGCAACCTGGGCAATGACCATCACTCCCGGGATAGCGGCATCCGAAAGGCCAATCTTTTCTGAGTTAAGGAAGGGAGCAGTCAGGTTGTAATAAAACATCAATTCGGTGGCGACGACAAAGGCAATGGTGACAAAAACGGCAAAATGCCTGTCTTTCATCATCTTGATCGCTTCTACAAAAGCCCAGGGTTTCTCTGCCTCTTTTTTAGGTGGAGTATGAGGCAAAAAGAAAGTATGTATCCCCATGACTATGGAAAAGATGCCCGCCAGGAGGAGGGTGTCTCCTGCATAGGCGATCGGGTCAAAAGACTTGGAAGCAAACCTCCAGCCCATCAGGACAAGCCCGGCAACGATCCAGCCGATCGTCCCCCAGACTCGAATATAGCCAAATTCCCTTTCTGATTTTTTCAGGTTGATGAATGCTATGGAATTGGTCAAAGCAAGGGTCGGTGCATACAGAAGACAATAGACCAGCATCAGCCACATCATGGTTTTGTAAGTGGTGACCGCCGATATGAGAGCAAGCAATGCACCTCCAGAGAGCTGCAAGACGCCGACCACTCTCTGCGAGGCAAAATAGCGGTCCGCCACCTGCCCGCCGATAAAAGGAGAGATTATTATGGCAAACGGCAGTAATCCGAGAATCACTCCCATTTGGAAAGGAGTAAAACCAAGGTCATTGATCAAGTACTCTGAGAGGACGGGAGACCATGCTCCCCAGATCGCATACTGCAGAAACATCATCGTTCCCAGCCTGAATTTTATTCCCATCTTCGTCTCTCCTTCTCATGATGGAGATGATTCTTCCGGTTCATTTTTTGGTTGAAAAAAATCAACCAGCTCCTACTACACAATCTTCCTGTTTAAGGGATCCCATCCCACCTTACGGCCTTCAAGGTAGGAAAGGGTTGCCATGTGGCAGGTCACCGCTTCCTCGAACCCGCGGTCGATGTTGCAGCTTGGCTGCCCGCCGTTCCGGATACAATCCAGCCAGTCTTTGAGGTGGAGGTGGGTGGTATTGACCGGCCGTCCACCTCGCATGGTGTACATCAAACCCCTCGTCATGAAGTATTGTTCCGTCGCCGAAGTCACCGTATCGATGCCTTTCAGACCCGGCTGAAAAGTGAACAGCGGGAGCGAGGTGTTGATGATGTTGTTCATGATCTTTTCTTTGTACCTGGTGGATTCCTGATCTGCGGCTACACTCAAAGTGTAGCCCACTTCCATGGACGCGTCATGCCCCATGAACACCTTGCCCCGACCCCTTCCATTGGCAAGAGTGGCACTGTATACCAGAGTCAGATTTCTCTCGGGATACTCGAAAACGGCCTGGAAGACATCCGGGACATCACGCCCATCCTGGAAAAAGTAGATGCCTCCGGAGGCCACGGCTGATTTGGGTATGCCGAGCTCCAGAATCTGGTTAGCCGCGTCATACTCATGGGATAACAGGTCGCCGGAAAGCCCGGTTCCGTAATCAAACCAGCAGCGCCAGCGGAAAAACCTTTCCAGACTGAATGGCACCTTGTGCGGGGCCGGTCCCTCAAACTGCTCCCAATCAATTGTCTCCGGGCTTCCATCCTCATGAATATCATACACCCAGGCTCCATTGGGAGAATTGCGGTTGGTAGTGGCCTCGACAAGAGTGATTTTCCCCAGAATGTTCTTGGCCACGATCTGCTTGGCTTTTATATAGCTGTCCTGCTGCCTGCCCTGGTGTCCCAGTTGAAAAACCATACCGCTCTGCCTGACCGCCTCAGTCATCTGAAAGGCCTCCTCAATGGTCCTGGTCATGCATTTCTCACAGTAGACATGCTTTCCTGCGTTCACAGCATCGATCGTCATCTGGGCATGCCAGTGGTCAGGAGTAGCGATGATCACCGCATCCACCTCATTGCTTTCCAGCATTTCCTGGTAGTGCAAGAAGCGCTTGGCCCCTTTCAACAGTCCGCTGCCTCCTCCTGGCCGGACATCATTCTTGGAAGCGGCGATACCCCGCTCGGCCCGGACATCAAAAACATCACACACTCCGCTGAGGATGACATTCAGATCCTCTTGATTGAGAAAAGTCTCCAACTCCTTGTCCAGTTTATTTTCCCTGGCGTCTTTCTTCTTTCTCTCGATCCAATCCGGATGAGCAAAACCCGCGGCATGCGCCAACGCCTCTCCCCTGCCTCCGAAACCGATTATTCCCAGTCGGATGAGCTGACCGGGTTTCTTCAGGGTTGTCTTGGGAAGAACTGCCGGTGCTTTTTCCTCTATGCCCAGCTCCGCCAGGATCTCCTTTTTCTTCAGGTTATCCAGCCATTTTTTCCTGAAAAACGCGTAGAGAAATGGCCCAAAAACAGGAATGGTCGCCAATCCCTTGACAACATCCCTTCGAGTGAGCGAGACGGCTTTTTCAACCTTTTTCTCTGGTTTTTTAGCGGGTTGACTTTCGTTATTGTTATTATTTTTGTCTTGTGTCATTTAGAAACCTCCAGGTGTTGAGACAGTTCTCAATCCTTATGCGGGTTTTTTCTTTATGAAAATCAGCCTGTCCAGCCCGATGTGCATGCCCGTCGGGAAAAAAGTCAGGACAAAAAGGGAACAGAGCTCGATCAGGTTTTTATCAACGATAAGGTAGCTTCCCTCGACAGGAGTGAGAAAGCTGTAGCCGATGAACGGCGGGTGAAACACATAATAGAGAAAAAGTAGCGCCATGCCGGCTATGCTGGCCACTCGCGTCAGGCAGCCGACGATCAGCCCCAGGCCTATAAGAACCAGCCCCCATTTGTTCAAAAAATCGATGAATCCCAGAGCATCCGGGCTGGCTACGATCGAAGTAGCCAATCCTTTGAATATCCCCTTTGTCTCTAGCAGGAATCCTGCTGAGGACCAGTAAGGATTGATCACTTTGACAATTCCCTCATAAAGAAAATGCCAGCCGATCAGCACCCTCAAACTGACCAGGGCTGCCAGCTGGACGGTGGTGTAGTCTTTTACTTGGCCTGGCTTCATTTTCGTCTTTTTTGTAGCCATTATCCTACCTTTCAAACACGGGCATTATTCATAAAATATGCCGACACTATAATATAATTTCGGAAAAGGGGGACAGACCCTCTCTTGCTTAAGCTCTGGACTATAAGGGACTGTCCCCTTTTTCTTGTTCTCCAAACCAAGATTCAAACTTTCCTTTATGTCCATCTATTCAGTTCACTCAATAAAAAAGGGACAGGCCGCATTGCGAGAAGGCTGCGTTATTTCCTTCTTGAAAGTTAGCCTGTCCCTTTTTCTTTCTTTCGCTATTTGCATTCTCATGCATACCGGAGGCCAAAAATCAGCTTTACAATATATAGATTTAAAAAGCATGTCAAGAATCCAAACACCATCTCTATGCAGCTTGGATGGAGGGGAACCGTCGCTTTGACAGACTAAGCCTTCTTGATTTACGGTCATGGAGATAGAGATACTTCCTTCTGTTTACAGTCCATTGACATTTTTGATCGAATGAATGAGAATCTTGAACAGAGGATCAAAAGTCTTATACAGGAAGGAGGTTCTGATGGACAGACGCGACTTCTTTATAACGATGCTGGCCACACCCCTTCTGACGCCGCTGATACTCGCTTCAAAAAAAAGTAAAAACGACCTCGAACTCTATCTCATCGCTGAAGAGCCGCAGAAGTTCATCCTCACCCTTCTTGAAGAGGTTCAGAAATATTCCTTATCCGATGACCGCAAATTCTGTTTCCTCAATCCTCATCCTCAGGAAAAAGCTCTGAAAAAGACCTTCCTGGAAAGAGGTTGGGCCCCAGTCGAGAAACCAGTTGAGGCGAACCTCACTCTCTGCTTCAGCCATCTCCAGGACAAAGCCCTCCCCTCCTTTACTTTGGTCAAGGGCGGCAAGATATGGGATATAAGAACCCGCAAGCTCCTCTCTCTCTGGCAGGAAATGAACAGAACCCCCGATCCTTCATCCTGTCTAACGATCGCTTCTTTTAAGTCGAGGCCAACGGACTTGTTGGTCGGAAAATATGCAGCCATCTATAACCATGGACAGCGAGCGGAAACGTTGTCTCTCGGGAAAGACCTGACGAGATCTTTTCAGACCAGAGGAGGTCGGGTCACCGTCCTCGTCAGGAATGGAAAAGCCTGGATTTCAGATTCTCCGTGCCGCCAAAAAATCTGCCTCTATTCCCCTCCGGTATCCCTGGCCGGCGAACGAATCATCTGCGCTCCTAATAATTTCCTTCTAACTGTGGAGAGGCACCGCTCTGTCGACACCGTCATTGGCTAAAAAATTCATTCCTCTCCTGCTCACCTGCTCTTTTCTATTTGCTAGCTGTGGTGCCAGAGAGAGATGGCAGACCTCCACTCTTCTTGTTTTTGATACCTTATGTGAGATAAAGGTTTTCTGCGGCTCTTCCACTTTCAGGGCGGCCCAGGAAGAAGTCGAAGGCATCTTCTCTGAGATCGAATCACTCTTCTTACCCGAGGCAGAGGATTATGCTTCCCCGATGGTCTTAGAACTTTACACTAAGGCCCTTCAGGTCTACCACGACTCGGACGGATGTTTTGATATCACGGTTGGCCCTTTGTCCCGTTTATGGGGATTTTTGAGCAAGTCATATCATATCCCTTCTTCCGGTCAGATAGAATCAACCCTGAAAATAATCGGGATGGAAAAGCTCAAAGTCGAAAACGGAACTCTCATCCTGCTTCCTGGAATGAAGCTGGATTGGGGAGCGATCGCCAAAGGCTTCGCCATAGACCTTGCTTCTCAGGCCTTGATCGAGATGGGAATAACAAGCGGATTCTTGAATGCGGGTGGCGACCTTTACTGCTGGGGAAAAAATCCGGATAATCAGGACTGGAACATCGGCATCAAACATCCGCGAGAAAGAGGTTATTTTGGCATCCTCTCCATCTCCCAGCTCGGAGCCGCGACCACCGGAGATTACCAGCGTTACTTCATCAGGGACAGCATTCGCTTCCATCACATTTTCGACCCGCGCACCGGCTACCCGGCCAGCGGCAGACAGAGCGTGACCGTCTGCGGCCCGGAAACCTACCTCTGTGACGCTCTGTCCACTGCTCTCTTCGTCGCCACAGAGCCTGAGAAGATACTGAAAAAATATCCGGAGTACGGGGCGATCATCGTCGATTCGGCTGGGAATCTCTCGTTTATCGGAAAGGCTTACCCTTTTGGCCCGGTCGAATGAGGAATATGCAAATAATGTCAAATCCTTTCCATATGAAAAAAATGACTGCTTCTTCCGTCGGGATGCTTCAGGTTGCTAACCCAAAAAAAAGAGAGATTATATTCTAGGAAAACATCCCTTTTATTCTATGATAGACCTCGTTCCATTTATCCTGGTCAGCTGGATGAAAATCCTTCAAGGGAAAAGAACGGGCAACCACTCTCCTTCCCTCTTCGATCCCGCTCAGGATCTTTTTTCCGATGGCCTGGACCATGATATTGCCGACCGCAGTGGCCTCCACAGGACCTGCGATCACGGGGAGCCCCGTAGCATTAGCCGTGAACTGATTGAGAAGCTCATTCCGGGAGCCACCTCCAACGATATGGAGCACTTCGACTGGCTTCGGTCTCATAGCGTTGATTTTTTCTATGAGGAACCGGTACTTCAAAGCTAGGCTCTCCAGGATACAGCGGACAAATTCGCCCTTTTTGTCAGGCAAATGCTGTCCGGTGCTCCGGCAGAATCCAACGATGGCTGCGGGCATATCAGGCGGATTCAAAAACAACTGGTCATCAGGATCGACAATGCATTTGAAGCCCTGCGCTTCCTGGGCCAGGCCCTCCAGCTCATCATAGCCAAGAGAATCTCCCTGCTCCTGCCAGCTCTTCAGACAGCTCTGGAGAAGCCATAAGCCCATGGTATTGCGCAAAAATCGTATGGTCCCATCCACCCCACCTTCGTTGGTGAAATTGTTCTTCAAGGAGTCCTGGGTAATAACCGGGGCATCTGCCTCGACTCCGAGAAGAGACCAGGTTCCACTGCTCAAATAGGCCCAGTTTGAGGATTGTGCGGGGACAGCAGCCACGGCGCTGGCTGTGTCATGACAGGCTGGAGCAATCACATCCAAAGGCAGAGTCCCTGTCTTCTCAGCGATTTCCGGCAAAAGGCGGCCAATGGATGTTCCTGGCTGCACTAAGGGAGCCATGATATCAAAAGGGAGCCTGAGCTTCTCAAAGATCTCAGGCTCCCAATTCTTATTTCTTGCATTCAAAAGCTGAGAAGTGGAAGCGATGGTGTATTCCGAGCACTTTTGGCCTGTCAGCAGGAAGTTAAACAAGTCAGGCATGAAGAGCAAAGTCTCACACTGCTCCAATAAGGGACTTTGCGACTCGACCATGCTCAAGAGCTGGAACACCGAATTGAACTGCATGAATTGGATACCGGTGCAATGATAGATTTTCTCCCTGGACATCAGCCGGAATGCCTTCTCCATCATTCCCTGGGTCCGGGGATCGCGGTAGGCATAGGGGTGGCCCAGGATCTGGTTGTCCCTGCCGACCAGGCCAAAATCCACTCCCCAGGTATCCACGCCCAGGCCGAGGAGTTCTCGATAGCCGCTCTCGACTGCGGAGCGCAGTCCATTTTTCAGCTCCGCCATGAGGTAGCTCATATCCCAGTGGATATGCCCGGAAACGTTAATTTGTTTATTGGGGAATCGATGGAGCTCTTCCAGACGGATCTTTTTCCGCTCGAGATTGCCCAGAATGGCTCTCCCGCTCTCAGCTCCAAAATCAAAAGCGATAAATCTCTCGGGGGGCATGATGGTCTGTTTTTGTAAGGGCTCAGTCCCTCTCTTCCTGATAAAACGACCTAAGGGGACAGTCCCTGAATCAGTCTCCTTTTATATCTCAGTGTTTAACGGATTTCTTGCTTTTCTTGCTGCTCGCTTCCAGGCTCTTTTTGCTCAGAATAGAGGGTATCCGGAACCGGGCGACATCGAATATCTCTCCCATTGCCCGTGAATACGGACGCAGACCGTAGCAGAAATTAAACGACTCAGGATAGGTCGCATACTTGTCTATGACGCCGGGGCCACAGCTTCCGTTACCCAGACCATACTGCCAGACATCGAGGCAGAGGATGATGTCATCGATGGGCGTCAGTTCATGGATGTGATCAGCCTTATCCAGGTCACCTGCCGTGTAATGGAGCGCTGTCACCGCCAGGGGATTCTCGGCGACTACCAGCAATCCGGCGCCTGATTTATCCCTCAGGGCTGCCCAGCGGACACCCTCCTTGTTCCCTGTTTCCTGAGGCCTCACATAAGGGACATACTGTTCTGAAACCTTGCTTTCATGGAATCCGATAAAAGCGCCTTCCTTCCTGTCCGGATAATTTTCCTGAGGCCCAAACCCGTACCACTGAAAATGGTCAAAGTCTCCTGTGACCTTCATCTTCACTCCGAGCTTGGGAAGAGTGGGGAGCTCTCCAAAAGGAGATATCTCGTTTTCCACTTGGATGCAGCCGTTTCCAAGGATGGTGTAAACGCAGCGGTGCATGAATCCGCTGTTTTCTGTTCCTTTATCTTCCGTTTGGATCAAGACCCGGATCACCCCTGGACTCACCGTTTCGATCGTGAAATCCTTGACTTCCCGCTTCAGGTTATTCAGCCCGGCCTGTGACCACATCTGGGAGAACCGCCGGTTGTTATCTGTCGGCGCTCTGAAGGCATTCAGGACAGGACCATTGACCCCCTCCTCTGCCTCCTCGATGATAAACATATCCTTGTAGATGAGAGTGATGATGGCTCCCAGACTGGTGTTGAAGGTGACGCTGAAATCTTTGCCCTTAATGATCAAGAGGTCATCAGAAGCACTGAGCTTCAACTCAGGCAGGGCAGAAACATCCATTTCGGGCTTGGGCAGCACCTCATAGGGCATCTTCAATTGTTCCCAGGCTATTTCATGAGTGTCCGGTGCCCATGGCTTTTCTCCGTCCAGATAAAACCTGATCCTCAACCAATACTCCGCACCGGGAGTGAGTTCCGGGTCCTCGATCTGGAGAGAAAGAATTTCACTCTCTCCCTGAGAGATATCCAGATGCCCGATCAAGCCTCTCTGAATGGCCCTGCCGTCCTCGTACAGGGTCCAATCCGCCTCGAATTCATTGAGGTTGGTGAAGAAGTATTTATTGCGGACCCTTATCTTGCCCTGAGAAAGGTCCTCGTCCTCGATAGCGATGGATTGATACACTTTCTTCACCTCCCACAGCTTGGGCGGGATCTTGCGGTCGGGGAAAACCAGGCCGTTGATGCAGAAATTCCCGTCGTTGGGCTCATCGCCAAAATCTCCTCCATATGCCCAGTATTCCCTGCCGCCCTCTGTGGTTTTGCGCAATCCCTGGTCAACCCAATCCCAGATGCTTCCTCCCTGAAGGTGGTCGTATTTTTCGATCGCCTCCCAGTACTCCCTGAGGTTGCCGACGGCGTTGCCCATGGCGTGCGCATACTCGCACATGATCAAAGGGCGTTCCTGTTTCTCCTGGGCGTACTCCACGATCGATTCGATCCGGGAGTACATCGGGCAGACTATATCCGTATGATAACGCCTTCCCGCCCGCTCGTAATGTACAGGCCTTGAGGGGTCCCGGCGGTGAATCCATTCGCTGGCCGCTTCAAAGGTTGTCCCATCTCCTGCCTCGTTGCCCATGGACCAGATGATCACCGAGGGGTGATTCTTATCGCGTTCGACCATGCGGATGATCCGGTCCAGGTGTGCTCTTTTCCATTCAGGCTTGTTGGCCAGGGTGTTCTCAGGCCTGTATCCGATACCGTGCGATTCGATGTTCGCTTCGTCGATGACGTAGAGCCCCAACCGGTCACAGAGCTCATACCACAGCGGGTCATCCGGATAATGAGCGGTGCGAACCGTGTTGATGTTGAACTGTTTCATCAGGACAATGTCTTTGAGCATGGACTCCGGTGAGACATAATGCCCGGTGTCCGGGTCATGCTCATGCCGGTTGACTCCTTTTATCAAAATCGGGACTCCGTTGAAGAGAAGCTGTCCGCCTTTGACCTCAACCTCCCGAAAGCCAAATTTGCAGCTTTCCAGCTCGATGACCTCTTCCCTGTCATTCTTCAACTGGAGCAAGACAGTGTAGAGGTTTGGCTTTTCCGCTGACCATTTCAGAGGATTGGTGACTTGAGCCTTCATCTTGACTATGCTCTCGGCCCCAGGAGCGATGTAGACACTGGAGCCTTGCATCAAGATATCTACCCCGACAGGATTGTTCTCCGCATCCAGCAATCTGACTTCTACTTGAGGATTTTTAAAGGCCTCATCAGAGTAGTTATGGACTCTTGCTGTGACCTTCATCACCGCGTCTTTGTATTCCCCATCCAGTTCACAGCTGACCTCAAAGTCACGGATATGGAGACCCGGTGTAGAAAAAAGATAAACATTGCGGAAGATGCCGCTGAGCCTCCAGAAATCCTGGCATTCGAGATAAGAGCCATCAGACCAGCGGTAGACTTCCACAGCCAGGATATTCCTCCCGCCACGGAGAAAATCGGTAATGTTGAACTCTGCTGGCGTCCGGCTTCCTTGACTGTACCCGACCTTTTTTCCGTTGACCCAGAGATAAAAAGCGGACTCCACCCCATCAAAGTGGATAAAGACTTGCCGTCCTTTCCAGGAGCCGGGAATCTCGAATTCAGTCCTGTAGGAACCGACCGGGTTATTGTCATGCTGGATAAAAGGAGGATCCTTTTTAAAGGGATAGGGTACGTTGAGATAGATCGGCCTTCCGTAGCCATGCATCTGCCAGTTGCCAGGCACAGGAATTTCTTTCCACTCGCTGCTGTCATACTCTGGCTTGAAGAAATCCTTAGGCCGCTCGTCAGGTCTGGGAACCCAGTGGAACTTCCAGTCGCCGTTGAGAGAGAAATAGAACTTTGAGGCTTCCCGAACGCCATCAATTGCTTTTTTCACATCAGCATAAGGAATCAGCGTGCAGTGAGCGGGCTCCTTGTTCTGGCCGATCATCTGCGGATTCTCCCAATCGTTTGTATTCGTGCCGAATATCCTGTTATGATGAGCCCCGCCTATTATCATCAGCAGAAGAATGACTGATAACGCGGTTATTTTAAATTGCCTCAAGGACATAGCCGAACCTCCTTTTCAAACCTGTCCCAATCGCAGGGACAGCATTTTACCAAGCTCCAGCCTCAAAAACTCGCAGTTCTTTGTTTATTCCCGCTTTCTCTCTTCCAGGTTATAGCCTGAGAATCCAGTTTATTTGCATCCAGGAATATTTTCTAACGATACACTATTTATAAAGGATTAGGGCGATATTCCACAACACTTTTTATATTTTTTTCCGCTGCCGCAGGGGCAGGGATCATTCCGTCCGATCTTTGGGGGAGTCCGGACCCCTGGTTCGAAGTTCATCATTTGGGGAGTACCTGCCAGCATCTGCTGGCGTCTCCATTCATCAGCCATCTGGCTCAGCCGCTCGTCTGCATGCTTTAAAAACATCTTGTAGGATGGACAGAGATAGTTTAAAGTCCTGTCCCGAGGATTATGGAGGCGCTCTTTGGTGCAGCCGGCTCGACAATATGTCAGCCACTGGCATTTCTGGCATTCCGGGGGGAGGACAGCCTTCATCCTGCCGAATTCAGCCTGTTTTTCGGAATTGAGCAGAGCGGCCAGGTTTTCCTCTATCACATTCCCCAGTTTCCAGTTTGGCTCCACGAAAAAATCACAGGAATAAACATCTCCGTTATGCTCGATGACAACATAGACCCCGCATTCCTCGAGCAGGGTGCATTCGGGCGGGATCAATCCCGCGTAGCTGAACAGGACAGAATCGAAGAAACGGACGGAGGTGGTCGGCACCTCATCCTTGAAATCAGTCAGCCATAGGTCAAATACCTTGCTCAGAAATTCGCCGTATTTCTGGGGAGGGACGGAAAAGGATGCGATTTGATCCGGGTCGTCGGAGTCAAGCTCCACGCAGGGAATAAACTGCATGTAATTCAGGCCGAGCGACTTATGAAATCCATAGATCTCTTCAGGAAAAAGCACAGAGTAATCGTTCAGCACGACCAAAGCATTAACTTCCACTCCAGAATCCAGGAGCAGCTTCGCTTTATCCACAATCCTGGACCAGGAGCCTTTCCCGTTCCGGAGCAGACGGTAGCGGTCATGGATATGCTCAGGCCCATCCAAAGACAGGCCTACCAAAAAACTGTATTTTTTCAAGAATCTCGCCCATTTCTCATCTATTAATAGACCGTTTGTCTGGAGTCCGTTCCCGACCAGGTGGCCACGTCCGTATCTCTGCTGCAGCGCCACCGCTTTCTCGAAGAAGGAAAGGCCCATCAAGGTCGGTTCTCCTCCCTGCCAGCTGAATGACACCTGTTTCTGGCCCTGAGTCATGACCTGCCTGACCGTTTCCTCCAGGACCTGATCATTCATCCGGTGTGTCCTTGATTCAGGAAACAGCTCTGACTTCTCAAGATAAAAACAGTACGCGCAGGCCATGTTGCAGTCCGGTCCCGCAGGCTTGATCAGTACCGAACTCAGCTTTTTTCTCTCTAAGGACATATTTCAGTTATTATCCACTTTTTCCGGAAAAATTCCAGTGCGTCGGGATAAGGCTTTATTAAGATTTTTAACTGAAAAGCAAAAATCAAGTTTTGACCCAGATCCCCTGACAGGGCTTGCCCCCAAAGACATGTCACTTCAAAATGGACTCTTGGTGTTTCTATTTCAGGTCAGGCTCGTAATCGGGATTTTCCCGGGGCAGCTTGGCCTGTGTATCCTTCAACCAGGCATTCAGCTCCACCTCCAGCTCCTTTACCTTCTCCGGCCGTTCCTCAGAAAGATCGCTTTTCTCGCTCAAATCCTCTTTCAAGTTGTACAATTCGAATGTTTGGCCCTCATACCTCTTGATGAGTTTCCAGTCTCCTTTGCGGATGATGCTGTAAGGTACGACTTCGCCCCGGTAATGGGGAAAATGCCAGAAAACCGCCTCTCTTCTCAGTGAACCGGTCTCCTTTAAGACTGGCAAAAGACTCTCTCCATCGATGACTCTGTCTGAAGGGATTCTTGCTCCGGCTAACTCGGCCAGCGTGGGGAAATGATCAACGCTCGTCACCGGCACCTCGCAGACTCTGCCATTCTCGACCACGCCGGGCCAACGGACGATCAAGGGCACCCGGATCCCTCCTTCGTAGGGATACCCCTTGCCTGCTCTCAAGGGCGCATTGTCCGTGGAATAATCCTGGAGACCACCGTTATCAGAGGTGAAAATAACCAGCGTTCGCTCGGTTAAACCGAGTTCATCCAGAGTAGACAGCATTCTGCCGACTGCCCTGTCCACACTCTCGATCATAGCCGCATAGACGGCATTCGTCTGATTGGTCTTGTCCTTGTTTTCATACTTGGCCACAAACTCCTCTCTGGCCTGAAGAGGAGTGTGCACCGCATAGTGGCACATGTGCAGGAAGAAAGGCCTATCCCTGTGTTCTTTCAAGAACCGGATAGTCTCGTCACTCTCCCGGTCGGTGAGGTATTCTCCTTGCCTGCGGGGCAAAAGAGCCGGGATGCTCGGCCTCTGCTCATTCAAGTAATAGGGGTCAAAGTACGTGGGAGGCTGGCCGATCTCACCACCGCCGATGTTGATATCAAAACCCTGCTTATCCGGGAACCAGGGCTCATAACCCAGATGCCATTTGCCTATATGACAGGTAGCGTAGCCCGCGGTCCTCAAGACTTCGGCAATGGTCACCTCATCCAGCTCCATCCAGTAAGGATTGGGTGGGCAGAGGAGCCTTCTTCTCTTGCCGCCGATATAAGCCGTCGGGTTCTTGCCTTCCTTATAGGCCTCCTCCCCTTGTTTATCCAGATGGTGAATCCAATCCGTGACACCGATCCGGGCCGGATATCTTCCCGTCATGATAGATGCCCGTGTCGGAGAACAGACGGCACAGGAAGCATAAGCATCAGTAAACCTCACTCCCTGGGCAGCCAGTCTGTCTATATTCGGAGTTTCATAATACCGGCTTCCGTAACAGGCCAGGTCTTTCCAGCCCAGGTCATCGATATTGATCAGGATAAAATTCAACTTTTCTTTCTTCTGCAATATCCCACAGGCTGAAAAGGCTCCTGGACCGGCCAGAGCCAGTGCTCCCCACCCCACACTTTTCAAAAAAATTCGGCGCTTCAATTCAATCTCTCCTCGATGTCTCGATAATCGAGACTAAACTTTTCTTCTCTTCAGCGGAAAAAGTTCGGACTCGACCCTGGCAGCCATCATGATATCCGCCATCTCATTGACCACATCCGGCCTTTGGCCGGCAAGGTCATGCTGCTCGGCGATATCGTCTTCTAAATTATAGAGCTCCAGGGGACTGTCCACACTCTTTCGGTAAGCTTTCCACTCACCTCTTCGAACAGCCTGCTTCCCGCTGTACTCCCAGTAAAGGTGATCGTGGTCTTTCTGTTCCCCCGGATTCCCGAGAATTGTGGGCAGGATAGAAATGCCGTCCGTATCGCTGCCGGACCTGACGCCCAGCATTTCCGCAAAAGTCGGCAGCCAATCGCAGAAGGCGGAGACGTGTTCTGTCACACTTCCAGGCTTGATCCTTCCCGGCCAGCGGGCGATTGTTGGAACCCGTATCCCGCCTTCATAGAGCATGGTCTTGAGCCCGCGCAAAGGGCCGGTACTCCGGAAAAATTCCGAATCCGTACCGCCGTTGAAGGTTGGGCCGTTGTCGCTGGAAAAGATGATGAGCGTTTTATCATCGATTCCCAGCTCCTTGAGCAGGGACATGATCCTGCCGATCTCCCGATCCATCCGGGTGACCATGGCCGCGTAGCCGGCCCGGGGAGCAGGATGGGGCAGATAGCCCTTATCTCCTGTATACGGTGTCTCCGGAAAAGCTCCTTCGTACTCTTTAAGGGAATCCTCGGGAACCTGGATGGCTGCATGGGGCACAGTAAACGGCAGGTAAAGGAAAAATGGCTTATCCCTGTTTTCTCTGATAAATCCCAGTGCTTCTTCCGCCATTAAATCCAGGGAATACTGCTTGCCTGAGTATTCTGTGTAAGAGGACTTGTCATAAGGATCCCTATCCTGAGGAAGTCTCTGGTGAGGATAGAAATATTTATTCCAGGCAAGTATGTGCCTCTCCCTGTTTTTCCAAAGATGGATCGGATAGTAATTATGAGCCCGCCGCTGACAGAGGTAGCCATACCAATGGTCAAATCCCTGGTTGTTAGGCTCACCGCAGGTGCCGGGGCCGCCTAATCCCCACTTGCCGATGGCGCCGGTGGCGTAGCCCGCGTTCTGGAACATGCGGCCTATGGTGAACGTGTTCTCAGGCAATGGATACTGACCTTCCACAAGAGGGTTCCTCCAGACTTCTCCTCTTTCGTTCATCTCGGAATTATCACGAATGTAGGCGTGACCGGTGTGTTTTCCGGTCAAAAGCACACAGCGCGAAGGAGCGCAGACCGGGCTACCGGAGTAGTGTTGGGTGAATTTCATGCCTTCAGTAGCGATCCGGTCGATGTTCGGCGTCCGGATCTTTTCCTGACCGAAGCAGCCCAGCTCTCCGTATCCCAGGTCATCAGCCAGTATAAAGATGACGTTGGGCTTGAGACCGGCAGGACTTCGGCAAAACTCGAACCGGGTCATAGCCAGGGCCACAGCACCCAGGCCAGCGGTCTTCAAGAAATCCCGGCGATTGTATTCTGGGCTCATTTTTCCTCCTTCAAAATTTCACCTCGAGTACCTGTTCTTTATCAAGCAGCAAGGCTATTACTCCTTGCAGTAGCTTCATTTTCTCCGTGCCAGGCTCGCCGATTTTCAGGGTATAGGCTCCCTCCTGGAATACTTTGGGACGGAATGATGTCCCCTTGATCCGGAGGGTGTAGACGATCTCACCCGAGGTTTCCTCGATGACCTGGACCACGGGATCGGTCAACCCGCTGACCTTGATTGTCGGAAGAAAAGCCACCGCCTTGCGGCCGTAATTATCCTCATTGTCGAAGGTCAGGGGCCATCCCGAATACTGGCCGCCGCTTCGAGGGTCATCAGGATCGGCGTAACGGGGCCAGCACTCGAGCGTGACCGTCCGTTCCTTCTTGTTGAACCTGACAATTCCGTAGCCAGGCATGCGGTCATGAAGGGCAGCCGGTTCTCTGCCCGATGGCTCGCCCGGATTGGCAGCAGCCCAGACAGTTATAGGGTTACCCAGCCCATCCAGGAATTCGCCCGTGTAATCCGGCATGCCCTGTTTTCTGTTTTTGCCTGGCTTGAGAGGCACCCAGGCTCTGGGATAAAAATTGGCAACAGACGGAACGCAAAGAGACCAGCCGGCATCGTTCCAGTCTTCGATCCCATAATGGATGATCGTGGCCAGATGCTGGTCACCCGAGATGTGGGTGGCAAACGCCTTCCTGAATTTCCGCAGAGCATTGTTCCTTCCGGTCTGCGGCCAGCCGTTGGAGTCATAATCGGCCTTCAGTCGCTGCAGTTCTGCCCCATGGAGGCTGGTGGCGTTGGCAAAGACCGTCTGCGAAAGCACTGCTTTCATATCCGTGTTCTTCCAGTCCGCTGCCCACTCCTCGAGGAACCGGAGCTGGCGGCCGCCCAGAAGCTTGGCCCCGGGAACATCAGCGGTCCTGGGGTCAAACTCAGGATCAATGACATGGTCAGGCCGGCCGCTTGTTGTGGGTGGTGCGAGCCCGGCACAGCCTGATTTAAACTTTCGGTCTTCGATAACAGCAAATCCTATCCGGCCGTAATTCATGTCGCAATAATAGACGGTGATGCCCTGTTCGATGGGGGTGGGATCAAAAGGATCGGGCAGATGACTGGTCTGGGTCCGCTGAACCATGTTGACCCATTCCGGAGGCATAATATAACCTCCCTGGTTATCCCTCTCGGTCTTCCGGCCCCCGGCTCCCCAGATGTTTCCCTGGTAGACATCATGGTCATCCGGGATAGAGATGCTGGGAATATCCCTTGCCAAATCGCGGAAAGCCCAGCACCAGAGATACCATTTGTAGAGATAATCGAGAAGAGCCTTTTCCTTCGGAGACTTCTGGGCCGCAGTCGGACTGGCCCCCTCATAGACCTGGTCTCCGGAGAAGAACAGCACGTCGGGCTTATGCTTGGCCACCTTCTCTGTCAAGTCATTATGAGGAAACCATATTCTCTCAGTCCAGGGAAAATGCCCGCTGTCCACTCCCCCCCAGCCATGCCCCAGGTTATGATTTCCGGTGAAGGCTGCCAGCACTACTGTTTCTTTGTCCACAGGATCACGCCTGACCTTGCCTGAATAGACAGAGGCATGGGTCTTTCCGTCTGTCTGTTTCATCTCATAGACTACCCGGAAGGGCCAATCCTGGGTGGAATCCCAGTCCTCAATGCGAAATGTAGCTGTGTATCCCGGCGTGATGATCCTTGTCGAAGAGACGGCCTGCCACTGCCCGCCTTTCTGGATTTCAAGCGTTGCTTCCTGGGTGTCTTCAGGACCGATGGGCAGCATCTGAGCCGTCATCTTCATAAGGCCTCGGCTCAATGTATGCTGGGCACTGAGAACCGGGCCGCACGAACGGTAAGGATCGTGCATCAGTTTGCTCCCCGATACCTTCCACTCCTTGAACCAGAACCGATGATTTCCGCCGCCAAGGCCGGGATGGGAGACCAGTGCCAGGTTCCCCTCCAGGCGCTCTGAATCAACCTCGCCTAAGGTCAGCGAGTTGAGGTTCTCCCCGGTTTCCGGATGAGATGCCCTCAAAGTCAATCTGTATTGGGATCCGTCTGGCTGAGCAGTCAGCTCCAGCCTGACTTTTTGTATGATGCTCTTTCCCTTGGCCTCAATAATCAACCTGTCTTCAGCGAAATCAAAAACGAACAGATTGCCCTGTCCGTCCATTCCCACAAACAGACCGGCTCCCGGGCCATGACTGTGGTGGATCAGAGCCGCAGCCCGGTAATCCAACCCTTTCCCGGCCCCAACAAGAAAACCGGTTTTCGCGTCAGGGGATACCTCAGCTGTTTCTTCAACCAGCCCGGTCAACACACTCATTCTCAGAGAGCCTTTTTTCTCGCTCAACCACCGGCTTAAAAGGTGGACGGTCCGCATCGGCTTATTGCTTGCGCCTTCCACACACTCCAACCTTCCATTCGCCACTCGCCAATCCTGAAGGCGGTTGGCCCAGCAGTCCGGCCCCACCCACGTCCGGTCATAAGTCTTCTGCCAGTAACTCTGGAATCTTTTCCTTTCCCCCAAAAGAGAGCATCCGGCCAGAATAATAACGGTCAAAGCCAGAGCCACCCACAATTTAAATGTGTTTTTTCTCATCATAATCCTCTTTGTACTGGAATAATTTCGGATCTTTTCTCAATACTGTCAGCAGTCATTAATCTGAAAATAATTATTAATAGCATTATTGCGATTTGTAAAGCATTGATGCCCTCCAAGGACTCAGAATATCTGCTTGCTCAAAGTCATGGGTGTCTCTGCTTTCCGGGAAAAAGGGCGCAGCCTGAAACTGTAGGAATATTCCTTAGCCGGGAGTCTGTACTCCGGATGAGGGCGCGCCCGCTCCCCCCAGCTGGTATCACCGCCAACTCCCATCTGTTTATAATCAAGCCTCAGTGTGGTGAGGTCCCGTTTTTTGAGATGATAGGTGTGCCTCTGTCGCTTTTCCATGCCCGGGTCAAAATCCTCGTCGGAGAAGTGGTGGGCGCTGAAGCTGAGCAAGGGCAGGCCCACAGCCAGCAATCCCAGGCCTTGATCGTTCATCACCGCCAGCCAGCGGACATCGGTCCGGTTACCGTTTTCCTGAGGGCGGATGTAAGGGTGATAAAGGTCCATGACCTTGCCGTTGTATACTCCCACCGCAGCTCCGGTTTTCCTATCCCAGTAATTCTCATGGGGGCCTCTTCCATACCACATTATGTTTTCGAACTCGAACGGCAGCGTCATCATCATCCCGAACCGAGGCATCTCTGGCAGGTCTGAAGAAGAGGGAACAAACCTGTGAGTGACAATGATATCACCGCTCCCCAGGACCTTGAAGATCGTGAAGCACTTCGATTCCCTTGCTGGAATCGTCGACTCCACTTCAACCTGAATCTCTCTGGAACTCAGCCGTCTCGCAATAACTTTATCGACTGTTCTCCTCGCGCTTGCCTCTTTCCAGATCCTGAGCCGACGAGGCATGTCCCAACCGAAATCATTATCCGTGGGGGCCCGCCAGAAATTGGGCAGAGGACCGCTTTGGATAAGCGCGGTATCCATGAATACGAATGAGGAGATTTCCCCGCTCTTTCTACAGAATGTCAGAATGAAGTCACGGCCTTCTATCTCGATGTCCTGTTCTCGTTCCTTCAGGGATAGCTTAGGGAATTTCTTGATATCTACTTTGGGAACAGGCAGGAACAGAGGCAATCTCAACTGTTCCCAGGCCACTTCATGGCCCCGGGGCAATAACGGAGTTTCCGCTCCTAAAGTAAAACTTATTTTCAGAAAGTACTCCTTTCCTGGGTCAGGTCGAATCTCAGGAAAAGGCAAGGTGAACGAACGAGAACGATGGGGAGGGATATCCAACGGCAATAATTTCCCAGCAGCGATTTCTTTCTCATCCGCCATGACCTTCCAGGTCGCCTCGAAAATGCTGAGATTGGTGAAATCATACGTATTGAGTACCTCCACCTTCCCTGCCTCCAAATCCACGGCTTGGACCTTAATATACTGGTAGACCTTTTTGACTTCCCAGATGTGTGGATGGAGTTTCCTGTCCGGAAAGACCAGGCCGTTGATCAGGAAATTCTTATCACTGGGAGTTCCGGGCGGGCCGAAATCGCCTCCGTAGGCCCAGAATTCCTCTCCTTTCTGATTTTTCTTGAGCAATCCCTGGTCGACCCAATCCCAAATAAACCCTCCCTGGAGATCTCTGTGCTTTTCGAAATAATCCCAGTAATCCTGGAGGTTACCGACGCTGTTTCCCATGGCATGGGCATACTCACACAGGATGAGCGGGCGGTTATCCAGGCCCCGGCTGAGATACTCTTCAAGATGCTGGATCTGCTTGTACATGGGACAGACGATATCCGTATGGGGATTGATTCCGGCTGGCTCATACTGCACCGGCCTGGAAGGGTCGCGCTTCTTGATCCAGGCATACGTGGATTCGAAGTTGACTCCGTCTCCAGCCTCATTCCCGAGGGACCAGATGATGATCGAAGGATGGTTCTTATCTCTTTCTACCATCCGGATGGTGCGCTCCATATGGGCTTTCTTCCATTCAGGTTTGTTAGCGAGCGTTCTATCCGGATGAAAACCCATCCCATGAGATTCAATGTTGGCTTCATCGACCACGTAGAGCCCGTATCGGTCGCACAGCTCGTACCAGCGGGGAACGTTCGGGTAGTGGCTGGTCCGGACTGCGTTGATGTTGAACTGCTTCATCAACCGGATATCCTTCATCATGTATTCTTCCGAGACTACCCGGCCCGTCTCCGGCTCATGCTCATGGCGGTTGACTCCTTTGATCATGATGGGAGATCCATTGACCAGAAGCTGTCCAGCTTTTATCTCCACCTTCCTGAATCCGGCCCTACAGCCCACGGTTTCAATGGTCTGCCCTGAATCATTGAGAAGAGACAGAACAATTGAATAGAGATTCGGAGTTTCTGCGCTCCATCTTGCCGGATTCTCGACAATCCTTTCAAAACGAATCTCTGCTTCGTTCAATCCTTCAAAGGTGATCTTCTCGCTTGACCGAGCTTCAAAAACAGGCCGATTATTTGCATCAAAAAGTTCCATTTGAACCGAATAATTCTCCGGGATCTCAGGTTGATAATTTCTCACCTTCACTGTTATCATAAGTTTCCCGTTCACATAAGATTCATCCAGGTCCCCGAGGACGAAAAAGTCCCGTACCATCACATTCGGGGTGGAAAAAAGGAACACCTCGCGCTCGATTCCGCTGATTTTCCAGTAATCCTGGCCCTCGAGATAGGCCCCATCGCTCCAGCGGTAGACTTCCACAGCAAGCGTGTTTTCTCCATCACGCAGATAACGAGTGATGTTGAATTCAGCCGGAGTCTTGCTTCCCTGGCTGTACCCCACTTCTTTACCGTTAATCCAGACATACATCGCTGACTTCACTCCGCCGAAATGAAGAAAAACCTGACGGCCTTTCCAATCTGCAGGAACGGCAAAACCTCTCCGGTATGAGCCCACAGGATTATAGTCATGGGGGATGTGGGGAGGATTGGCAGGAAACGGATATTCCTCGTCAGTGTAGATGGGGATTCCGTAGCCCAGGAGCTCCCAGTTTCCCGGAACCTTTATCTCCTCCCACAGGCTGACATCATATTCATCCTTGTAGAAATCAACAGGCCGGTCAGCCGGTTTTCTCACCCAGTTGAACTTCCAGAAGCCGTTCAATGATTTGTAATAAGGAGATTGAGCCCGGTTGTTCTTTAAAGCAGCCTGGACATCCGCATACGGGATGTAGGAGCAGTGCGCAGGCTCCTTATTCCGGCCCACAACCTCCGGATTCTCCCAATCAGGAATCTCATTTTCCATTCCGGATTTTGCATTCCGCAATTCTAATTTCGAAAACATATGACCAGGAATAAGAATCAAGGAAATCAGGACAAAAGCAAGATCGAGATTCATCACCCTCATCGATTTTTATCTCCTCCCAAACACATTGATAGAACTAAATCAGACTTTATAAGGGCTTGAATATATTCGTTACACTGTTTTGCGCTCAACACGAGTCTTTATAATGCCAAAAAACACGCTCAGAACACGATTCCTTCTTGAAATGTCAGCGGAAAATGAAACCTTGGCGCAACGGGTCGTCCGGATCAAAATAAAATGTATTCTCTCCTGTAATAAAGGCACTTCCGGTGACTTCCGGGACCACCGCCCTGTAGATGCCAAAATCGGTTATATCCACAACCCTTACTTTAAAACATGTGCCCAGGATACTCTCCACGATGATCTCCTGCCCTGGAAAAAGCTCACTGCGGGAATAATGTATCGCTGCCCTGGCACTGACACCCGTCCCTGTAGGCGAACGGTCCAGCTCTCCTTCGGCAAAGATGCAGACATTGCGGCTGTGGTGAGAGGGATCTTGAGCGTCGCCGATAAAAATCGTCCCGTATAAAAAACTTAAGTCCTTTTCAAACGGATGCTCGATCTCGATGTTGTCCATGGCCGCCTGCTTGATTTTCCTGCCGGCCTCGATCAGCTCGTAAAAATTTTCCTCTCGCAGTCCCAACCTCAGCTCTTCAGCGCTGCAAAACACATAAAAGGCACCTCCGAAGGCCACATCACACTGCACGATTCCTAGATGCGGGACTTCTATGACCTGATTGCTCTTGAAGACAAAAGACGGAACGTTCAGGAATGAGACCTCCTTAACCTTTCCTTTTTCCCGGCGGGCCTTTGACGTTACCCGACCGGCAGGCGTGTCTATCTTCAGCACCGGCTCCTTCCCTTCTTTAACAATAAGACCCGTGTCCAGGGCCACCGTGGCCAGAGCTATGACTCCATGCCCGCACATGGTGCTGAAACCTTGGTTATGCATGAACAGGACACCGAAATCCCCGTCCGGAGTGACCGGTTCGGTGATGATCGCTCCGTACATATCCGCATGTCCCCTGGGCTCCCACATCAACCCAGTCCGCAGATAGTCCAGGTTTTCCTGAGCATAACGCCTCTTTTCAAGGATGGTATCTCCTGGGATGTCCTCGATTCCCCCGGTAATGATCCTCAAGGGCTCGCCTGCGGTATGGGCATCTATGGTGGTTATGACTTGCCAGTCTTTCGGAGGCTTCCAGTCTTTAAGCATTCTATTCCTCCATTTATTTGAGCTGAGTTAAAATTCAGGCTCAACACAACTATTCAGTTTATTTATTGGTATGGTTCTCACACATTCCATTGGCGTTACGTTCTACTCTGGATTAAACCGGATTATGTGTCACTTTGTAGATTGCAGATTCCCGGTAGCCTGTTATGACCCTGAAGTAACCGCTTAAGAGCCGATCAGAAGCGGCATCTCCCGTATCCACCAAGAAAGGCCGGCCGTAAAGCGTGTTTATCTTCTGTTGGGTAGCGATGATGATGATATTTTCTTTCCCAACCTTCTTTATGATCTCCGGGCTGACCTGCTGATTCCCTCTCCCCAGCAAATAGCCCTGGCCACCGATCGGGGTGACGATGAGTTTCGCTTTCTTCCCTTTGATTTTTTTAAGCAGCTCTTTTTCGCTCAAATCCTTCCCGACAAGCTTTCCCCCATGAACCAGGTCCACACCCAGAAGCGAACTTTCCAGGCCCAGTCTTTCCATGACCGCCCTGGTTGTGGTCCCCGGGCCGATGATGTAAAAGTATTCAGCAGACATGTTCTCTGCCACATCATGGGCGATGGCTTCCTGATTATACCTTTCGTCCCCTGAGCTGCCCGCCTTGAGATTCTGGATATAGCTTTTTCTGAAAGGGATCTTCAAATAGCCGTATAATCTTGCCGACAGGATTCCTTTCCTATAATCATCCTCATCGATGTCCATGACCTCTGCCTCTTTGATCTTTCTCGCTTTCCCCTGAACGAACAGAGCTGCCAGCTCCCCTGCTACCGAGGGATTACAGGCGAACACGGCTGAATGGACCTTCACGCCAGCTGGGATGCCTAAAACAACCTGAGCATCACCGATAGCTTCGCAGATATCCCTTGCCGTGCCATCGCCTCCGCTGAAAAGCAGCAGGTCCACGCCCCTGTTTCTCATTATTCGGGCCGCTTTTTTGGTGTCAGAAGCAGTGGTCATTGAAGCTCTCCCGACTCCGATGACTTCTGGTGAGAATCCGCAGCGAACGACCACTCTCTCCCCCATCTCATCAGCACAGGTGATTATTTTTATCTCTCCTTTAATAGGCTTGAGCTTTTCCAGCGCTTCTTCGGTACGCTGCCAGGATTGGGGTTTCGCTCCGAGCTTTTTCGCCTTTTCGAGAACATCCGATCCATCTGTTCCCTTCAAACCGACCCGTCCGCCCATCCCGGCAATCGGATTAATCAGCAATCCCAGTCTCTTCATAGGCAATCAACTTAACAAACTTCTCGTTAATACCTGAACCAAACCATATTTATGCAAGATACCTTCCCTTGCTTTTAACATTGAGAAAAATGAATGTCAATTGCCAGGCAGCCTGGAGCCACGCTGATGATGATTGACAAATACCCCTCTTACAGTCAGAATAAAACGAATTTTTTTTCATCTTGAGGTGGACCGTGAAGGATGAGCGAAGCGGAAGGATCGTCATTGTCTCCCACTGCATACTGAACGTCCACTCCCTGGAAGATAACCTGGCCATCTATCCCGGCCTTGAAGAGGATGTGGTCGACCTCCTTATTCAAAAAGGTGTCGGCCTCTACCAAATCCCCTGTCCTGAAGTGGAACTGTCTGGCATCTTCAGGCAGGCCCTGCCCAAGGAACACTATGACCATCCCAAGATAAGAAAAGTCTACCGCAACCTGGCTGAGAATATCGCTAAAACACTGAAATGGTACCTCAAAAAAGGATACGAAATTGCTGCCGTGATCGGAGCAGAGGGAAGCCCCACCTGCGGTGTAAACTTTGTGGGCAGATGGAAGAAAGACACTAAAGGAAAACGGGAGTTCCCGAGGGATGTCGAATTCGTGCCAGGGATGGGAGTCTTCATGGAAGAGTTCAAAAAATCTCTGGATGAAATTGGCGTCTACCCGAACTGGATCGGGATCCCGGGGAAGTCATTACGGTCAATAAAGCCAAAATCCTTCGAAAGGACTCTCCAAGAGATCGATAAGATGATAGGACCCTGAGAGAATCCGGAAGCCCTGAGCGGGAAATCGCCCCTTGATTGACAGTCAGGAACGGTTTGGTATAATTAGCTTTACCTTAATCCTACGGTCAAGAATTATTATTCCCTGTTCCAGAGCTTCAACTCACAATACGAAATCGGCTGCACGCCATTTGCCATAAACGAACAGGAACTCCGGTTGAAAAAATCAGTTCTTTTGGAATAAATAACAGAGAATCAGACGGTAACATGTTTTATCCGGCGGAGGAGACTTGAGTGAATTATTAAGAATACTTGAAAATGAAATTCAAATCGCAGCCTTGTCTTTTTTAGGCATTGTCTACCTCTTTCGGATTATCTGGTTGTTTAAATTCGTCTATCACAAAGAAAGAACCTATCCTGCTGGCAGCGCCAGGACTGGCGTCATCTACTCGATGATGAATGTTGCCATGCCCTGGGCGATGGAATCCGTACGAAAAAAGCCCTTCTTCTATGTTCAGTTTGTAATATTCCATATCGGTGTTTCTGCGGCGATCAGTTCGACGTTCATCATTCCTTATTGGCCGGGTCTGTTCAAGGTCAAAGCTGTGGTTATCCTGTTCCAGCTTTCGACCGGAGCGGCCCTAATAGTCGGCCTGCTCAGGCTTTTTAGGCGACTCTCCAACCCGGCCCTGAGGCTGATCAGCAGTCTCGATGATTATGCCTCTCTTATCTTGATGATACTGTTCTTTGCAGCCGGAATAATAGCCATCCCAAACAGGTACGAAACGGATGAGTGGCCGCTTATAGTCTTCTTTGCGATAACAGCATTTCTTCTCATTTACGTCCCCTTCTCTAAAATAGGTCACTACCTTTACTACCCGTTCACGCGATATTTCCTCGGAAAGACAATGGGACATAGAGGTATTCTGCCGAGAAAAAAATCCAAAACAACGACAGGAGCAGACTCAAATCAATAGTGAATTCATTTTTATGATCAGAGATGTTTCCGGACTGAGACAAAAGGCGAACAGAAGTGAGCGACGACAAAGTTGATACGTCCAAGGTGGTGAATCTGCCTTTGGAGACAAAAACACAGAAAAAAGCCAAGGAAGATCGACTGCGATGTGTCGCCCAGGGCCAGCTTAAGCTTTATGATCCAAAAGCCAATAATGTTCAGAGGTTTATCGACCTGCTCAGCCAGAGAATAAACCGGCCCATCGCCATCTCCTTGTTGGCCTGCGTCCACTGCGGCATGTGTGCAGACTCCTGTCATTACGCGCTGGCCAGGCCGGCTGATCCTACGATGACCCCGGCCTATAAGGCTGACCAGATACGCCGGATATTCAAGAGGCATAGGGATTGGACCGGGCGGATCATTCCCTGGTGGGTGCATGCGCGCTCTCCAGCCAGCGATGAAGACCTTAACCGCTTGAAAAACATCGTCTTCGGGATGTGCAGTCAATGCCGACGCTGTACTCTGAACTGCCCGATGGGAGTGGATACCGCGGCTTTGATCCGGATGACGAGGGGCATTCTCACCGAATTGGGTATTGTCCCAGAAGGCGTGTTCAATGTGAGCCGGGACCAGTGGGAGACCGGGAATCAAATGGCGGTCACGGAGGAAGATTATCTGGAAACTCTGGAATGGATGAAAGAGGAAGTCCAGGAAGAACTCGGAGTTCCCGAAGTCGATATCCCGGTGGATAAAAAAGACTGTGATTTTATGTACACCATCAATCCCCGGGAGATAAAATTCGACCCAAGGTCTATAGCCCATGCCGCCAAGATATTCCACTTTGCCGGAGAAAGCTGGACCATGCCGAAATGGGGTTGGGACCAGACGAATTTCGGGCTCTACTCCGGAGATGACAGATTGGGAGCTTACGTGGCCAGGAATCTTTACGAAGCGGCTAAAAAGCTGCGGGCGAAAAGGATCGTGATCTCTGAATGCGGGCACGGCTACCGTTCCACACGATGGGAAGGCTATAACTGGGCCGATTATGATCAAAAAATCCCGACCGAATCGGTCGTTATCACGCTTATCCGCTACATAAAAGAAGGACGGATCAAGGTGGACCCAGCCCTTAACCCGGAGCCTGTGACTTTCCATGATTCCTGCAATATCGCCCGCTCCGGTGACCTGGTCGAAGAACCCCGCTGGATACTCAAACGGGTATGCTCGGATTTCAGGGAAATGCATCCGAACCGGACTGAAAATTTCTGCTGCGCCGGCGGCAGCGGCCTGCTGTCCATGGCGGAATACCGCCCTCTTCGCCTGGAGGTCGCAAGAATAAAAGCAGAACAGCTTAAGGCGACAGGCGCGAAGCTTGTCTGCACGATATGTCATAACTGTGTCGACGGCCTCAATGACCTGATCAGGCACTACAAGCTGGAAATGAAGGTGGTCCAGGTATTAGACCTGGTGGCGAACGCCTTGATCGTGCCGGGAAAAGAGCCTTCTTTCCAGAAATGACTGGTCTCGTTCCCTTTCCCTGAATCCCTTAAAAATCCTTAAAACCTTTTCGAGCAAGAAAAGGTTGTAATCTGCCCAAGGCATGAGTATAATTTTGAATCTCTCGATGAGAAAGTCCTTCATTAAACATTCATCTCCAGATTATCCCATCCTCTCAGACTCAGATTCATGGTATTCAAATTTATGTTTACAAATCCTGTTTTAAGGAGAGAGAAATATGAAAAAAGCCAAAATCCAAAATCCTCTTTATCTCAGAAGGCCGGTTGCATTTCTCGTTATCCTTGTTCTTATCTTCTCGTTTTCAGCTTTCGGGCTTGCTGAAAACACTCCGATCAAGAAAGCCAATTATAAGCTGGCCGCGCGCTTCACGCCCGCCAAGATGCAAAAAATGGTCTTTTCCATTTCTGTCGATGCGCACTGGCTGAAACACAGCGACCGCTTCTGGTATTCTTATGAAACCAGCGAAGGCAAAATATTCTATATTGTGGACCCTGTTCGAAAGACAAAACGGCCTATGTTCGATAACGTCAAAATGGCGGCCGAGCTGACCCTGATCACCAAGGACCCTTATGATGCCAAGCACCTTCCCATCGATAGAATAAAGTTCGTCAAGGAGGACAGGGCCATCCAGTTCGAAGTGGAAAGCTCCCAGGAAGAAAAAGAGGAAGCGGTAAAAAAGGAAGAAGAGAAAAAGAAGGTGGAGAAGAAAGAGGAAAAAATAGAAAAAGAGATTGAAAAAGAAAAGGAGAAAAAGGAAGAAGAGGTTCCCAAAAAAAAGGAAAAACCCAAGAAAAAAATCTTCTATTTCGAGTACGACCTGACCACGGGCAAGCTTACCGTACTCAAAGACTATGAAAAACCGCCAAAGCGGCCAGACTGGGCCTCCATCTCTCCAGACGAACAGACCATTCTTTTTGCCCGCCACCATAACCTCTACACTATGGATAAAGCCAACTACGAGAAAGCCCTGAAAGACGAGAAAGACAAGGATATCGTGGAACAGCAGCTGACTACTGATGGCGAGGAATACTACAGCTATGCCCAGCGAGACAGGGGCGAGACCAACGTGGACAAGGAAAAGAACAAGGACAAGCGCAAAGGCGTTCGGGTCATCTGGTCCAGGGACTCTAAAAAGTTTGCGATGATCAGGTCTGACGAGCGGAAAGTCAAAGACCTGTGGGTCATCAATTCTGTCGCTGAATCCCGGCCCACTTTGGAGACCTATAAATACCAGATGCCCGGCGAATCCGAATCGCCTGTCCTTGAGGTCTTGGTCTTTGAACTCGAGTCAAAGAATAAAATCAAGGTCGATATAGATAAGTTCAAAGACCAGACCGTCTCCATCCTGACCGCACCGCGTCTGGCAAAGGACCGGGATGACGAAAACCGCCCCAGCCTCTGGCTGTCCGAAACGCCGGACAAGCTCTATTTCTCCCGCACCAGCCGCGACCTGAAGCGCATCGACATCTGTGTGGCAGATGCCGTGACCGGTGCGACGAAAGTTTTGATAGAGGAACGGCTCAATACCTATGTCGAAACCAGGCAGTTGGGACTGGTCAACAACGGGAAAGAGCTCATCCACTGGTCAGAACGCAACGGCTGGGCCCATTTCTATCTTTTTGACGGGGATGGCAACCTGAAAAGCCAGATCACTTCCGGCCCCTGGCACTGCGAGGGTATCGAGGGAATCGATGAAAAGAATCGGATTCTCTATTTTACGGCCAACGGCCACGAGGAAGGTGAGGACCCGTATTATTATCACTTGTACAAGATCAACTTCGACGGAACAGGCCTCAAACTGCTCAACAAGGGCAATTTCAGTCACAGCACGAGCATGTGCGATTCCAACCGCTTTTTTGTGGATAACTACTCCCGTGTCGATACGGTTCCCGAATCCGTCCTTTACGACAATCAGGGAAACCTCCTCCAGAAACTGGAAATAACCGACCTCTCTCTCCTTGTTCAAGCTGGGTTCAAATTTCCTGAGACCTTCCAGGTCAAGGCTGACGACGGGATCACCGACATTTACGGAGTCATGTACAAACCGTTTGATTTTGACGAGACCCTGCTCTATCCAGTCATCGCCTATGTCTATCCGGGGCCACAAACAGAAAGCGTGCCTAAATCTTTTTCGGCAAGGTCGAGCAACATCGCGTTGGCCCAGTTCGGCTTCATCGTCATCTGTGTGGGCAACCGCGGCGGGCATCCAGCCCGGTCCAAGTGGTACCACAATTACGGCTACGGGAACCTCAGAGACTACGGGCTCGCCGACAAAAAAGCGGCCATCGAGCAGCTGGCAGACAGACATCCCTACATTGACATCGATAAGGTCGGTATCTACGGCCACTCCGGAGGCGGGTTCATGTCCACAGCAGCCATGCTGGTCTATCCCGACTTTTTCAAAGTGGCGGTATCCTCTGCTGGCAACCACGAAAACAATGTCTACAACAGATGGTGGAGCGAGAAGCATCACGGGGTCAAAGAGGTCGTGGACAAAGACGGGAACATCACATTCGAATACAGCATCGAGAAGAACTCCGAGATCGCAAAAAATTTGAAAGGAAGGTTGCTCCTGACCACAGGAGACATTGATAACAACGTCCATCCGGCTAACACTCTGAGGCTGGTCAATGCGCTCATCCGGGCCAACAAACGTTTTGATTTTTTTACCTTCCCCGGACAGCGTCACGGCTTCGGTGATATGAACGATTACTTTTTCTGGATAAGAGCCGACTATTTCTGCAAGCACCTCATCGGAGATTACTCCCAGAGCGTGGACATGGTCGAGCTCAACCGGGAAAAGGAGATGACCGGCAACAAAAGCAGAGGAAGATAAAGCAAACTGGATCTGGTCAGTCTTTCTCGGGTTGAACATAAGAACTATTTTGTGTGGGTGATTGAATAATTAAAATACACGCTATCTTGAAGAAGGTCTTTTTATATATCTATCAACTAGTCCGGAGAAAGAAAAAACTGAAATTTATGCGTCTATTTTCAGCAGCTTTTTGGCATTCAGGCCGAGCATACTCGATTTATCTTCTGAGGAAACATCCAGGCTTTTGATGCTCTCCACCATTTTCTCCAGACTCCCGATCTGATGGGGATAATCGCTGCCGGCAAGAATATGGCCCGCACCCGCAAAATCAACAGCAAGCCGCAGTGCTTTTACGTCAAAGTTCACCGAATCATAGTAAAAATCCTTCAAATATTCACTCGGAGGTCTACTGATATGTTCCCGGCACTCTTTGAAGGCATAATACCCTCTATCGAGGCGTTCCGCAAGATAAGGAATAGCTCCTCCCAGATGAGCGAGGACCCATCTTACTCCGGGGAATTTCTCAACAACTCCACTAAAGACCAGTTTTGCTGCGGCAAGCGTAGTATCAAAAGTAAATCCAACTAACGGCATAAGCCAGTATTCAGTCATGGCCTCAACTCCTACCGGAAAATTCGGATGGATATAGAACACCGCGGCTAGCTCATTTGCCTTTTCATACAGCGGCCAAAACCGCTGGTCGCTCAAGGCAATCCCATTTATGTTGCTGTAAACCATCACCCCCTTGAAACCCAATTCATTGAATACACGTTCAAGCTCAACGATCGAAGCCTCGGGGTCGTTCAGGGGAAGCGTGGCTAAAGCAGTGAACCGGCCTCTGTGCTCAGCCATTATTTCCGCAAAACTGTCATTGACCTTTTGGGCCAACTCGACGGACCGCGCGGGCGTTTCGATTTGGGTTCCAGGAGTGGTGAAGGTCAGAATCTGCAGGTCAACGCCAGCATCCTTTACAGCTTTTTCCCTCGATGCTATATCCCTGTGCTCAGGAACAAGGATATTGTAATCTCCAGGGTAATGGAGCAGCGGATTATGCTCCTTATCAAAAGTGACTTTAACCCTACTCGGCCCTTTTTTAACTGCCTCAACATACTCAGGAGGATAGAAATGATTGTGAAAATCGATAATAGTCATCTGGCCAACTCCTTTTTATTTTTTTTGATCCATAACAGATAGACGGGGATCCCGGCAAAGATTATAGAAAGTCCAATCACACTTTCTCTTGGATCGGATATGACTTGATTGGCGACTATTGCCAGGGAGGAAATAATGAACACGGCAGGAACGACCGGATAGCCCCAGATTTTGTACTGGCGAATGATATTCGGCCGTCGCCGAAGCAAGAATAAACCGAATGCCATGAAAGCAAAGAAAATCCACTCAGTGTAAACAACCCGCGTGAAAAGCTCTTTATAGGTTCCGGTTGCTACAAGAATTGCTGACCAAACCGCCTGGATGACAATTGCCCTGTGAGGCGTGAGGTATCGGGGATGGACTTCTCCCAACCAGCGAAAAAGAAGGCCATCTTTGGCCATGGCATAATACACTCGAGGACCGCAGAGAACAATGCCGCTCAAAGCCCCGAAGGTTGAAAAAATCACCAAGGATGACATAACCGAGCCTCCGCCATAACCGAGCAAGGCGTCAGCCGTATCCGCAGCGATCCGTGTGGATGAGGCAACGACATCCAGCGGCAGGATATACATGTATACGGCATTCAAAGCGATATAGCACAAGGTCACTATGATCGTGCCCAGCATCAAAGCCCTGGGAATAATCTTGCGGGGATCAACTGTTTCCTCGGAACTATAGGTGACCATATGCCACCCGCCAAAAGCGAATAATCCAGCAACCAAAGCCAGGAAAAAATGATTAAGGGAGATTCCATTATCGGCAATACTCTGGGCTGCATAATGGTCCGGGATTCTTGAACCGAGACTAAATCCCATGATAACAATGAAAACTATCGCAACCACCTTACCCAGAGTAAAAAGTGTCTGAACCATACTCCCCTGCTTGACTCCAAAGTAATTGATAACAGAAATCCCAAAAATCGCAGCTATGGCTGCAGCTTTAATTCCTCTGTTTCCAAGAGGAATAAAAAATCCTAAATAGCGCGCAAATATGACAGCAATCGCCGCAATAATCCCTGAATGGATGCTCCAGAACATCCCCCAACCCCATAAGAAGCCAACTCCTGGCGAATACGCCTCCTTCAGATAAACATATACGCCCCCTGATTGAGTGAAAATCGAAGCCATTTCGGCACAGACAAGAGCACCAAAGAATGTCAGAACTCCCGCCACCAGCCAGACTAGGAATACCCCAACTACAGAGGGAACCTGTCCTGTAATCTCGGAGGGCTGGACAAAAATGGAAGCCCCGATTATGGTTCCAGCAACCATTGCCGTTGCATGAGGCAGGCCGATTGCCCTCCTCAATTCAGTTTTTGGCGCTGCTTTCATCGCTCAGCCTTGTTGCCGTTCAATGTCAATAGCCAGTCACATCAAAAGTCTGTTACTGCCGCAAAACACCTGGTTCTCATATCCTGATTATTTATTCAGGAATCTGCTTCTCTTTCTGCTTCCTTTTAAAATACATAAAGGACATCAATCCAATGGCCATGAATATCAAACCTGCCCAGGCCTGTTTTGGCTTCTCTATCAGAGTATTGACAACAAAAAAGCCGGTGATGATGATGAACAGCGCAGGTGTAAAGGGATAGCCGAAAGTTCTATAGGTCCGGAGAGCATCCTTTTTCTTGTGCCGCAAGATGAAAATGACAAAGGCGGCAAGCGCGAAAAATATCCAATCGATGAATACCACGTAGGTGATAACATCCTCAAAAGTGCCCCAGAACAACAATAAGATGATGGCCCAGGCGGACTGGATAAGGATGGCATTGACGGGCGTCCGGAACCTGGGATGAACCCAGGCCAATTTTTTAAAAAAGAGGCCGTCATCAGCCATGGCATAATAAATCCTGGGAGCGGAAAGCGTGTATATCCCGGCTGTTCCAACCACAGAGATAGCGATGATGACTGCGATCAGGTTTCCTCCGAAAGGCACCACTGTACTGACCGCATCTGCGGCCAGGCTCTCAGAGCCGACGATTTCAGGAAGCGGCAACAAAAAGAGATAAGCCAGATTGGTCAGCAGGTAAACCAGAGCCACGATCAGAGCTCCTAAGACCATTGCTCGAGGAACATTTTTCTGGGCATCCCTGGCCTCTCCCGCGACGAATGAAGCATGCTGCCAGCCTCCGTAGGACCACAAGACCCCGATGAGCGCCAGCCCGAAGGCGACAAAAAGATTTCCGGAGGAAACAGCCTGGCCTGTCTGAGAACTCATCAGCCCGGGATTTCCCATGAACAATCCCACCGCAATGATGCCCGCGATACCGATGAGTTTGAGTCCGGTGAAGATATTGGAGAAGACCTCTCCGGCTTTCACTCTCAGGATATTGATAATCGTGAGGATTATGATCGATGAGACAGCCACCGCTTTAATCCCCGTATCGCCAAACGGAATGATAAAGCCAAGATAATAAGCAAAAGCGATATTCAAGGCAGCCAGAGAGCCGGAATTGATGACCAGCAGATAAGCCCACCCGTACAAAAAACCGAAGAGATCCCCGAAGCCTTCTTTCAGGTAAACGTAAACTCCTCCGGCCTGGGGAAACATGGCTCCCAGCTCGGCAAAAGTGAGAGCGCCAGTCAGAGTGATGATTCCGCCCAAAGCCCAGACCAGGAGGATCAACAGCGGTGAAGGAAGATGTCCGGCAATCTGGGAAGGAGTCAGAAAAATGCCCGAGCCCACACAGGACCCGATGGCAATCATGGTCAGTCCATAAAGAGTGAGCTCTTTTCTCAGGGTGGTCATTTCATGTTTCCTGATGATCCAGCCTTATCCATCCGCCTTCGGCATTCCTTCCCGCGCCTTGAAAAGAGCATCTGTTGATAAATATCGATAAAATATCACTGGGAAACACCAGCGATCCCCGGTTGATAAATGTAGTCATAAGCACCTCATTGATCCACGGGTGTTTTTTCAAGAAGATATTCCGCCTTTTCTCCGTGGCAGCAATCCTCTGAGAGTTTTCTCTCCGCGATCAATGATGATTTCTTATTCATTAAATGGCTTCTCTGGTTTATATAACAAGACAAGAGGAAGTTCAACTGAGAATAACACAGAAAAATCCATTGCTCAGAGCATTAGATTTGACACCTTTGTGTGTGGATAATTCAATAGCTAAAATACTCGGAAATGACATCGCTCCCTTCAGTCTTATAACGTTATTTCCGTGTATCATACTCATTCAATTACCCACAATATCTGGAAGAGAATCGATAATATTTTGGGTCAAGTTAAGATATAATAGCATCGATTCTAGCCAAAAAACCGCAGTTCCTTAAAAAAGGAAAAAGGATGAAACACAAATTTCCAAACGCAACCAGGGTTCTCGCTCTCTTTTTTTTGTTCTTGGTGATACTGCTTACTCTTAGATGTCGGAAAAGCGAAATCCCCGGGAACTTTATTTTGATCGAGCCTGATGACTCTCCGGAAGATGTCGTCCGGAAAGCCGCCCAGGTCGTCCCCTCTGCGCGACAGCTTTCCTGGCAGGAGATGGAATTCACAGGATTCTTGCACTTCACTGTGAACACCTTCACAGACAGAGAATGGGGAACGGGCAAAGAAGAGCCTGCCTTGTTTAATCCCGTTGAGCTCGATGCCCGCCAGTGGGTCAGGGTCTGTAAGGATGCGGGCATGAAACAGCTCATCCTGACCGCTAAACATCACGACGGTTTCTGTCTCTGGCCGAGCAGGCAGACAGAGCATTCCGTAAAAAACAGTCCCTGGCGCGATGGAAAAGGAGACGTAGTCAGGGAGGTATCCGACGCCTGCCAGGAAGCGGGGCTGAAATTCGGAGTATATCTCTCCCCCTGGGACAGGCATGAGCCCACCTACGGAAACTCTCCGGCATATAACTCATTTTTCAAGAATCAGTTGAGAGAGCTCCTTACCGAATACGGCCCCATCTCTGAAGTCTGGTTCGATGGAGCCTGCGGGGAAGGACCTGACGGCAAAAGGCAGGTCTATGACTGGGAAGGATACCACCGTCTCATCCGCCGCCTTCAGCCTCAAGCGGTCATCGCCATAATGGGTCCGGATGTCCGTTGGGTAGGGACTGAGACAGGCTACGGCCGGGAAACAGAATGGAGCGTGGTTCCCATACTTCCCCAGGAATGGAAAAGCCTGCCAGATGACCTTTTCCAACATCCTTACTCTATTCGTTTTATTCCTCGAGGGGACCGCGTTGAGGCAGACCTGGGCAGCCGGGAGAAACTCAAGAGCGCCACAGCCTTGGCCTGGTATCCTTCAGAGGTTGACGTTTCCATCCGGCCAGGCTGGTTCTACCATCCCAGCCAGGATAGCCAGGTCAAAACACCTGAGAAATTGGTTGATATCTACTATAGCTCGGTGGGGCGCAATTCGCTGCTTCTTCTCAACATCCCTCCTGACCATCGGGGCCTCATCCACGAAAACGATGGCAAAAGTTTGCAGGGAATGCGGACCATCCTTGAAGCCACATTCAAGACAAACTTCGCACACTTGGCAAAGACAACTGCCAGCAGCGAGCAGAGAAACCATCGGGCTTTGAATACTGTCGACCAGGACAAAGATACCTACTGGGCATCAGAAGAGGCAGCAAAATCAGCAACACTCGAGTTTGAGCTCAAGGAGGAGAAGATATTCAACCGGGCTCTCTTGCAGGAATACATCCCAAAAGGGCAGAGGATCGAAGAATTCCTGTTGCAAGCTTGGAACGGGACCAACTGGGAAACATTCGCCAGGGGCACGACGGTGGGCTACAAGCGCTTGCTCCGGTTTCCGCCTGTAACCGCAAAAAAGATCCGCCTCATCATCTCCAGTTCAAGAGCTGCTCCCTCTCTCTCTGAGTTCGGACTGTTCAAATCACCCCTGACAGTGTCCGAATGACAGCAGAGCCGAAGATCAGGTATCCCTTATTGGGCATGAAAGAGCGATGAGGCAGGAATGGCCTGCTTCTCGATACCGGGTCCGGAATAAGAGACCTCGAAATCGACTCCTCCCGTTTTCTGGAAAAAGCCGACCGTTATCGGATGGAATCCGGCTGCAAGCGCGATCCGGCCCATGCCTTCCAGTGACCCGTGCAGCCCATCATTATCCACCACAAGGTCCTCTCCGATGTACAGACGGCTGCCGTCATCTGAAGCCACATAAAACCTGTAGACTCCGTCCCTGGGCACTTTTATGTATCCGGTGAATCTGAAGGCGAAGTATTCCTTTTGTGCTCTCGGGCTGATGTCAAAACTCGCCACTCCCCCTGAAGCCACTGGCTTCTGGGCATCAAAATCCGGAAGCCGGTCCCATGTGCCGTGAAAATACTCATAGATTAATCCTGAAGCCAGTTCGGTTGTCGTTTCCGCCGGACGAGGCATGACTTTGGTGAACGTTTTTCCGACCACCGCGCTTATCGCCTGGCCGCCACGAAAAATCTGGCATCGGACCGTCGTCGTCCTGTCCAGCTTGATCGGTTTTTTATAAACAGGAGCATCAGCTGTCGGCAGACTGCCGTCAAGAGTGTAGCGGATGTTCACCCGCTCCAGGTTGCTGGATAGGCTAACCTTTAACTCATCGCAGAATATATCGTTTTCTGCGCTGATCTCCGGCGCCCTGACGACCTCAGGCTTTCCATCAAATTCCAGCACGATCACCGAGACGACAGGGTCCGGAGCTTCATCAGGCACGGATATAACGGCAGACCCATGTTCGTAGGCAATGTCCAGCCGGTTCTGGGGGTCGGCCAATAAATAAACCGACCTGGCCTGGCTGACCAGCCCGGGAACCTGGAGGTTCCCATCCTCTGGCCAGTCAAACACATGGAGGAATAGCTTATCCTTTTTTGTCGTAGAGCGGCCCCAATCCAGCCTGGAGAACAGGCTGGCTGTCGTGGCGTAAATACTCTCACCGTTGATCCGCATCCATTCGCCCATGGCTTGTAACCGCTCAATGCTCTGCGGGGGAAAAAGGCCTTCGGCTGTGGGTCCGACGTTCAACAGAAAATTCCCGCCTTTGCTGGCGATATCCACCAGTTTGCGGATCAGGTCTTCAGTCGATTTCCAGTTATGGTCGTTCTTGTTGTACCCCCAGTGGTCGTTCATGGTCATGCAGGTTTCCCAGTCATAACCAAGACCGGTGGCCGGAATCTCCTGTTCCGGAGTCCCGAAGTCTCCGGAGGCTGTCTCCGGGTCAAAGGTCCCGGCCATGCCTGCGCGTCCTTTGCCCACACGGTTGTTGATGATGATATTCGGCTGGAGCGAGCGGACATAGTGATAAAGGTCACGTCCTCTCTCGAAATCCCAGGTGTTCTCCCATTCGCCGTCAAACCAGAGGACACCGATTTCGCCATAATTGGTGACCAACTCCTTTACCTGGCCCTTCATGTATTCCACATAACGGTTGAAATCGGCTCCCTCAGCGGAACGTTCTTCCCAGTTGCGCCGGGGCAGGTAATCCGGATGATGCCAGTCCATGATCGAATGGTACCAGCACATTTTGATGCCCTGTTTTCGGCACTCAGCAGCCAGTTCCTTGAGGATATCCTGCTTAAAAGGAGTGGCATCTATGACATCGTAATCGGTCTGCTTGGAATCGAACAAACAGAAGCCGTCGTGGTGCTTGCTGGTGATAACGATGTACTTCATACCCGCATCTTTGGCTGCACTGACCCATTCTTTGGCGTTGAACTTCACCGGGTTGAACTGGGAGGTAAATTTCTCGTACTCTTTCACCGGGATCTGGGCTGTGGTCAGAATCCATTCCGCATGCCGGGTTTCGCCCTTCCATTCGCCAGCCGGTACGGCATACAGCCCCCAGTGGATGAACAGGCCGAAACGAGCCTCCCGCCACCAGGACATCCGCTTATCCCTCTCTTCTTTCGTCTCCTTGATCATCAAGCCCTTCTCCCCGTCTTCCTTTGTCGATATGCTGCAGGATAAGAAAAAGACTGTGGAAAAAATCATAAGACACAGAGGGATCGACCTGAAAAACATACTTTTTTTTCTCATTTTCCCATCCTTATTATTGTTATATCTCTGTGTTTATTTATACCGGGCGAAAAGAATTGTCCAGAGTTATTTTAGGGAGGATATGGATGTTTGAGAATTCTCAGCGGTGATTATACTCTGATCGATTGCCAGCCAATGTTTCCGTAGGCTTTCATGCCCATGTAGACAATCCCGGCCGCTATCAGTATTCCCACCGGAATGGCATAGGGAATGAAGGTCATTAGGAAGTGAACCAAGCCCAGAAATGCAGGGACAACAAACATTATAAAACCGGAAAGACCTCTTTGACTTTCGGCGGCTCCTCCGTATCTCCGGGAAAAAGGAAAATCACTTCTACCGATAAAGGCCAGGACCAGGCTGCTGATGACCATATTCAGGAAAGCCAACACAATGTCATCCATTACAGCAGGTCCCCAGACCAGGAGGACTAAGATGACAAGCGGAGTAAACACGGGAAGGCCATATTTGACGATCATGGCCTTCAGGCTTCCTCTTTGGATATCTCCGGGCCTGGCAAAGGGAAGAGCGTGGTAAACCCAAGCCGCCTCGTACTGGTCACTGAAACGCTGCTGCAAAACAACGACAGGAATGAGAATACATCCCAAGTAGAGGAAGATAATATATTTTGGCGTGGAGGGAAGCGACTGCAAATTCTCCAGGATATTTTTCTCACCGATCAGGGTCAGAACAAAGGCGATGATCAGCATGTATCCGAAAGTCGGATAGGTCTTGAGCTTGAATTTCCTGTCCCGGGAAGAAAGCCGCCACGACAGTTGAAAGACAGCTCTCTCTGCCGGATCAGACGTGAACAATCGAGAAAAAAACGCGGGCAGATTCCACCGCTCTACCTTATCCTTTTGTTCCCTTTTTCCCGAAGTACCCACAGTTTCCATCTGGGAGATGGCCCGGTTGAATCCCGGAGCGAGAAACCGGATGACGACAACAATACTTGCAACAGGAACGAGCAATCCCAAAAGAGAAAGTATAATTTTGGGCCCGCTCAAGTCTCCGTTAACAGCCGCATCGATAGGCGCGGCCATCCAGGCCGGCGGAACAAGATATGTCCACCACCGGATGGGAAATGTGAAGCTTTTGAGCGCATCGAACTCGATGAGACGGGGAAGGAGCTGATAACTGCCCATGGCAAAGGCAGCCATAAAAATCTGGAAATAGAGGATAATATCCCTGAAGTGCTCTCCGCCGGAGATCTTCATCAACAGGAGATAGAACACGTTAGCCACAAACACCACGAACAGGACAGAGAAGATCAGAGAAACGAGGAAAACAAGGGTGAACACAGGGCCGAGTTTGAAAGTCCCGATGGCGATCGAGGCTGCAGACAGGGAGAGCGTGATCAGCATGATATAGATCATGATATGAGCCAGGCGGGCCACCACCAGTGTCCGGCTGTCCACGGGTCGAGGCAGGAGAATGGCATTATCCGTCGTATCCAGCAGCACTGAAGTGAAATCCGAGATCAGAGCCACTGCGGTCATGACCATAATGATGGCAAAGACAAGGACCATGGAGACGAACAGATCTTGAATCCCCAGGAGCATGAGTCCGACTAAGACTCCTATGAAGGCATATATAAAAGCGATCCATGCCAGAGAGTTGGACATCTGTTTTTTGCTCTTTCTCTGGACGACGGATTTCTCCTGCCGGTTATCATCAGTTAATTTGGCCCATAAAATAACCCGGAATTTTTTATAATCCACTTTCAGCAACCGGAATAATCCCTTGAAAAGGTCTATTATGCTGAGGATGAAATCCGTCATTCGGCCTCTTTCCTGTGGAAGGCGGAAATTATATCTTGAGCTTTCTCTGCATGTCCGCTGCTGCCGGTGAGCTGCGAAAAAATCCGCTCCAGAGATTTTCCTTTATTCATGGCCTGCAGTTCATCGAAAGTCCCGTTGGCGATGACCACACCCTTATCGATAATGATGATCCGGTTACAGATGCGCTCGACGACATCCATGATATGGGAACAGTAGAAGATGGTCTTTCCCTCAACCGCCAGTTGAGCCAGGATCTCCTTGATCACGATAGCTGTGTTGGCATCCAGACCAGCAAGCGGCTCGTCCAGGAAAAGAATATCCGGATCATGGATCATGCCGGCAACGATCAGTACTTTTTGTTTCATCCCTTTGGAGAAGGCGTTCATGCGCACGTCGGCTTCTGATTTGAGACCGAACTGCTCGAGCATTTTAAGGGACCTCGCTTCTGTTTCTTCCCGAGAGATTCCATAAATCTGGCCGATGAACCGGAGATATTCCAGGGGAGTGAGGGTATCATACAGGGCGGCTGTCTCCGGCACATATCCGATACGCTGTTTGACTTCCAGAGGCCTCTCGGCCACATTCAGCCCGAAGACAGTGACCTCTCCCTCAAAATCAGACAGCATCCCGATGAGAATTTTTACGGTTGTGGTTTTCCCGGCTCCGTTCGGTCCGATGTACCCGATGATCTGACCGGGAAAGATATCCAGGTCAATATCACGGAGCACATAGTTCTTCCCGTCATAGCTTTTTTTCAAATCACGGATGGTGATAATAGGTCGAGTTTCAATCATTGCCCTGCCTTCCTAAATAATACAATACGTCTGTCCGGGACTTTGGTTTTAGACAAAGTCTCTCTGTACATCATTCTAAGTCATCCATTATACATGCAATCGTTGACCATAGGAATGAAGTTTTTTCATGCCGCAGGTTCTCTGCCATGTGGTGTGCGTCATAATAAAAAGATATTCGGGGAATGGTCGTTTTCCCCATCTTCGAATATATTTTTCTATCATACCTTGATTTATTGACTCCATAAAAATGGCAGAGAACCTTTTTAATGACTGCTTAATTTCACGAAAAATACAAAGAAAAGCGACTAATATGTTATTATATTAACAATATCTTGAAGGGAGGCGGCGATATGTCGAAATATCAACTCCATAAAATATTATTTCGTGTCCTGCTGGTGATGGCCCTGTCAACACTCTCCATGCTTGCGTCTGAAGATAAGGAAAATCCTCTGCCGATATTGAATACAAAACCAAAAACCATAGCTGTCTTTAAGAATGGGCTGGGTTTTTTTATAAGAGAAGGACAAGTTGAACTGCAGGACAAATGGGTAGTTACCGAGTTCGTGCCCCAGGCCACTCTGGGTTCATTATGGATCGGTTCTTTAGATGAAGATACTCAAATAGAAGAGGTGGTCGCTTTTTTCGAAGAAGTAAAAAGCGATACCGAGGCAATCACTCTCCAAGAGTTGCTTAAAGCGAATATCGGGAAGAAGGTATCAGTAACGGCTAATAACCAGGTCATAGAAGGAACAATCAGATCCGTCCCGGATGATAGAGTGCCGTATCCGGATAGCATACTGCAGCGCATTCCCTCTCAACCGGCTGTAATCGCCATAATCTCCACCAAGGAAGGGGAAGTCGTCATAAACAAGAATACTGTATCCAAGATCGAATTTCCCCCCAATTTTTCCACAAAAATCTTGACTCAAGAAAAAGCCAAAAGGATCAAATTCAGACTCGCTGCGCGAAAGAAAAAAGCAACGCTCAGTCTGTCTTACCTGCAAAAGGGAATAAGCTGGATCCCGAGTTATCTGGTCAACATCGAAGACCCGAAGAAAGCCCGGATAACCATGAAAGCGACCCTGATCAACGACATAGAAGATTTGGATGGTGTGGATTCCTTTTTTGTGGTCGGATATCCGAATTTCATGTATGCAGATGTCCTCTCCCCTCTGGCGTTAGACCAGGCTCTCAGCCAGTTCATTACAGGATTGGAAGCAGGGGCCCGGCGGCGAGATGAATACAGCCAGTTGTCCAACATCATGAGACAGAGCAGGCCGGCAACATTCGAAGAGGAAGCCCGTGTACAGCCGTTGGATTATGGCTATGCGGCAATAAAAGGAGTACCCGGGGCTTCCGAAGAGGACCTTTTCCTTTATCACAAAAAGGGCGTCAGTTTGAGAAAAGGAGAGCGAGCCTATTACCACATTTTTTCTCAAGAGGTCGATTACAAACACATTTACGAATGGAATGTTCCGGATACGCTCAATGTCGACCCGAGCGGATATCAGCGTTCTGGACAGCAGCAAAGGGACACAGAGCAGGTCTGGCATTCTGTTAAGCTGGAAAACTCTACGGATTATCCCTGGACCACTGCACCGGCCTTAACTGTCAGCGGCTGGAAGCCCCTGGCACAGGACGTGATCAACTACACGCCCAAAGGCACCAAGACCAACTTGAAGTTGACTGTGGCCACTGATATCAAGACCAACAGGCATGAATACGAGATCGAGAGACAGCGGGATGTCAGGCTCTACCGCAGCTCCTACGACCTGGTTACGGTCAAAGGAGAGTTGTACATCAATAACGCCAAATCCAAAGATGTGATTATGGAGATCAAAAAGAAGGTAACAGGCGAGGTGCTTGAAGTCAGCCATGAGGGGAAGATAGAAAAGGTCGCTGAAGGCCTAAGGGGAGTCAATTTCAACTCCTTTATTTCCTGGGAAATCCCGGTCAAGGCCGGCGAGGAACTTGAAGTCAGCTATACATACAAGGTCTATATCCGTCATTAGAAGAAGCGCTGCAGCCTCCAGGCCCAAAGCCAAGGTATCCAGAGACCATTCCTCTTTCTCTATTCACAATGTGGGATATTCCCCTGAGGATTGACTCCAGGTGATCCTTGCGCTCAAGTTAAAGCCAGTCAAATCATTTGTTAGCTTGGATTTTCCGAGTTATATCAAACCTTCTTCTCTCAATTGCCCAAGCACAAATTTATACGCTTTTCTTCCCTGGAACTTGAGCTTTCCCGCAGGAGAGACAATGATAAAGTGAGGGATACTCTTCAGATTGAACTGCCTGGCCACGGGGGACTGCCAATCAATTCCCTGTACTCCACTCCTGTTAATATCGATCTTGACTACAGAAATATCTTCTCGTCTGCCATCGAGATTCTTGAGGAGCGGAGCTATCTGCCTGCAAGGAGGACAGTACTCGCTGTAAAAGTCGACGATATTGGTCTCACCCCTTACGATCAGTTCCTTCAGATGAACAGGACCGTCATTCATGTAAGCAGGAATATCTTTTTCCTTCAAAAACAAGGAAAAAACACCGTAGACAACACCGATCAAGATAAGGATGTAGAAAATCTTGATGAAAGAGCCACTCCCAATGGCGCTGCTCAAAGACCTTGAGCGCTCCGCGCTGGAAGTTGATGGCAGTTTTTCACCACAACGAACACATATCTTGGAACTCGGAGTAAACATGTCGCAATAAGGGCAGTTCATAATAACTCCTTTCAGTCAACCACAAATGGGCCTTCTATTCGTTCAAAATCGCGGGATATTCTCTCAGAGCTTCAGCCGCTAAACAATCGCCTCTTGTGGTGAATTTTAAGGTGAATTTTTACCCAATATCTCATCGGAAGGGGTGAGAGGAGTCTTTTTAACGAACCCCAACAGGAAAAGAAGCTGCTTTTTAAATAAGAATCAATTGATCTCAGGAGTGAAGCTAATATATTTTATGTTCCGAGCGCTTTTATCTCTTTTCTTGTGAATTTTGACTAAAGAAAAGTATAGGTCAAGCCAAGAGCAATGGACTGCATGATCTGGCGTCTGCTGGAAACGTCCCGGTCATAGAGGAGCTTGAAGTTGAAATTCACGTTCAGATACTTGGTCAACCCGACTGTCAGGACATTGTCCCAGCGGACATCCGTCCTGTTCAAAGCTTTGAAATTATAGAAAAGCTCCAGCTTTGAAATAAACAATGTTTTTTTTGATACCTTCCAGTTGACATCCGTCACTGACTCCAGTCCCGCTTCATTCTTGAACTTCTCCACTCTGTCCGTTGTCTCCGGATCATCCGTATAAGGAACGGGGAAATCACTGGTGATAGTCTGCTTCAGGGCCAGACCAAGTCGAGTTTTGACGATCTTGTTCGGCTTGAAGCCCACACCAAAGCTCTCTCGGAAATAGGCGGGATCAAAAAAATTCGAGATCTGAGTTTTCGGCTCGGTCTCATAATTGAAACCCGGACCAAACTGAGTCTCTCCGGTTACGGCGGCAAAAGGATTGACATGCGAGTTGAGCTTGTAGGTGAAAACGCTTTCCACCTTGATCTCATCGATGGATTTTCGATAATCCTGGTCCCCGAGCTTTGTCGCTCCGAAGGTGAACTTCCCTGAATTGGCCCAGTTCGTGTTTTTTCTCTCGTTCTCAAACCTGAAATTCAGGTTGAGTTGCCAGGCAAAGGAATTCTCCCCACCCTGCATCCAGTTGCTAAAGCTGGTCTGAGTCAGGTTGATTCCTCCAACCATTTCCTTCTGCCAGCCGTACTTCGGCTCTTCTTTTGGCTTTTTCTCCGGTTTTTCCTGTCCAAAGGCAAGGCTGTTTAATAAAACAACAATTAAAAAAATGAGCCCGATTCCGGCAGATCTAAACCTCATGGCGTCCTCCAAGAATGAACTCGCTAACTCTGGCCTTTGTGTTTCTTGAGAAAGGCTCTCCAGGTGATGGCCCATTTCTCCGGGTCATCCAGCGTGCTGTGGTCGATCTTATGAACCACGCTGTTGTAGGGCGCATTCCTCACCTTTTCCGGATTCTCGTAGGCTTCTTCGATAACTTTCTCCAATCCGGCCAGATACTCATCTATTTCTTCCTTTGAATAGGATTCGGTAGGTTCTATGGTGAAAGGCTGAGGGACGATGAATGGATGGTGGCTTGACCAGAGATGAAACCCGAAGTCAGCCATCCGCAAGGTGACGTCTTCTGTCGTAACACCCGTATCTTTGGTCAGGTCCTGCCAGCTGTACCTCACCTGTTCGATGCGGTGTCTTCCCTTGGCAAAGGGAGCAGAGGCGCCTCTCAGCTTTTTCACCTTCTCCAGTATATAGTTGTTGTTCAATACAGCGATATGAGCGGCTTCCTTGATACCCTCGGCTCCCAGGCTCATTATCCAGGCATAGGCTCTGAGGACAGCAGGAAAAACTCCCAGGAAGCTTCGGACCTTCCCGATCGTATGAGGAAGGTTATGGTTCAGGAAATATTTCTCTCCGTCGTATTCGATGACTGGAACGGGCAGAAAGTCCTTGAGTGCTTTGCGCACTCCGAGCGCGCCAGTGGCAGGCCCGCCACAGCCGTGCGGAGAGGAAAATGTCTTGTGCAGGTTAAAAAAGCACATATCAAAATCCGCTTCTCTCGCCCTGGTGATGCCCAAAATTCCGTTGGCGTTCGCCTGGTCATACCCGCACAGCCCTCCCGCATCATGGACGATTTTGGTGAACTCTGCGATTCGAGGGTTGAATATGCCGGTGTCTTCCGGATTGGTGATCAGCAATCCGGCTGTTCGCTCTGAAACAGCCTTTCTGAGAGCTTCAACCTCAGGCAGTCCGTCTTCGCCCTGGTAGAGAGTGATCACCTTGTAGCCCTTGACTGCCGCAGCCGCTGCATCCGACGGATGGGAGAAGATCGTGGTGATGATCTCGTCTCTCTGAGAAGATTCTCCTTTCCGTTCATGGTAAGCGTGAACGATGGAGGCCATGGCCAGGATCGCTTGCGAACCTCCTCCTGGCTGAAAGGAGAACCAGGCCATTCCCGAGATCTCCCGCAGGTAGAGATCCAGCTTATAGATGATCTCCAGCGCTCCCTGCACGGTGCTCTCATCCTGGAGGGGATGGAGCTCGGCCACCTTGGGAGAACGCACGAACTCCTCGTTGACCTTCGGGCTGTACTTCATCGTGCATGTCCCCTGTCCGAGGTCGACGTTCAAATCCGCACCCAGGCAGTGCTGGGAGAGGCGGAGAAAATGCTTCAATACTCTCATCTGGGCCACCTCAGGAAGGGCAGGAGGTTCTTTCCTCCTCATCTGTTCAGGGACTACTCCGATTCCGTCTCCGATAGACTCCTCTACTTCTTTTTCAGCCTCGGGGACCAGGATCCCTCGTTCTCCCTTGGTGCTCAGTTCAAAGATTACCGGCTCATCCCATTTGGCCTGATGGAAATTTCTCACTTTTGTTTTTTTTGTCTTCATCTTTACAGTCTCCTTAACCCAGACAATCACCCAGGGCATTGATCAATTTATCGATATCTTCTTTGGTGTGGATTTCGGTCACACAGTACAGCGCGCAATTTCCCAGTCCCGGAAATTCCTGGGAGATGTCTTTCCCGCCAAAGATGTTGTGCAGGAGCAGATATTTATTGATCTGTTCAGCAGTCTTTCCTGCATCACTGAAATCAACGACAAATTCTTTGAAGTGAGGCGAACGGAAAAGAGGAGCGCTTACTCTCTTGAATTCCGAAAGCCTTTTCATGGCATACTGTGACCTCTGCATGATGACCTTGCCCAGCTCTTGAATTCCCACGGGGCCCATCAGAGACAGGTAGACGCCAGCCGTAATCCCCCATAGCGCGGCATGGGTTCCGACA
>Ga0209427_10000308_pt1 | contig 50032 bp, 52 predicted proteins | sample DeeMarSWOR136_30_FD_187465 | JGI IMG/M metagenome (GOLD analysis project Ga0209427, IMG submission 187465) | Marine sediment microbial communities from White Oak River estuary, North Carolina - WOR-1-36_30 (SPAdes) (version 2) | ecosystem: Environmental > Aquatic > Marine > Intertidal zone >...
CACAAGTCCCTCATCTTCGCCTCGAAGATCATCGCGGCCTCCGCAATCGACCTCCTGACGAAGCCCGACCTGTTGAAGGCGGCAAAGGATGAACTGGACAAGAGGCTGATGGGCAGGACCTACAAGTCACCCGTGCCGCTGGAGGCGAAGCCACCCCTAGACCAGTGGGCCAAGTAACCTATACCCACCTTTTTTTTACGCATAACATGTGAGTTACATCGTTTTTATCGTAAAAAAAGGTGAAATCAGATTTCGTAGGTCTCCCCGGGTCTCATGACAACGACCTTCACGTCCGAGACCGACTCAACCTTCCTCTTGAATGCCCCCGGGTCGGTGTCCCAGATGTGAATCGGGACGGCGGCCTTTGGGTGGATCGCGACCGTAGCCTCCGCTGCGTCCTCGTTGTCCATGGTGTAGGTCCCCCCGCTGGGGATGAGGAGCAGGTCCACGCCCTTCAGGTCCTTCATCTCAGGGATGAAGTCCGAGTCACCCACGTGGTAGATGGTCTTCCCACCTGACCTGATTAGGTAGCCGACGCCAAGCCCCTTAGGATGAAAGGGCACCCCCGGCGACCTGAACCGCTTAAAATTGTACGCCTCCACGGCCTCGACGGTCACCTCGCCGAAGGTCGCCTTCTCCCCCGGCTTCAGGCTCTTCACAGTGGCCCCAATCTTGGCGGCGCAGTCCGCAGGCGCCACGATGACCGTTTCGTCGACCTTCACCATATTGATTTTGGACGGGTCGCAGTGGTCCGTATGAGAGTGGGTGGAGAGGATCAGGTCGGCCTTCTCGTCGTACTCCCCCTGATAGGGATCGACGTAGATGGTCTTCCCGCCCGCCTTTATCTTCCAGCTCGCGTGTCCAAGCCATTTCAACCTCATTTTCTCACCGATATCATATGGGTGGACACCTTTTATCTGTCTTCCTAAAAACTAAGATGCCCCTTCACTCTCCACATGAGCACTGAAACAGATCCCCATGCGACTACTTCCCGATAATTATGTTTTCCCAGCATAGGCGAATCGATGCAATTCGACCTCGTCTTGAATGCGTCGAAGACTAGCGTTTCCTCGTAAACAGCCTCTTAAGGAGCCCGAAGAAGCCCTTCGGCTCTTCCCATTCGGGAGCCTCCTGCGCCTCAAGGCCTTCCCTAAGCCTCCTTATCTCGGCGTCCCTCCTCCGCCGGACCGCAGCCATCTGCCTCCTGACGACCTCTTCGTTCCTTCTCACCCTCCTTCTGTAGACCCTCAACTGGGCGTCACCCGTTCTTACCGGCGTCATCTCAGGCAGCTCATCTGCGACGACAGGGAGGCTCACCGCTGGCTCTTTGTCTTGGGCGGGTTCCATGAGCGTGACAGGTTCAACTTCAATCGACTCGGCGAACGCCTCTGGCTCCGCAGGCTCCTCAAGAAATGGCTCCTCGCCCGCCGTGGGCTCCTCGACGCCGAGAGGCTCTTCCGCCTCCTCTATTTGCTGTTCCTCGTCGAAAACCTCCGCCACTTCAGGAGGCACCTCAGGAACTACATGTTCCACCGTCGGCTCTTGGATAACCGGCTCCTCCGCCTCCAAAGCATCTGTCTCGGGTTGCTCGATGGTCGGCTCTAAGAATGAGGGCATGCTGTCGAGAACCACTTTAAGCTTTGGGACGACATCCCTCATAACTTCAACAAGGAGATCCCTGCTCGAGCCCCCTGTGAGATCTGTCGTCTTTATCGCGCCATCCGTGCGGCAGACGATGAGCCTCCCACCGGGCGCAAGGCGAACTTCTTCGGCCTCGCCCATCTCCACCGGAAGCACCGATGGGTCAACTGTTACCCTCGCCAGCAGGGGTGACAGCCCCGGGAGCAGCTTCACGAGGGCGTCCACGACCACCTTCTCGTCTGACAGAAGAGAGGCGACAAGCTCTACATCCTCTCGAGCACCCCTTATGACCGAGAGGACCTCCTCCGAAGAAGCCAAAGCGACAGCCAGGAAGTCTTCTAACGACTGCATCTCCTCAAGCCCAGCCAAGTCAGAGGGGATCACACTGCTTCTACCCCTGTCCAGTTCTCACTAAGCATCCCGCTGAACCCTCTCCCTGATACTCACACCTACATGTGGCGCCACTCCCACCACGGCAATGGAAGCGCTAGGGTTCGATGCCCTCGGGAGTTTCTTTCATCTATGTGACAAAAGGCGTTTGTGTGTAGCGTAATCCTACGCTCAATATCACCCCCCCTCGCCCTGACATTTTTACCCATTCAAAAACAGTTAGAGGCTATTTCAGCTTGGTAAACGCCTTAAAACAAGACCCCCACATTTAGGACGGTCGAATTGAAAATCGGGTTCATCGGCCTCGGCAGGATGGGGCTCAGGATGGTCTCCCGCATCTTGGAAGCCCACGAAGTCGTCGCATATGACATAGACCCCGACGCGGTGAAACGGGCCGCAGAGATCGGCGCCGAGCCGGCTGCCTCCCTGAGGGAGCTCTCCATCAAGCTCAAGGGCCACCGAGTAGTCTGGATGATGGTCCCCGCTGGGGTGCCCGTGGACAGCGTCGTCGAGGAGCTCGCCCCCCACCTCGATGAGGGCGACATCCTCATAGACGGAGGAAACAGCTTCTACAAGGACTCCCAGAAGATGGCCGAGTCCCTGGGGAGCAGGGGCATCCAATACCTCGATGTCGGGACCTCAGGGGGCCTCGAGGGCGCCGAGACAGGAGCCTCCCTGACGATAGGCGGCCCCTTCGAGGCCTTCAAAAAGGCGGAACCCCTCCTCAGGAGCATCGCGAGGCCCGGGGCCTACCTTTACTGCGGCCCCAGCGGGGCAGGCCACTACGTGAAGATGGTCCACAACGGGGTCGAGTACGCCATGCTCCAGTCCCTGGGGGAGGGCTTCGAGATGCTGAGCTCCGGCCCCTACGACCTCGACCTAGAAGCAGTCTCGAGGGTCTGGAACAACGGCTGCGTCATAAGGTCGTGGATGCTGGAGCTCGCCGGCAGGGCCTTCGCCAAGGACCCGCGGCTCGAGGGGCTTAGGGGTGAGGTTGGCGGCGGGGAGACAGGGCGGTGGATGGTCGAGGCCGCCATGCAGATGGAGGTGCCTACGCCCGTCATAGCCCTCTCCCTGCTTATGAGGTACAGGTCCAGGCAGGAGGACACCTTCACCGGCAGGGTCGTCGCCGCGATACGAAGGGAGTTCGGGGGACACGCCGTGAGGACAATTGAGTAGCCGATGGGGCAAACCAGACAGCAAGTCCTCATCATCCAGAATTATGAGAGAGTCTGGGGCTCTACGAATACAATTATGAAGTAGCAGGTCGCCTTACCATTCTCAGGATTCACAATCCACGCGGTGCAATGCCAGTCTTAAATACAACTGGAATACCGGATTAGTGTGATTAAATTGACTTCTGAAACGCAGGAGGACATGATAGACAAGCTGGAGAACATGATAGCCACGGCCATGGTTCAGATGAAGATACCCGGGTTGAGCCTCGCCCTGATAAAGGACGACCGCGTGATCTACGCCAGAGGATTCGGAGCAAGGAACCTGAGCGACAACATCCCTTCTACCGCCAACACCCTATACGGAGTGGGCTCCGTGACGAAGTCCTTCACTGCGCTGGGGATAATGCAGCTCGCTGAACAGGGGAAGCTGGATGTCCAGGACCCTGTGAGCAAGTACGCGCCATTCAAACTGGGGCTTGAGGGCCACCCAATCAAAATACACCACCTGCTCAGCCACTCCTCGGGGATACCGGCAATCGGGGCTTCGACCTTGCCCCTCAGGTTCGGGATGGAACATTCATGGATCCCCATGAGTAGCTGGGAGGACTTTTTCCTACACGTCAACGGCGCTCAGGAAGAGATAGCGGCGGAGCCCGGCAAGAGGTTCTTCTACAACAACACGTGCTACACGATCCTCGGGAAGATCATTGAGCTAATCAGCGGGATGAAGTACGAGGAGTACGTGAAGGAGATGATATTGAAGCCGCTGAAGATGACAAGATCGACTTTCGTGAAAGAGGAGTTCGTGAAGGAGGAGGACATCATGTCCTCGTATCTGATAAGGCCCAAGGAGGGGAAGGTCTCCGTGGAGGACACCGATTTCCCGTTCTACAGGTTCGTCTACGCGCCGGGTGGCTTGATGAGCTCTGTTATGGAGCTGTCGAACTACCTCATCGCAAACATGAACGGCGGGGTCTTCGAGGGCACCAAGATTCTGGATTCCTCGCTGATGGAGGAGATGCATAAGATCCAGATCGAGACAGACATCTTCAAGGACATCTACGGCATGAAGGATGGCGGCAGATCCGGCTACGGCTACGGATGGATCATAGACGAAGACTTCCTCGGGCACAAGCTCGTCAGCCACGGAGGGAACATAGGGGTCGCAAGCGCCCATCTGGCTTTCATACCCGACCTAAAAATTGGGATCGCAGCGGCAGAGAATGCAGGACAGGGCCCCGTACCGATCTTCACAGGCGCCCTCATGGCCATGATGGGGAAAGATCCAGAGAAGGAGATACCTCTGTTCGAGGTAAGGAAGAGGCTCAGCAAGCTGACTGGCAAATACGCGACGTACAAGAACATAAGCAAGGGCTCGGTCGTGGAGAAGAACGGGCTGCTATACCTAGAATCCAAGATGGACGACGTGGAGACGAGTTACCCCTTGATCCCGGAGACGCCCACCATGGAGAACTACAGGTTCTACATGGTGCCTCTGCCCGGAGGCAGGATCCCCGTGGAGTTCACAGTGGACGAATCAGGTAAGGTAGATTTGTACATCGAGAGGAACCGATACCATAGGATAGGAGATTAAGAAAAGCCGGGGCACAAAAACGAGTCTTAACCATTTTTATTTTTTTTATCCGGTACTTGTCCCTCAAAGACAGCCCGGCGAGGCGAAGGGTCAGGCATCCTCTCCGTCGCCTCTCAGGGGCTCATTTTCACCCTTCTCCCTGCCCCGGGGAGGTGCGTACGCCTTAAGAGGGCGCCGGGCTCGCGTCCTCCCGCATCGCGATGGGTTCTCCGCCGATCCGAGTCGCCCAGGAAGGTCCCCCCTTCGAGACCGCCCTCAGCCTCCTCCACAGGCGGGGGCGGATCCAAGCCCTGAGCACGGGCAGCCCGGAGCTGGACGACCTGATCGGAGGGCTGGAGCCGGGCCTCTTCTACCTCTTCTACGGCCCGCAGGACGGGGGCCTCTCGGACGGGCTCCTCCTCCGGCTGCTGGTCGAGGCGGTGGGGCGGGGGAGGGCTATATACCTGGTCTGCGGCAACTACCGAAGGTCCAGGACCGTTCTGGACTCGCAGCGCCTCCTCTCCCTCATCGACGAAGCGGGCCTCGACCCGGGCGACGCCCTCTCCAGGATCCACATCGTCTGCGCCTTCTCGGAGCGCCACCTGATCCGGGCCCCCGACCTGATCGAGGAGCTCCTCGAGCAGGTGGAGGGAGTCGCCCTAGTCGCCGTCCAGCAGCTGACGAAGCTCTTCTACGGTAGGCTGGCCCTGAGGCACGAGGACCCCTCCGAGTTCACGAGAGTTGTCTCACGGCTGAGGGAGCTCTGCTGCAAGAGGGGGTTCGCCCTCGCGGCCACCTGCCGCTCGTCCGGGCGCGGCCGCCCCGTCCCCATGCCCGAGGGCGGGAGCTTCCTGAGGCATGCTGCGAACGCCATCGTCTACATGAGAGCGTCCCGGCGCGGGTCCATCTCGGCCTACCTGATAAAGCACCCCGACAGCGCCCGCATGGGGCGGGTGGTCAACTTCGGCGGCGAGGAGGCCTCGATATGGGGAGAGTGATGAGGGACTCGATGAGGGTGCGCCTCCAGGACACGATGGCCCAGCTGAAGGCGAGGTACAGGGCCGCCCTGAAGGACGGCGAGATGCAGAGGGCCTTCGACGAGCTCTGGCCCGCCTGGTCCAGCGAGCAGGGCGCCATGATCTACGCCGAGGTGATGTCCGCCCTCGATCTGCTGCTGCTGACGGCGGCCGTCGACAACAGGAGGGAGATCGAGAGGCTCTGGAGGGAGGTCGAGGGGGCGAGGCGGCTCATAGAGGAACTGATGGAGGCCGGGAAGGACGAGGGTTGACGGCTGGCTCCTGGATGTCCGCCTCGAGGGCGACCGGGCCCACCTCTGGGTCAGGGACCCCGACAGGGGCAGGGTGAAGCTCTTCGACCGATACACTCCGGACTTCTACGCCGAGCCGAGGGGGATGGAAGCGGGGCGTCTGGCGGGCCTTCTGGAGGAGCACGACGACCTCGCCGGCGCCTCCGTCGAGCGCAGGCTCTCATCGATCCGGGAGATGAGGGAGGTGGAGGTCGTCCGCGTCCGCGTGGCTCGGCTCGAGGACTACCGCTGCGTCCTGGCCCAGGTGGAGGCCCTGCCCTGCGTCGCCGAGGTCTACGACGCGGACGTGGAGCACGAGCTCAAGTACCTCTGCGACAGGGGCCTCGCCCCCATGGGGAGGGTCGCCGTCGAGGCGGACGAGCTCCGCAGGATACGGCGGATCGCCCCCGTCCCCGAGGGACTGGAGGTAGAGCCGCCGCCAATCCGGGTGCTGCGCTTCGGGGCGGACCTCGACGGCGAAGATGGCGCGGTGACGACCTTCGACCCCCGCCTCGAGGCGGAGTACGTCTTCAGGGGCCCCACGAGGCGGGTCCTCAGGGACTTCCTCGACCACTTCGCCGACATGGACCCCGACGTCGTCGCCTGCAGGGAGGGGGACCTCGCCGCGGTGCTCCGCCTCGGGAGGCACTACGGCCTCCGCAGGTTCGGGACCGACAGCGGCGGCGAACCGGAGCTGTACGGAGGGAGGGCCCACGTGAGCCTCTCCACCTACGGCCGCCTCGCCCTCTCGGGCCTCGTCGAGCGGGTCCGGTACACCCGGCTCCCGGCGAGGCTCTCCTCGGAGTGGGGCGCCGGCAGGGCCATAGAGACTAGGCAGTGTTACGAGGCCCGCCGACGGAGGGTCCTCGTCCCCAGGCGAGGCGGCTTCCAGCCCGTCATGACCCTGGAGGAGATGCTGAGGAGGCGGGACCAGGGCGGCCTCATATTCGCCCCCGACGTGGGCCTCCACGAGAACGCGGCGGCCCTCGACTTCGAGAGCATGTTTCCAAACATCATCGTCAAGAGGAACGTCAGCTACGAGAACATCCGCCTGGGCCGGGAGAGGGAGGGGTTCCTCGTCGACTTCACCCGGGAGACCCTCAAGCGGCGCCTCCACTTCAAGCACCTCAGGCACAAGTACCCAAAAGACTCCGAGGAGCGGTTCTGGTGCGAGGGCCGGCAGCTCGCCCTCAAGGAGATCCTGTTCTGCACCTACGGGTACAGCGGCTGCTGGGCCAACAGGTTCGGGAACTTCGACACCTTCATGGAGATCAACAGGGTCGCCAGGGAGACCCTCGTCGAGAGCATGGGCGTCGCCCGGGAGGCCGGGTTCAGGGTCGTCTACGGGAACAACGACAGCCTCTTCCTGAAGCGCCCCGGCGCGACCCGCGACGACTACGAGGCCCTCGCGAGGAGGATCGCCGACCGCGTCGGCCTCCCCATGGCCGTCGAGAACCACTTCAGGTTCCTCGTGCTCCTCCCCCAGAAGGGGGATCGGGGCATCGGGGCGGTGAACAGGTACTATGGGAGGACGGTGGAGGGCGGGCACGTCTGCAGGGGCATCGAGCTCCGGAGGAGGGACACGCCCCCCTACGTCGCCCGGGTCCAGAGGGAGGCCATCGCGGCCCTCCTCCGCCCCGACTCCGCCGAGGGGGTGCGCACCGAGGGGCTGAGGCGGGCCCTCGAGGTCATCGACGGGTCCTGCCGGCGCCTCCGCCTGGGCGAGGTCCCCCACGACCAGCTCAGGGCCTCCACGGTGCTCAGGAAGGAGCCCGGCGAGTACAAGGCCAGGTTCCCCCACGTCGCCGCCGCCGAGGCCCTCGGCATGGCCGGCGCAAGGGTCGAGGCCGGGAGCCTCGTCGACTACGTCTACGTCGACGCCGGCCACAGCAACCCCTTCCGCAGGGTGAGGCCCGCGGCCCTCGGCAGGGGCGTGGACGTGGAAAAGTACGTCGAGCTGGTCAGGGAGGCGGGCCGCAGCATCCTGATGCCCTTCGGCGTTGACCTCAAGGCCGTTGATGAGATTCGGCCCACGCGGCTCAGCGACTTCGCCGGGCCGGCCGTGGGCTCCGGAGCGCCCGGTGCGGGGTGCTGAGCCTGGTTGAGTCCCGGCTCCACGGGTTCCTCAAGAAGGTCGGGATGGCCTTCCTCGTCAACCAGGGGTGCTTCCTGGTGGACTCCGAGGTTCCCCTCACCATGTTCGGGCAGAGGAGGCTCAGCGACCTGGACGGGCGCCACGTTATCGACGTGTGCGGGGTCAGTGAGGAGTTCTTCAAGCCGGATGACGGGCGCTCCGAAGGGCTGGGGGCAGGCGAGTACGAGCTGAAACGGAACATCCTAAGGGGTGTCGAGGTGAAGGTCTCCCGGTCGGACCTCCGGAGTGGCTTCGTCTGCTCCGGTTGCAACTACAACTACCTCCTGACCCCGATGAGGCTCACCTCCCCGTCGGCCATGTCCAGGGGCGTCGGCCTCATCGAGTACAACAGGTACAAGTTCTCGGTAGAGCTCGACGAGGACGGCCGCTTCTGCTTCGAGGGGCTGAGGGTCGTCAGGAACCCCTCCTTCAGGAGGATAAGGCACTACGTGGTGGACAACGCAACTGCCCACATAGCTCAGCGCAGGCTGACCGGCGAACTGGATGCCCTCCTCGACGAGATGGTCGAGGGGCACTCAGAACTAGGTTATAAAAGAGCCCGACAGGTGCCCGAATCCTCCGGAAAGCTATGTCAACTTCACGCCCGAGGGCGTGGCCGAGAGGACGTTTCTCCCGAGGAGGTACTCTATCGCGGCCTCAGTCTCGCTCCTGGTGAAGCCCCTGCGGGCCATCTCCTTCACGAGCCACGGGTTTGTGTACTCGAACCCGGGGATGCGCACCGTCCTGAGGATCTGATCGTAGCATGCCCTCATCCTCATCTCGCCTCTGGTCACCGTCCCCATGATGGTCTCCTCCCTGCTCGTGAGCGGCCTGGCGTCGATCCCCAGCCTCTTCCTCACGTACTCCGGGAAGCCCCGGGTCAGCGCGCCCCCGTGGAATGTGAGCACCCGCTTGGGGTGGCACCTCCTGATGAAGCTGAGGAGCTCCCTGAAGTCCGAGTGGTCGCTGAGGGGGAACGCCCTGCCCCTCTTCCTCATGATCACCGCCCATCCTGAGACGAGGGCCGTCTCCAGTCTCTCCCCCTCGATCTTGGCGCCCTTCGGGACCACAACGGCGCACCTCCCCCCCTCGAGGAGCTCTCTCCCCTCGGCGGACTCGGCGTCCACGTAGTCGAGGGCGTGTCCGTACTCCCTGTAGACATCGCTCACCCGTGTCGCGCTCCTCGCGGTCACGACAGGTAGCTTCGTCAGTGCGTTGAACGCTGATATGATCTCCTGGGCGTTCCCGATGGAGTCGGTCCTGAAGGCGGGCACCTTACCGCTGGGGATCGCCTCCATCAGGGCCCAGCGGACCATGTCGAGGGCGACCTCTCGCCGCTTCGGGAACTTGAACATGGGGGCCCCGAAGGTCGACTCTATCACGAGTATGTCGCAGCCGACTGCCTCGGCCGCCTCCATCGTGTAGCTGTTCCCGAGGCTGAAGTCGCCGGTGTATAGGATCGTCCCCTCTGGGGTTACTGCCTCGAACTGGGTGGACCCGAGGACATGCCCCGCGTTGTGGGCCCTCACCTCTATGTCCCCGAACCTGATCCTATCTCCGACCTCGATAGATCGCCAGTTATCGAGCCTCCTCCACCTCAGGCCCTTCAGAAGCCTGTAGGTCGGCTCAGTCGAGTACTTTACAAGGTCCGGGTACTTGAAGGCGGCGGCGTGGTCGGCGTGGGCGTGGGTCACCAGCACCGGGTAGTCCGTGGAGTTGTAAGTGGGGTCGAAGACTACCCCCGAGCCAGCGTACTCCACGATCACGCCCTTGCTGTACCTAACCGTCAGAGCCAGTTCCTGGTCCTCTCCTTCGGGCATAGCGGCCTTTGCGTATATGGTTTCGGGGAGGCCGTGGACCCTTCACCCGGCAGTCAGCATCAGGATCGCCCTGGCGAGGTCACCCTCGGCGTCCTCGAGGGCCGTCCGGGCCCGCTCCATGCTCACTCCCGTCTGCTGGGCGACGAGGAGGACGTCCTCCTCCGGGATCTCGAGCTTCTTCTCCAGCGCCTCCTCGGTCACGGTGCCCCCCGCCACCTGGTACATCCTCTGCCCCTGGACGTTTATCGCGGTGACGGCGGGGCCCTCGATGACTATCTCCCTCCTCGGCCCCTGGAGGATCACCCTCTCGATGTCGCTCAGCTCGTCCATCTTGAGGCCCATCTGCTTCATCATGCGGCGGGCGCGCCTGGAGCTGACCTTGGACAACCTCTTTCACCGTGAAAGAATATGGAGAGGGGGTTTTTAAGCGATCGACTTCTCGGCGGCCTTAAGGGTGTTGCTGAGCAGCATCGTGATGAGGAGCGGCCCCACCCCTCCCGGGACGGGGGTGATGGCGCCCGCCTTCTCACCAACTGCATCGGTGTCGACGTCGCCGTAGACCTTCTTCCCCTCGTAGTTGTTACCGTTGTCGATGATTATGATCCCGGGCTTCACCATGTCCGCCGTGACCGCGTGCTTCCTGAAGAGCTCGGTACAGAGCACGTCTGCCTCCTTCACCAGTTCGGGCATCTCAGGGTCGTCCTTGCTGCAGAACGTTACCCTCACGTTCATGTTGGCCAGCAGGGCTATCAGGGGCTTGCCGAGCCAGTTCGTGGAGCCGGCCACGACCCAGTGCTTCACCTCGGGGTCTAGGTCGTAGCGCCTGAAGAGCTCCATGATGGCCTCGACGCCCGCTGGGAGGAGGCACTTCTCGCCCATCAGGATCTTCCCAAGGGTAGAGGGGGTGAGGCCGTCGACGTCCTTGTCGGGGTCTATGGCTTCGACGATCTCCAGCTCGTCGAGTTCCTCCGCTACGGGAAGTTGCACTAGGACGCCGTGGACCGCCGGGTCCCTGCTAAGCTCCTTTACGAGCTTCGTCGCCTCTTCGGTGGTTGCCTCCTCCAGGTGGTGGAACCGGGCCTCGATCCCGATGCTCTCCGCCCTCTTGGCCTTCATCTGAACGTAGCGAGCCGAGTACTTGTCGGACCCGGTTAGGACGAGGGCTAGGGTGGGCGTGACGCCCTTGCCCTTCAACTCCTCGACTTTGGCCCCGAGCTCCTCCATTATCTTGTCGGAAGTCTCCCTGCCGTTCAGAATGACGGCCATCTCAGCTCAGCCCCTTTATTACACCATTCTCGTCGATGTCCATACCCTCTGCGGCTGGCCTGGTCGGGTGTGCGGGCATGGTGTTGATGTCTCCACAGTAGGCGACTATAAACCCTACTCCCGTCGAAGGCTTCAGGTTCACGATGGGGAGGACATAGTCCTCGGGCGGGATTCCCCTCACCCTCTCGTTATCCGTCAGGGAGAGGGGGGTCTTAGCCATGCATATAGGCATCTTGTCGAAGCCGAGCTTCTCTATCTGCCTCAGGGCCTTCCGGGCGTCGGAGGACAGATCTATGTCGGCCACAGCGTACATGCTCTTGGCGATGGTCCTGATCTTCTCCTCGACAGGCATGTCAAGGGGGTAGAGGAACTTGAAGTCGGACGGCTTCTCGACCTCCTCGAGAACCAGCTTCGCCAGCTCGACGCCCCCGGGGCCTCCCTGGAGGACCGTGTCCGTGAAGGCGGCGGGCACGCCGTATTCCTTGCACCACTCGAGGACGGCATCGATCTCCTCCTGATGGTCCGTGTAGAAGTGGTTCATGCAGACCACGACCCTGAGGCCGAACCTCCTCGCGTTCTCGACCTCCTGCTTCAGGAGCGCGAGGCCACTCTTCACGACGTCGACGTTCTTGTCCGTCAGCTCCCTCGATCTGACGCCTGCGTGGTGCTTCAGGGCCTTGATGGTGGCCACGAGGACGACCAGCTGGGGCTTCAGATCACCGGCGCGTGCGGCTATGTCACAAAACTTCTCCATCCCGAGGTCGGCCCCGAAGCCCGGCTCCACGATGACTAAGGGCGCCAGCTTCAGGGCTGTTTTTATCGCGACCAGGCTCGGGCATCCGTGAGCGATGTTCGCGAAGGGCCCTCCGTGGACTATGGCGGGGGTGTTCTCCAGGGTCTGGACTAGGTTGGGCTTGATGGCATCCTTCATCAGTATCGCCATGGCGCCGACGGCGTTGAGCTGGGCCGCCTTCACCGGCTCGCCCTTGCTGTTGTAGGCGACGGTTATCTCGCCCATTCGCTTTTTCAGGTCCATCAGGTCCGAGGCGATGGCGTGAATCGCCGCTATCTCGGAGGCGGTGGTTATCTCGAACCCCGTCTCATAGGGGACACCACCCTGGTTTCCCCCTAGGCCTGCGACGATGTGCCTCAGGGCCCTGCTCTCGATGTCAAGCACCCTCTTCCACAGGATGTCGTGGATGCTGATGTCGAGCTTGTTCCTCCTGTAGATGTGGTTCTCCATCAGGGAGGTGAGCAAATCGTGGGCCACGGTTATCGCGTGGAGGTCCCCTGTGAAGTGGATGTTGATGTCCTCCATCGGAAGGACCTGGGCGTATCCGCCCCCGCAGGCTCCGCCCTTTATCCCGAAGACCGGCCCCAGGGAGGGCTGCCTGAGGACGACGATGTTCTTCTTCCCCATGTGCCCCAGCGCCTGGGCGAGACCTATCGCCATGGTCGTCTTACCCTCGCCCGTCCTCGTCGGGGTCACCGCAGTGACTATGATCAGCTTCCCATCAGGCCTATCCTTCAGCCTATTGTAGACATCAAGGCTTATCTTCGCCTTGTACTTGCCGTAGGGCTCGATGTCGTCCGTCGAGAGGCCGAGGCCCGCCGCGATCTCAGTGACGGGCTTGAGCTTCGCGCCCTGAGCGATCTCGATATCTGGTGGTATCGCCATTTTGATCAACAACCTGTGTAGGAGGAGTTATTTTAATAGTTTTATTAGTGCGATGTTGAACCTATTGGTGGGTGTCAACATGGTTAAGGTAACCTTCCTGAAGATCGGGTACATCGGCGCCACGACCCTCATCGACGCGCTTCTTGACGAGCGGGCCTCCCGCAAGGACATCTCAGTCAGGGTGGTCTCCTCGGGGTGCAAGATGGACGACGACGAAGCCGTGGACGCCGCCAAGATAGCGGCCTCGGTCCCCACCGACCTCTACGTCGTCGTGTCGCCGAATGCGGGTCTTTCGGGCCCGACGAAGGCGAGGGAGGTGCTCAAGGAGACGAGGAAGCCGATAATAGTCGTCTCGGACGAGCCTTCCCGGAAGGCAGCAAGGAGCCTCCCCGATGAGGGTATGGGCTACATCGTCCTCTACCCGGACTCGATGATCGGGGCGAAGCAGGACTTCCTCGACCCCGTCGAGATGGCCCTGTTCAACAGCGACGTGATAAGGGTGCTCGCCGTCACCGGCGTGTTCCGCCTCCTCCACACCGAGCTCGACAGGGTCATCAAGCAGATCGAGAAGGGAGAGAAGCCCGAGCTACCCCAGGTCATCGCGAACAAGGAGAGGGCCCTCGCCCACAGCGGCTTGGAGAACCCCTACGCCCACGCGAAGGCTATGGCGAGCTTCGAGGCGGCGAGGAAGGTCGCGGACCTCTCAACCGAGGGCTGCTTCAAGGTCCAGGAGCGGGAGAACTACATACCCATCGTCGCCGGGGCCCACGAGCTGATGAGGCTCGCGGCGCTCATGGCCGACGAGGCCCGGGAGGTCGAGAAGGCGAACGACTCCGTGAAGCGGGTCGTCCACTACAGGAGCGGCGAGCTCCGGAGCAAGGCGCAGCTCTTCTCCAAGTTCGAGAAGTAGCGGATCTCAGCGGTCCCTGTCCCTCCCCCTCCTCGTCTTGACGGCGACGCCAGTGCCGAAGGCGAGCATCTCCTCCCTATTCAGTAGGGCCCGCCCCACTGCGAGGACCCTTCTTTTAGAGTCTATGACGACCACCTCGTCCCCGGACCTGACACTGCGGCCAGCCTCCAAGACATGTTTCGCGAAGACGTTCCGCCCCTGAGATATGAACTCAGAGACGTCGTCCATCACGGTAACCGTGTAGCCGAGGGACTCGACGCCGGACATAAGTCTCTCGGCGCCGGCGATCGTCAGGGTGAAGAGCCCGTCCGTGGGCCTCAACGAGGCGAGGAGTGTTCCCCCGACTCGGATCAGCCTTATCTTCCCCGTCCTCTTCGAGCGCTCCATCGACACCCCCTCGGGGAACAGAGCGGCGCCGCATCCGGGTCCGAACTGGTAGTCCGCTACGCCCCTGACGCGCCTCAGGTCCGGGTCCATCACGACCTTCCTAAAGGCGCTGAGGATTTATAGCCGATTCGCCCCATTCTAGGTGGGGAACGACGATGCGCTGTGAGGTTTGCGGCAACGAGATTCGAGGGAGGCCCTTCTACAGGATAATCGAGGGCGCGAAGATGACGGTCTGCGGGAGCTGCTCCAGGTTCGGCTCAGCCGACTGGGATCCCTCCGCCGTACAGGTGAGGGCGAGGCCCAGGAAGGGGCCCGCTCCCAGGCGCCCGAGGAACGAGGTGGAGGCCGCGGAGCACCTGGAACTCGTCGAGGACTACGGCGAGAAGATCCGGAAAGCGAGGCAGAAGGCGGGGATGACCGTTGAGGACCTCGCCAAGAAGATCAAGGAGAAGGAGTCCGTCGTCAAGAAGCTGGAGCAGGAGGAGCTCAACCCCGACAACAACCTGGTCAGGAAGATAAGGAACGCCCTCGGCTTGGAGCTGCTGGTCGCAGGGGAGACGCCCGCGGTGCCCGCGACCGCGAGGCCGGTGACCGGCAGGACCCTGGGCGACATAATGAAGCTGAGCCAAACAAAGGAGAAAGAGGAAAAAGGCTGAGGAAAGACCGGAAAACCTGGAAATCCCATGAGAGACACAGTCCCTGAAAGCCCATTCGGCCCATGGAGGTTGTGAGGACTGCCAAGCACCAGGAGGGTGTACGTTATCACCGGAGTGCCCGGAGTTGGTAAGACGACGTTATCCTGTATGCTGGCCGAACTGACGGGGGGCGTCCATGTCGACCTCTCCGAACTGGCGGAGAGGAGGGGGATCATCTCGGGCTACGACGAGTCGAGGGGGACATCAATAGTGGATCTCGAACTCATGAGGAAGGAGCTGGCCATTCTCCTGGAAGGCGGTGAGGGGCCTCTGATCCTCGACGGACACTTCGCCCCGGAAGTCGTCCCCCCCGAGGCGGTTTTCCTCGCCCTCGTGCTCCGGAGGGCGCCCTGGATCCTCAGGGGGGAGCTCGCCGCCCGCGGCTTCCCCGAGGAGAAGGTCAGGGAGAACGTCGAGGCTGAGCTCCTCGACGTGTGCCTCGTCGACGCAGTCGACAGCCTGGGGCGTGAAAGGGTCTGCGAGGTAGATACGACCGGCAAGACACCCGGGGAGGTCTTGGATGAGGCCGTTTCGATCATCCAAGGCGGGAGACCCTGCCGCCGTGGACTGGTTGACTGGCTGGGGCGTGATGAGTCGAGGGCGCTACTGGGGGCCTGACCGGGTGTACGTCGTGGTGAGATGCCCCCGGTGCGGCGGCCTCCTCCTCGGGAAGACGGTAAACAGGACCAGGTCCTGCCCCCACTGCGGCCACAGGATGCCGCTGAGGGGCCTGAGGGTGCTCGGCAGGACGGACTCCGCTCGAGAGGCCGTGGCCATCATCCAGGCCCTCAAGGAGAAGGAGGCGGGCAGCAAGTAGCGCGAGATACTCCTCTGATGGTCAAGAGCCTTTCTCGGACGCTCAGGAATTGCCCATTGATGAGACTCCCAATACATGGAAGTGCCAATGCGACCGGGGCGGGATCGTCGGCTCCGGCCAAGCAGTTCCCCATTTTTATATTACGTCGCGTAATTCTGTCTCCTAGAGGTGCAGGGAATGGCCGCCGTAGCGAGCAGGAAGTTCTTCGAGGAGCTGGGGCAGCTCGTCACCAAGCCGATCAGGGTCGAGGACAACAAGGGGAAGGTCCTGGAGGGCACCCTCCTGGGGTACGACAGCAGCACGATGAGCATCTGCCTGGGGGACGTCCCAGGGGAGCACGGCACCAAGATCCACAGGGTCTTCGTGTACGGTCCCACCATCGCCAGGATCTCGGCCTCCGAGCGGCCCTTCAACCTCGACGGGCTGGCCGAGAGGCTCGAGAGGGTCTTCCCCAACATGGTGAGGATCTACTCGGACGCCGGCATCATTGTGGTGATGGACAAGATAAGGGTCAACGAGTCCGGCGTGGTGGAGGGGACGGGCCCCGCCGCGGACCGGGTGCGGGACATATACCAGCGCTTCGTGAGCGAGACCGCCTAGAAGCCGCCAAAGAACCCCACTTTATTCCGACCAAGGAAAGGCCAGACGTACCTAGGGGCCCCGGATAGATCCCCCTACCGATTCGAGCATGTGAAATACCCCGACTCGACTTACTTCATGATGCCATGTCCTTCGAGCTGCGCGACCGGGACCTCCTCGGCCGGATAGGAAGGCTGAGGACCAAAGGGGGCACCGTGGAAACCCCCGCCTTCATGCCGGTCGTCAACTCCCTCTCCCAGGCCATCGAGCCGAGGAGGATGAGGGAGGAGTTCGGCTGCGACATAGTCATCACCAACGCCTACATCATAAAGAAGAACTTCGGCGACCAGGGGGACCTGGAGGTCCACCGGTTCCTGGACTACGACGGCGTCGTTGCGACTGACTCCGGGGCCTACCAGATACTCGTGTACGGGGAGGTCGACACCTCGCCGGAGGAGATCATCGAGTACCAGAAGCGGATCGGGTCGGACGTCGCGGTCATCCTGGACATACCGACGGGCTGGGACGTCCCCCGCAGCAGGGTCGAGTGGACGGTTGAGGAGACCCTCAGGCGCGCCAGGGACGCCGTTCCCCTCATCGAGGGCGGCGACACCCTCTGGGTCGGGCCGGTGCAGGGGGGCGCCCACCTCGACCTCGTCGAGCGGTCGGCCAGGGAGGTCGGCGCGTTGCCCTTCCAGATCCACGCCCTGGGGAGCCCGACGGAGGTGATGGAGAACTACAGGTTCCCGGTCCTGGTGGACATGATTATGGCCGCGAAGCTCAACCTGCCCCCCGAGAGGCCCCTCCACCTCTTCGGCGCGGGCCACCCGATGATGTTCAGCCTCGCCGTCGCCCTCGGGTGCGACCTCTTCGACTCGGCGGCCTACGCCCTCTACGCCAGGGACGGCCGCTACATGACGCCCCTGGGCACGGAGAGGCTCGAGGACCTAGACTATCTCCCTTGCTCCTGCCCCGTCTGCCGGGGGCACGGCGCCGAGGAGCTAAGAGGCATGCTGAGGGGGGAGCGGGTCAGGCTCATCACAGAGCACAACCTCCACGTCACGATGGCGGAGATGGAGACCGTGAAGCAGGCCATCTCCGAGGGCTCCCTGTGGGAGCTGATGGAGGCGAGGAGCAGGGGGCACCCGGCCCTGGCCTCCGCCCTCAGGCGGCTCTTCAGGTACAGGGACGCCCTGGAGAGGGGCAGCCCCTCCTACAAGGGCCGGGGTGTCCTCTTCTTCGACCACGGGGGCCTGGCGAGGCCCGAGATAACCCGCCACTTGTACAGGCTTGAGGTTCAGCACCTCCCCTCAACATCCTCGAATAAGCTGCTCTTGGTCTCGGCCCCGGACGGCAGGCCCTACAACAGGACCCGCCAATACTCGCTGCTGGAGAGCGCCCTGGAGGAAGGGCTGGGTGGCGCCGCCCAGGACATCCAGGTCTGCTTCTACGCCGCTCCCTTCGGGGTAGTCCCCGTCGAACTGGCCGAGACTTACCCCCTGTCCCAGTTCGAGGTCGCCGAGCCCGTCGACAGGGAGACCCTAGAGTTCGCGGCGGAGAGCGTGGCCAGGTACATAGCCCGAAGCAAATATGGTGAGGTCTTTATCTTCGCAGGGACAGGGGCCCTGGATGAGCTTGTCGAGGAAAAGAGCAGGGAAGCTTGTTTAGAGGGGGGAAAGAGGTTGGAGGTGGTCTCAGACCTGCAGCCATGGGGTGATGAGGCCCTGGGGCGACTTGTCGCCGTCCTCAGGGGCCCCTGACCCGGGTCCAACTAGGCACATTCGGCGTCCGCTATCTTCAGGACCTCGTTAACGACTCTGACGCCCTCGTCGATCTCCTCCTCGGACACGATTAGGGGCGGCGCGATGATCATGGTGTTCAGTATCGCCATGACGTAGACTCCCCTGTTGAGGGCCTCGGAGGCCATCTTGCCGAGGACGGTGGATTCAAACCTTTGGCGCCTTGTGGCGAAGGGCTCCTTCGTCTCCCTGTTCCTCACGGGCTCGACGCCCCAGAACAGCCCCTTGCCCCTGACGTCGCCGACGGAGGGGTGGTCGTCCGCGAGCTCCATCAGCCGCCTCCCTAGGATCTCCCCCATCTTCTTCGCCCGCCCCACGAGGCCGAGGCGCTCGTACTCCTCGACGGCGGCGAGCCCCACGGCGCAGGACAGGGGGTGGTTCGCGTAGGTCTGGCCGTGGCAGAAGAGGTTGTCACCCTCGAAGAAGTCGGAGATGGGCTTCCTGACGATGGTGGCGCTCAGCGGTATGTAGGCACTCGTGAGGCCCTTGGCGAGGGTCATGATGTCCGGGACCACGCCCCAGTGGTTGACGCAGAACCACTCGCCGGTCCTCCCGAAGCCCGTCATCACCTCGTCTGCGACGAGCAAGACGCCCTTTTCGTCGCAGATCCTCCTCAGCATGGGCATGTACTCGTCCGGGGGCACCAGGATCCCGTTCGAGCCTACGATGGGCTCCACGAAGACGGCGGCCACGTTCCCTATCCCCTCCATCTCGATGATGTCCCCGATATACTCAGCGCACCTTATGCCGCAGCCCGGGTACTCCAGGCCGAAGGGGCACCTGTAGCAGTAGCAGTCCGGGGCGTGGACCACCCCGGGCGTCAGGGGGGCGTAGTGCCTCCTCGGGTCTCCTGTGAGGGAGATGGCCGCCGAAGTCGCCCCGTGGTACGACCTGAACCTGGCGACGAGCTTCGGGGCCCCAGTGTAGAAGCGGGCAATCTTGACGGCGGCCTCGTTGGCCTCCGCTCCTCCGAGGGAGAAGAATGTTTTGCAGAGGTCGCCAGGTGCAACCTCCGAGAGCTTCTTCGCCAGCAGCGCGGCGGGCGCCGTGGTGAATCCCGGGTTGACGTACGCGAGCTTCTCGGCCTGATCCGCGATGGCGGCCTTCACCCTCTCGTTGCTGTGCCCTAAGTTCGAGCACACGAGCTGGGAAGAGAAGTCGAGGTAGCTCCTGCCGTCGACATCCTTGAAGCGGCAGCCCTCCGCCCCAACTATCACCTTGGGCCTCCACGCCCTCTGGTACCTCCACGTGCCGAAGACGTGTTTGCGGGTCATCGCCGCATAATCCTCAACCAAGCATATTCACCTCAAGTAACGCGTAATGGTGTGAACCGTTATCTGATAAGGCTTAGCCCAGATAGTGCCTCCGGCCTCTGCTACTATTTATCAGAAAAGATATCAAACATGGTCCAACGTCGTCAGGCTACTTTCTCTTTAACGAGGACCAGGATCAGGGCGACGTCCACCAGCGCGAGGATGAGGTTCAGCAGGATGGGCACGTCGAATCCGAAGGCGTCGAAAAGGACTCCGCCTATGAAGGGGGCGGGGAAGGCGACGAGCCCCCTGAAGGTGGCGTACCCCCCGATGGCCCGAGCCCGCTCCTTTGGGTCGACGTTGCTCGCGATCCAGGCCTGCTCGGCGGGCATCCAGAAGGCGGCCGAGACGCCCATGATCGCCTGGGTCGCCAGGACGACCCAGAACTCCTTGGACAGGAGCAGGGCCCAGAGCAGGAAGCAGGAGATCATCTGGGAGATGGCTAGGAAGAGGACGTACCCCGCCCTGTCGGCGATCTTGCCGAGGGGTATCTGGAAGACGGCCATCGTGCAGGTCATGGCCGCCGACAGAATGCCGAGCATCGAGGGCGTGTATCCGTAGCCTTTAGTCAGCATCCCGTAGAGTATCCTGTGGCCCATGCTGAAGGCGAATAGGTCAACGGACATCGCGACGTAGAATCCCCTCAGGTTCGGCTTTGGCTTCATCGCTCCTATCAGCGATCTAGCGATCTGGGCCAGGTTGAACTCCCTATCTGGTTCCTCGGCCTTCGTCTCTCGGAGCTTCAGCAGGACCAGCAGCAGCGAGAGCAGCCCGACCCCCACGAAGATGGTGAAGACGGAGGGGTAGCCGTAGAGGTCAGCGATGAACCCGGCGGCGAGGGTGGCGACGAGGCCCGCCGCCATGTAGCCCGTGCCGATGATGCTGTACACGAATCCCAGTTGTGAGGGCTCGGCAAGCTCGGCCACCAAGGCGTTCCAGACCGGGAACATGGCGAAGGAGAGGCTCGTCAGGACGACGCCGATGGAGACGAGGTGCCAGGAGCGGGCGAGGATGAAGGTGCCCCCGGCGACGACCATCAGCAGCTCCCCGAGCGCTAGGAAGCGCTTCCTCCCGTAGGCGTCAGAGGCCTCTCCGAAGACCGGCTGCACGGCTATCCTCGTCACGTCCATGAGGCTCTCGAGGCCGCCGAGGCTGCTCATGGGGACGCCGAGGCTCAGGACGAAGGGCTGCCATACGACCATCCTGAGGTTGTCCCTGATCCCTCGGAAGGCCGAAGCTACGGCGAGGATCGTGACCTCGCCCATGCCCCTGCTTCTCTCCTGAGCCTCCATGCTGGACAACTCTCATCTGAGCCGGATCCGGTAGCTTCCTGCCACAGGTCCCGGAAGCCTGAGATATTCTGGGGAAGAGCTATTTAGGCGTAGCGGGGCCACTGGAGACGAATGATGAGGGCCTGTCCGAGCCTTCCACCTATTCTTCGTTCCTCTAACGTTAAGGATGAACCTCAAGACATTTGGCGCGATGAATGCTGATAATAACCAAGAGACATGATTCTGTTGAGTCGATCTGAATGGTCTCAGAGGAGGACATCGCAGAGTTCGGCGACCTCTGGTCGCTGATGTACTACGTCTTCGCGAGGGAGATGGTGGACAGCTTCGGCGAGGAGGGCGAGGAGGCACTCAGGAGGGCGATTCGAGGCTACGGGAGGGCCAGGGGGTCGAGGTTGAGAAGGAAGCACGAGGAGCAGGGCCTGCCCATCAGCCTCAGGTCCCTTTTCGAGCACTACGACCTCCCCGGGCACCCCGGCACCGAGAAGGAGCGGACGGTCTTCGAGGACGACAGGCTCGTCTCGTTCACTTACGTCTGCCCTTACGAGAGGATCTGGAGGGCCAGGGACGGGACGGATCTAGGCTTGATCTATTGCCAGGAGTTCCACAACGCGATGTGGCAGGCCTACCGCCCAGACCTGAAGGTGGAGATACCAGAGATACTCACCAAGGGCGACCCCCACTGCAGGTTCGTGGTGACCCAGCCCAAGTGACGAGGCAGAGTCGACTCCCCTCTTCATTGAGTGATCATAGCAGAAATCTTCGAAAAAAAGGGGTTTTGAGGAGGGTTTACCCGGTTTCCTTGTACCAGCTCTCGGGGGCGACGTCTGACTCGGGGTCGTAGTCCGAGGGGAGCAGAACGTCTATCCCAAGAATCTCGGTGATGAAGACCTCAAGGACCCCCTTCACGACGGTGCCCTCCTCAAGGTGGCCCCCTATGGTCGGGACGTCCCAAGCGCCGCCGGTGACGAAGTGGATCGCAGGGAAGGGCTCCTCTTGCCCCTTCATGATCCGGGGGTGGATGACACCGCTCATGGAGAGGATCATGCTCTGATTCTGGATGGTAGCCGCAGACTCGTTGTGCCAGTTGCCCGGGTCCGAGGTGTCCGGCGCCCACATCAGGAACCTCGCAGGTTGCAGGCCGCCCATGAAGGCGGCGTGGATCTTTGCGAACCTGATGCCGTGGTCCTTGGCGAACTGCTGGATCGCCAGGTAGACGTCCGCGCCCGTGGTCAGCCTCAGGATGAATTCCCTGCCCCTACGGGCCTCCACGACATGGTACTCCGTGGGCTCGCTCGCGTCCCGCTCCCATTTCTCCTTCATCTTGCCTCGGTCCATAATGGTCTCAACTATCTAATATCTCATGCCTCCTGCTCTAGCTCATAAGAAAAAAGTCTACTCCGACCGTGACGACTACTTGAAGCACGTGGACTACGTCGCCGACATCATATGTGTGGGTCTTCTAGAGGGTCTGTTGCGCTTAGCCTCCTCCTCTCAAATACTATCATCTTAAAAACAGAACATACAAACTTAATCTGTCCAGAAATGCCGCTGAACGGTGAAAGGGCCTACCAGCTCATGCAGAGCAGGGGAGTGGACGCCCTCATCGCATCGTCCACGGAGAACGTGTACTACATCTCGGACTACTGGAGCCTCGGGAAGAAGCTGGGCTGCGGAGTCGAGGCGTACGCCATCCTCCCAGCGAAGGGCGGTCCCGCGGTTGTTGCGCCTATCGCCGAGGCCGACCTGATAGTCGACAGCGGGACCTGGGTGGAGGACGTCCGCTTCTACGGAGAGCGTCACGTGGAGCTGGGGGAGCCCGAGGAGCCCTCCGAGCAGACGCAGGTGCTCCTGAAGACGTACGCCGAAGCAAAGCCGGAGGCGGACGGCGTCACGGCCCTCCTCAAGGCGCTTGAAGAGAAACGGCTGGCGAAGGGCGTGATCGCCCTCGACTCAACGGGCATGACGCCGGGACTACATGACTATGTCCTTAAGAAGCTGCCAAATGCGAAGATAATCGACGGGGCGGAGCTGCTCCACGAGATCAGGCTCGTCAAGACCGGCCCAGAGGTGGAGAGGATAAGGAGGGCCACGGAGATCACCGAGAAGTCGATGGAGGACGCACTCGAGATCGCCCGCACCGAGATCACGGAGTTGGACCTCGCCGGGATGTTCGCCTACTCCGTCGCCTACGACGGCGGGAGGGTGACCCAGGCCCTCATCGGCTTCCGGGAGAGGAGCGCCTTCCCCAACCCGGTCCCCTCGATTTTCGAGGCCCAGAGGCGCGACCTCGTCCGGATGACCCTCGGCTGCACTTGGGACCACTACCACTCGAATGTCTCCAGGACGGCAGTCATTGGGCCCCCTCTGGCGAAGGCGAAGAATAGGTGGCAGGTCGTCGAGAGCGCCCAGGACGCAGCCCTCGACGCGATAAAGCCGGGAGTGAAGCTCTGCGAGGTTTACGCCGCGGCGGAGAAGGTGCTCAAAGGGGCGGGCCTGAAGGGGTACGCCTCGAGCATGGGCCACTGCCTGGGCGTCGAGTGCAACGAGAGGCCCTGGATCGGGAGGGACGAGGAGAATGAGCTGCTCGAGGGGATGGTCGTCAACGTCGACGTGCCGGTGTTGGAGTTGGGATGGGGAGGCGTCCAGCTCGAGGACACGGTGCTCGTGACCCCAGGTGGCTACGAGATGCTGACGAGGACGGATCGCACCCTCTACGTCCTATAGCAATCGAAGAAACGGATGAATCTGTTCGCAAGTAAACAGGGCAAAAAACGGCTTCAAGCATTGTAGAAAGAATAGTGCTGCTATTCTACGTATATTGCGGGCCTGTAAGGCTTCGCCCGGGGCGCCCTGTTCTCGGGGTCGTGGATCCAGGGGTCGCTCTCGTTCTCCACGGTCACCTCGCAGCCGAACTCGGCCCCGAAGAAGCTCGCCGCGTCCTCCAGCAGCTTCGACTCGTTGACCAGCTTCAGGCCCAGCCTCCTCCTCGCCGTCTCGGCGGGGGTCCTCATAACGTCCTCGACCACGCCCCGGGCGAAGGAGGGGACCTCCTTTGTCCTGGTCTTCACCTCCTCGTCCCTGAAGGAATCCCTTATCAGGGTCCCCACATCGAGGGTCCCCGCCTCCGCCATCCGCAGCGCGTTCAGGTAGACCTTCCACTTCCATGTCGAGGCCGTGTAGAAATGGATCCTGCTCGGCCTGATGCCCGTCACCTGGACGATCTTCTGGACGTCCTCGATGCTGGTCCGGACGACCGACTCCAGCTCCTCTGCCTCGGGCCTGACCATGGAGCCATCCGGCTCGGGCCACGGCGCGAAGGCGACGAAGCCCTCGTTGCCCATGGCCTCCCAGATCTCCTCGCACAGGTGTGGCGTGAATGGGGTCAGGAGCCTCACCTGGGCGTCCATCACCGTCCTCAGGACGTGCCGGATGGCTAGCTTCCTCTCCCCCCGCTCCAGTTGGGTCGCGACCCTCCTCCTGTACCAGTCCAGGTCCTGGTTGAGGTCATACAGGGCTGAGTGGATGGTCTTCCTCACCTTCATCTCGGTCATCGCCTCGTTCGCGTCGCGGATGTATCCCTGTAGGCGGCTAAGCATCCACATGTCGATCTCAGTGAGCTCCGCGCAGGGGTTCGAGGGGGCGGAGATTATCTCCATTGCGCTCGCGTGGAACTTGTCCAGGTTGTCGGCCATCGACTTCGCCAGCTCCGGGCTAAAGTCCGCATCCTTCAGCGGCTCCGCCGTGATCATCAGGGAGAGCCTCAGGGGGTCGGTCCCGAAGCGGTCGATGGCCTGCGCCAGCGGTATTATGTTCCTCAGGGACTTGCTCATCTTCTGCCCCTCCATCAGGACGCTGCCGTTGACAACTATGCCCCTCGGCCAGTACTCCCTGGGCCAGACGGCGTCGTGGTTGAAGATCATGAATGTCAGGTGGTTCGGTATGAGGTCCCGTCCCGAGTGGCGGGCGTCCAGCGGGTAGAAGTAGGCGAACTCCCGCCTGATGCCCTCCAGGTCCTCGACGGGGATGCCCGTCGCCTCGGCCACCGCCTCCGGCGAGCCCGATCCTAGGAAGACGTAGTCCCAGAACTGCTCGGTCAGGGCTTCGGGGTCCGGCCTCAGCCGGCTCAGCCACCTGACGACCGTGTAGTAGGCCATGTATATCGTAGAGTCGGATAGGGCCTCTATGATCCACTCTGGCGCCCACGGGAGCCTGGTGCCGAGGCCGACGTTCCTGGCGCATGCCTTATTCTTCAGCCAGTCGATGACGTGGACGTACTCCTGCCTCAGCTCCCGAGGGATGATCTCCATCATCTCCAAGTTCTCGTGGGCGAGCTCCTTCCATGCCGGGTCGCCGTAGTCGATGAACCACTGGTTCTCGAAGATCTTCACGATGACGTCTGAGCCGCACCTACACTGGACGGGCTCGATCAGCTCGTACATGGTGGTGGCCTCCCCGTCGGCGATCATGTCCTCCTTCACCGCGTCCTTCGCCCTCTCCACGGGCATCCCGGCGTACCTGCCGGTGTTCCCCCTCAGCCTGCCGTTGTGGAACTCTTGGCTGTAGACCTCTTTGGTGGCTTTCTCCAGCCTCGGGTCGTCCTGCTCGGTTATCCCCATCCTCTCGACGATGTCGACGGCGGGGCTCTCCCCCCAGCCGGGCAGTTCGATGATGGAGACGGGCCTGAGCTTCGACACGTCTCCCTGCTTCAGGTTGTACGCCTCGAAGGCCTTCTTGGGCGCCTTCTTCAGCTGCTCTAGGGCGACGTAGTCGAATGGGGCGTGGGCGGGCACCGACATAACGACCCCCGTGGCGTTCTTCGGGTCCACGAAGTTCGCGGGCAGTATGGGCATCTCGCTCCCGGTCATGGGGTTGGTCAGCGTCCCCCCGATCAGCCGCGCCCCCAGGAACTCGGAGACGACCTCCACCTTGCGCCCCATGAACTGGAGCTTGTTGGCGGCCTCGGCGCTCACGACCCAGCTTTCTCCGTCCACCCTCACCTCGACGTAAAGGGTCTTGGGGTTCAGCCACATGTTGGTGACACCGAAGACGGTCTCCGGGCGGAGCGTCGCCGCGGGGTAGACCATGTCCCCCCTCCTGAACTTGATTACGGTGAACTCCTCTATCTCGGGCTCCTTGTCCCCGACGGTGTCGTGCTGGCCGACGGGGTTCCCGCAGTGGGGGCACCAGCCTACGGGGTGGCTCCCCTGGGTTATGTACCCCCTCTGCCGGAGCTTGGCGAACTGCCACTCGATGAACCTACTGTAGTAGGGGTCGACAGTCGTGAACTCCCTCCGCCAGTCGATGCTGAAGCCCATCCTCTGCATCCCGTCCTTGATCTCCTGGGCGAAGTACCTTGCCATTCCAACGGGGGTCTCCAGTTCGTGCAGGTCGCCCTCGGGGATGTTGTAGATGTTGAGGAAGGTGTCGAGGAGGTCGGGGTCCTTCTCCTTGAGCCGCTCGACCATGGCGATGACCGGGGTCCCCGTGTAGTGCCAGGCCATCGGGAACAGGACGTTGAAGCCCTGCATCCTTCTGTACCTGGCGTGGACGTCGGTCATGGTATATGTCCGGCCGTGGCCGATGTGCTGCGGCGAGTTCGGGTAAGGGTAGGCGACCGTCAGGTAGTACTTCGGCCTATCGGGATCGGGGTCGGCCTCGAAGGCCCCCGCGTCCACCCACCTCTTCTGCCACTTCTCCTCAAGCCTCTTCCAGTCCACCAAGCAAGACACCCTATTTTTGTTCGGTTATGTCTCGATGGCTTAGAGAATAAAGGTTGTGAGTAAAAATTGTTGCGGATTTATGTAAAATTGTAAAGTCTAACCATCTGCTAACAAGTCCCAGGGATGACCGGGCCAAGCCGTCAGCGCCTTTGAAGTTCTGGAGCATATAAATCTCGGAGAGCGTCTACGCTCTTAGAGGAAAGGCTCGATGCGGGCTGGTGAAGGCGTCGGCACAGCCGACATCGATCGACTCGTATCAGAAGCGACGGAGAACGTCGCTCAGAACCTGATCGCTCTAGCGTACTCCCTGCCCAGTGGAGAGCCCCCGGAGGGCCTCCGGATTCTGGCCGTAGTCGATTCCCTCGATCACAGAGTGAACAGAGTGTCAAAGGTCATGGCGGGCAAGGACATCGATCTGCTGGCCCTAGACAGGGAGCTCTTCGAGTCGGACATAGAGGACTCGGCCGTCTTGGAGATCGGGGCGTCGATGCTTCTTCTGCCCTACAAGGCTCTAGAGGGCGACGAATACCTCGCCCACTGCGGCAGGAGCTACAGAAAGCGTAAAGTCAAGGAGAGCATCACAGGCATCGTCTGGGACCACCCAGAACTCTCGAGGGAGCTCCTCATCGACCCCCGGTACTTCGTTGACGACATCAGCAAGAACGTCTCCCACCTCGTGCCCGAGTTGGCCGGGATCCCTGCGGGTCGTGAGGGGGACGCCCTCCTGGAAGGATATCGAGATGCCCTCGCCGACCTGGAGGATGAGGGGGTCATCCGATTCGTGGGCTCCGACCACGTGGCTTTGGAGAGGGGCTTCACGTACGCCGTCTCGAAGAGGGGCGTCCTCCCCGCGGATGCCCTCTTGAGGACGCAGAACCAGCTCGGCAACCTGATGAAGCTGGGCCTGAAGACCCTAACGGACCTGCTCCAGCCCCTTGCGGGCTCGGTGGTCGAGGGCTTCGCCTCTGCAACGAGCTCTGATCGGCTCAGCCCCGACAGGTTTCTCTTCTTCCCAACCGCCACCGGTTTGTCGCCCCTCTCGTCCTCCATGGGGCTGGACGAGATCGTGGAGAGGATCGCAGCGCCTGGGAAGGCGGAGAACGTCAAGATGAGGAGGATGGGCAGTGCCCTCAACGAGGTCTTCCTCGTCGATTACGAAGTGGGCGGTGAGGCCCGGAGGGTCCTCCTGAAGCGCTTCCCGACCTGGGTGAGCCTGAAGTGGGCCCCACTGGTCCTGTGGACCCTCGGGACCCAGAACTTCGCCGTGCTCGGGGGGTCCAGGATGGAGAGGGAGTGCGCCACAACGGGGCTCCTCAGCAGGATAGACATCGACGTGCCTGAGATCCTCTACACGAGCTTCCGGGACAGGCTGCTCGTGAGGGAGTTCGTTGAAGGGGTGAGCCTCACCAGCGTCGCGAGGGCGTCCTTCCGCAGGGGGGAGCTGGAGGAAAACGAGGCGAGCCTCCTGAGGCGGGTCGGGGGCATCGTCGCCGCAGTCCACGGCTCCGGCCACACCCTCGGAGACTGCAAGTCCGACAACTTCATAGTCACGGCCGACGGGGACCCCTTCGTGGTCGACCTGGAGCAGGGGGCGAGGGGCGGGAGCCCAGCGTGGGATGTGGCCGAGTTCCTCCTCTTCTCTGGGCATTACGCCGGCGTCCTGGATCCCCTGTATGGAGTCGCGGAGTTCACCAGGAGCTTCATACGAGGTTATTTGGCCGGTGGCGGTGAGAGGCGGCACGTGGCCGAAGCGTCCGAGCTCAGGTACACGAGGGTCTTCGCCCCGCTTACGCTACCGCAGGTGATCTACACGATAGCAAAGATCTGCCGAGAAGAGGCGTTCAAAAGGGACTAGCCTCACTAGGGTTCTGGGCTAGTCGAGCTGGGTTCTAACGGCCCCGAGGATGGCCTCCCTGGAAGCCTTGAACTTCTCGACATCTCCTCCCCCGCCCTGACCAAGATGGGGCTTGCCGCCCCCTCCCCCACCTATGACCATGGCCACGGCCTTCGCGAGCTCCCCTGCGTCCACCCCGAGCTTCTGGGCCGCCCTGTTCACGGTGACGACGAGCCTAGGCTCAACCTCCGAGTGCATGACCGCTACGACTGCCTCGCCGGTCTCGCTGAGGGCGTTGCCCACCTCGATGAGGAAGTCTCCGCCCTTGCCCACTGGCTCGATGATGACCTTGACTTCGCCGATCGCCTCGGCCCTGTCGAGGAACTCCCTCGCCATGCGCTTCGCCATCTCCTGCCTGAGGGCCTCCAGTTGGTGCCGGAGGTCCCTGATGGCCTCCAGGTTGTTCGCGACCGACTCCTTCACCTTCTCCATGGGGGCACCCAGGAGCTCGGCCGTGTCCGCAAGTATGGCCTCCCTCCTCTGGACCTCGGCGAGGGCGTGGGGGCCGACGGCGTAGACGAGGCGCTCGACCCCGTCCTGGACCCTCTCCGTGTTGACTATCCTAATGAGGCCGGCCTCCGAGGTGTTCGCCAGGTGGGTCCCGCCGCAGGCCTCGACGTCCCACCCGCCCTCGACCTCGACGACCCTGATCTCCTTTCCCGGGACGGCGCCGCCCTGGTAGAGCCTGAAGCCGTACTTCGCCTCCGCGTCGTCCCTCTGCATCCATCTGCAGTAGACGGGCCTCCCCTCTCTGACTACCTGGTTCGCGAGGCGCTCAATGGCCTCCACCTCACTCCGGGTCAGCCTCCTGTAGTGGCTCACGTCCAGGCGGCTCGTCTCGACCCCCTTCTGGGCCCCGGCCTGCCAGGCGTGGTCCCCCAGGACCCTTCGGGCGGCTCCGAGGATCAGGTGGGTCGCCGTGTGGCTCCTCATGAGGGCCTGGCGCCTCTCCCAGTCGATTGTGCCCGTGACCCTGTCGCTGACACTGAGCTTCCCAGCGTCCTCCATCTCGTGGAGTATAACGCCCTCGACGGACTGGACATACTTCACGGCCAGCCTGAGGCCATCTCTCTCGATGTAGCCGGTGTCGGAGATCTGGCCACCTCCTTCGGCGTAGAAGGCCGTCCTGTCGAGGACGACATATCTGTCACTGATGACTTCGAGGACCTCCGCCTCGAACTCCCTCATGTAGGGGTCCTCGTAGAAGAGCGTCCTCGTGCGGTCGAGGCCCTCGACCTTCTCCACGAGCCCCTCCTCCACAGAATCCTCTTCCGCTGCCTTTTCCTTCATATGCCTCAGGGCCACGAGGGAGTAGAAGTCGTCGGGGACGACGACGTTCACCCCCATCTCCGAGGCGACCTCGCCCACGTCGTCCGGGGTGAGGCCGTGGGAGTCGTAGAACTCGACGAGCTGGTCGACCGGGATCCACCCCTTGCTCCTCTCCAGATACCTCCTGACGAGGCCGCCGCCCCGCCGCAGGGTGTCCTTGTACTTCTCGCCCTCTTGGGCGACCATTTCACGTATCTCCTCCCTCATCGATGCGAGCTGGGGGAAATCGCCTCCCCAGAGCCCTATCTGGGCCTCGACGAGGTCAGGGAGCCTGTCCTCGATGCCGACACTGCGCAGCAGCCTGTAGCTCCTCCTGTAGAGGAGCCTCGCCAGGTACCCCTCCCTCACGTTGGAGGGGACGACCCCCTCGGAGAGGATGAAGACTAGGCTCTTCGTGTGGTCCACAGCCGCGTAGACGGCCTCGACCGGGGAGAGGAGCCTTTCGAGTTCCTCTGGCTCCAGGCCGACCAGGGACGCGATCTTCCTCCTCTCGGCCTCCTTGTCCCCCCGGATGATGCGCATGGAGTACTTCGCCGTCTCCGAGAGGAGCCCGTCGTCGATGTCGAGCCCCGCCCAGTCAACCAGCTTGTCGAGAAGGCCGCCGTAGATCGCGTGGAAGGCGCTGGGGGAGCCCTGGCTGAGCCACGCCCACCGCTCTATACCGTATCCCGTGTCCACTACCTTGATGGGCATCGGCTCCATCCGGTCGCCCACGACCCTGTACATCATGAAGACGAGGGTCGAGATCTCGAGGCCGTTGACGCAACCCTCGACGTCGAAGCCGGCGTTCCCGCCGCCGCTCCAGAGCCCCTCCTTGTAGGTGACCAGCTCGTCCCTGACCCCCAGGTCCTCTGTGAGGAGCGCGTGGTGGTATCGGACGGTCTGGTCCTTCCAGTAGACCTGGGGCCGGCCCTCGTAGTTGAAGGCGTGGTGGCCCCCCATCTCGAAGAAGGTGAGGTGGCGCCCCGCTGTATAGCCGGTGAGGTCGATGTCCTCGAACCTTATGCACGGCTGGCTGACGACGAGGGGGTTCCCCGGCGGCGGTATGATACCCTCAGTGACATAGGGCTGGAAGTCGATGATGCTCGCGATGGTGATCATGAGGTCGTCCCGCCACCGAGCGACGACGGGGTAGGGGCTCACCCTAAGGTGGTCCCGATCCTCGAAGAAGGAGAGGAACTTTTCCCTCATCTCGGCGACCGTGTAGGGCCTGTTAACCGGTGAGTTTCCTATGAAGGTGAAGTCCATGCACGGGGCGTCGCCACAGCTCTCCGCGTCTGGATCCAGCGTCCAGTAGTGGTTCCCGCAGCTCGGGCAGAGCTTCCTCACGTACCCCTCTTCCTGGAAGAAGGGTAACCTGAACTCGTCTGGGGGTACCTGCACGTGTTTCAGACTCCCTAAGTTGGATGTGGAGCCTACCGGAAAAAACTTTGGATGCCTAACCGAAGAGGGCGCTGAGGCCCTGGAGGTCCTCCTCCTCTTCCTCCTTCTCCTCTTCCTTCTGCTCCTCCTCTTCCTCCTCCTGGGCGGCGGGGGCGGCGACAGGGGCGGCAGCGGCGGTGACAACCGGGGTCTTGAGGGCCTCGTCGATGTCGACCTCTGCGAGGGCGGCGACGAGGGCCTTTATCCGGATGTTGTCCGGCTTGATCCCCGCTGCGCCTACGATGTTCTCCATCGCAGACTCGGTGATCTCCTTACCCGCGCTGTGGAGCAGCATTGCGGCGTACATGTACTCCAAACCTTTCACCTCTGACTGATAGACAGGCCTCTAGAGCCGTAAACTAAGGAGTCTACAACCGACTTTTATTCTTTCCTATTCGGGCCCCGCGGGCCGTGCGAGGCGAAGTGTTTTATCGACTACCGGACCAAGATGGAGCGTGACACCGGACATGGTAAGGAGGATTGGCCGGAAGCCCGTCGAGGAGCTCGACCCCCTGGTCGACTCCGTCCTCGGCCCCCACGTGCCGCCGATGGCGACCGTGATGCCCGGGGAGGTCGTAGAGGTGGAGACCTGGGACGCCCTCACCAAGGTGACCAACCCTGTGACGGGGCCACTGTACGTGGAGGGCGCGGAGCCTGGGGACGCCCTCTCAGTCGAGATCCTGAAAATAGATCTGCCCGAACAGGGGACCACCGCCATCATCCCGGGGTTCGGCGCCCTCGAGGGGTGGCTGAGGCAGCTCGAGTCGAGGAGGAAGATCAGCGAGATCAGGGAGGGGAAGATCCACTACGTCACGGACCACGGGGAGACCCTGGAGATAGAGGCCGACCCCTTCATCGGGACCATAGGGGTCTCCCCGGCGAGCGAGGCCATAACAACCCTCTCCCCCGGGCGCCACGGGGGGAACATGGACTGCCCCGACATAAGGCCCGGGAACACGCTTATGCTGCCCGTGTTCAGGCCCGGGGCCCTCTTCGGCCTCGGCGACGTCCACGCCGTTCAGGGGGACGGGGAGGTCTGCGGGGTGGCCGTCGAGGTCCCGGCGGTGATAACCATGAGGTTCGGGGTGGAGAAGGGGAGGGGCATCGGCTGGCCGAGGATCGAGTCACCCGAAGAGATCATGACCGTCGGGAGCGCCAGACCCCTCGAGGACGCGGCGAGGATCGCTTTCAGGGAGCTTGTCGACTGGATGGCCTCCGACTACGGCTGGGACAAGCTGGACGCCTACATGTTCCTCAGCCTCGTAGCCAGGGCCAGGATCGCGCAGATAGTGGACCCCCTCTACACCGTCGTGGCGAAGCTCCACAAGCGATACCTAGGGAAGTGACGGCCGAATGTCGCAAGGTGAGCCGACCTGCCCGAAGTGTGGCGGGAAGATGGTGGATGGGGCGGTAAAGTACGTGATGGAGAGCTCTGTGAGCGACCCGATGGGCTCTTTCTCGACTGGTCTCTCCATGGGCGGGTTGTCCAGGATGACCTCAGAGGTGAGCAGGAGCGCCCACTGGGAGGAGAAGACCGGTAAGAAGACCGGCCTGATATTCAAGAGCGATGAGACGAGGCAGATACGCCTAAGGGGCCTTAGGTGCACGGCCTGCGGCTACATCGAGCTCTACGCAAGCAAGAGATAGCCCCTGGGCCACGCCCCGAACCGAGACCGGAGGCTTCGCTCCCTGAATTTTTTACTTCGTGTAGTAGACCCCACCAGCTGTCTCTCGGGGTATAGTCCGGTTTTCCCTAAAGACGGGAGAGTCGGCACACGCCTTGATGCACTTCCCGCAGACCCTGCTATCGAGGCCGAGGGACTCCATGTACCTGAGGCAGTCCTCCCTGTAGTTCTCCAGCCTTTCCTTGTTGTCCAGGATAGGGCATGCGTCGAGGCAGGCCCTGCAGTCACCGCATTCTTCCTCCACAGGCGGGGTTCTCTTGAGGGGCAGCCCGGTGACTATCGAGGCGAGCCTTATGGCGCAGCCGTACCTGGAATTGACGACGAGCTCGTTCCTGCCCCTCCAGCCCACCCCGGACTGCTCCGCGGGGACTCGGTGCGAGACGGCCAACGGGTAGTAGTCAACGGCCTCAACGATCTCCCCCTCCTCCACGACAGGGGTGGCTGGTATGGCGAAGCCCCCGACCATCTCCGCGATCCTGGCAGCGGTCCCGTCGAGGGCCGAGTTTAAAGCCTCGTACTCCTTTGCGTAGACGCTCCACCTCTCCATGTCGAAGCCATCCTCCGCCTCCACCGCGATAGCGTCTATGACGTGCTCCGGGAACGCGTACGCTATGCATATGACCGAGCCGTCCGAGGGCATCTCACCTAACCTGAGTTCGCTAATCTCTCTCAAGAGCCCTTTCTGGACGGGGAGCAGGGCATCGTAGACTAAGCCGAGGGCTGCGACTCCCAGAACGCCCCTCAGCCCCCGCCTCGAGGATTCTTCCTGAAAGGCCTCGTGTACTCTGCCGAGGTCCCAGCGGCCAAACATTTGGATTAGGGATGCCCCCTGGGCGTATATAGCTTCCACCGGCTCCGGATTATCGTTAAATAACCTCTCCTGAGATGATCAAGGGAGTGGTTGATTTGAGGAACTTCGTTAAGGAGAAGCTCAGGAACGGGGGCGTGGCGGTCGGGGCCTGGATGTCGATACTGAACCCGAGCGCTGCCCGCATCGTAGCGTCCTCTGGCCTAGACTGGGTCCTTTTCGACACGGAGCACGGGCCGCCGAGCTTCGAGACCGTCGACGGCCTCGTGAGGGCTGTGGGGGGCGCTGGGGCCCTACCCCTGGTCCGGGTAGTCTGGAACGACATCAACGCGATAAAGCAGGCCCTCGACACGGGCGCCTACGGGGTCATCGTCCCCTGGGTTAACACCAAGGAGGAGGCCGAGAGAGCCGTAACGTACTGCAGGTACCAGCCGGAGGGTCTTAGGGGATGCGCCCCCGGGAGGGCGGCCTCCGCCTGGGGTGTGAGCTCCGCCGAGTATCTCAAGATAGCGAACGATGAGGTCCTCGTCGTGGTCCAGATAGAGACGACGAAGGCCATGGAGAACATAGAGGAAGTCGTCTCCGTGGAGGGGGTGGACGCCACCTTCATCGGCCCCTCGGACCTCTCGGCGTCGATGGAGCACAGGGGCGAGTACTTCCACCCCGAGGTCGTCAATGCGATGGAGAGGGTCGTCGATGCGTGTCGGGCCTCGGGCGTCGCGCCGGGGATAGCCTTCGGCAGGGGCGTCGACCACTTGAACAGCCTCATCGAGATGGGCTTCAGGTTCATCGGCGTCGGCTCGGACACCGGGTTCCTGGCCACCGGCTGCAGGGAGACCCTGGCGAAGATAAGAAGGTGAATCAAGGATCGGCGCTTCCCCGGCTTCCTTCCGTGCACAAGAGCAGGGTTTAATAAAGGACGCTCTGATACGATCGGTGATAGCCTTGGACCTGAGTGGCCTTCTAATCCCCGGAGCCGTCATCCTGTTCATCTGCCTCGTGGCGTTCTATCTAGCCTACCTCTTCAACAGGCTCATCAGGTTCAGGAACGCCGCAGACGCGAACCTGGGCCAGATCAGGGTCGCGATGAAGAAGAGGCTGGACATGATCGAGCAGCTCCTCGGCGCCGTTAGGGGCTACGTCCGCCACGAGAGGCAGGTCTTCGAGTCGGTAGCGAGCATGCGGGCCAAGGTTCTGGAGGCGGGAACGGCCGGCCTCGAGGAGATAGACAAGGAGTCCCGCAGCATCACAGGGGGCATCCTAGCCATCGCCGAGGCCTACCCGGAACTAAGGGCGAGCGAGACGGTGAAGAAGCTCATGGACGCCATAGTCAGCGTCGAGGACGAGATAGCGAGGCACAGGTACACCTACAACAACGTGGTTCAGACCTTCAACACGATGGTAGACTCCATACCCTCGAACGTCGTCGCTAGCAGCACCGGCATGGAGAAGCTGGGATACTTGGAGTTCGAGGAAGCGGTCGAGGCGAGGCCGGACATCACGGGGATCTCCGGAGTTGAGTGAGCAGAGGCAGATCCTGACCCTCGTAGCCATCACCCTCGTCATCGGCATCTCAGCATTGACTCTGCCTGGGTTGATACCGTCTTCTCTGGGGGAGGGGGAAGCCGTCGTGGAGGAGTACCGCGCCACCTTCTATCCCGACGGGAGGCTGGTGGAGGAGTACGTATACAGCATCGGGGTCAAGCGTTTCAAGTTCCTATATAGGGTCTGGGAGGCCCCCCTTTCCACTGAGGCCCTCGATAGACCGTACATTCAACTGGTCGAGGTCGAGGCGCCCTCCGGAGCCATAGGCTACATCAAGGATCACCTCGGACGGGTTCACGTGAATGAGCCGTACGGCGATGATTGGGCGGTCATCAACTCCATAAGCTCCTTGGCGTTGAGCAACGAGGCTGGCTCCTACGACTCCGACATGTACGACGCCGGAACCTACACCGTCCGTTACGTCTTCGACGTCCACCCGCCGCTTGAGTACGACGACGAATCGGGGCACCTCAACCTCATGCTGGCCAGCGAGCACATACTGTACAGGCACGTCACCCTGACCTTCGAGGATGCGGGCTACATCGACAAGCTGTACCCTCACCCCCCGACCTTCAGGGTGGTCGAGGAGGGCGACAGGATCGTCGTCCGAGGGAGCTCGGGCCAGGACGAGCTCATCGAGGTTGAGATGCTGCTTGAAAAAAATACCCTCGACGAACTTGGTGGCTTCCCTAGTCGGGTTGAAGGCGTGAGATCCAAGACGGTCAACGCCAACATGGTCACGACGCTCCAATACAACTCTGCTATCTTCCTCAGCTACGCCTCCAAAGGCCTCGTTCTTCTCGTGCCTTTCCTCCTCTACCTGATCTACCACGTCTACGGGCGGGAGAGGGAGTACACCGTCCCGACGTACCTGAGCTACGTGCCCAACAAGGAGAGGAAGCCCTGGGTCGTGAACCAGATATTCACCCGGGGAGCCTTGGACTACGACGACGACGGATTCTACGCGACCCTACTAGACCTGCACATGAGGAAGAAGATAAGGATAGAGACCAAGCCGGGCGGCCTGACCATAAATGTGTTGGACGACAGGCTGGACGACGTGTATGAGAGGAGGGCCATGGGCCTCCTCCAGATGCTGGCCGTGGACGGGGTCGTCGACACGGACAGGATCGCCGAGCTCACCGATGCCATCAAGGAGGGCGCGCAAGGCGTCGACAGCTTCGCCCTCACCCTCAGGAACGCCCTCGTCAGGCTGACGACCGAGGTGGACGAGGGCGTGGCGTCGGAGTTCATAGCCAGGGGCAGGATGAGGGTCCTACCGCTGATGGCTGTGTCAGCGCTTCTACTGGTGGCGTCAATTGTTCTCATGATAACCACTCCCTTCTCAGTCCCAGCCCTAACCGGGGCCATGCTCACCTCCTTCGTGCCGATAGTCCAGTCAGGCATCGGCCTCATGTTCCCACAGGAGCTCTTCGGCAAGTGGAAGGGGGACACATACGGGGAGAAGCTCGAGTGGGACGCCTTCGCTAGGCACCTGTCCGACCTCTCCCAGATGAGGAAGTACGCGCCGGAGGACGTCTCGATGTGGGGGGAGTGGCTCGTCTACGGGACGGCCCTCGGCGTCGGGGATAGCGTTGTGAGGGCGATGAGAGAGCTCGAGATAGACATCCCCGAGGCCAGGTACGTGGGGATGATGCCGGTCTTCTTCCACCCCTTCGTCGTTGCGAGCGCGCCGAGCAGGGGAAGGGTGGCCGGGAGCGGATTCCGTGGGGGAGGCGGCGGCTTCGGCGGAGGTGGTGGGTTCGGCGGGGGAGGAGCGGGGGTCAGGTAGAATCATCCAAATAGGCCGCTGACGCCCATACGACTGTGACGATGGAGCCCCGATCCTCGTTTCAATGACTGAGAAAAATTTATCTGAGGAATGTTATAAATGATGATTCCCAGGGTTAGTCGGTGAGATTGGCCGGGCAAGGTTTTCTGAACAGGGATATCCTCAGCACGAAAGACTTCTCCAGGGCGGAGCTAGACTTGATCTTCAACACTGCGAAAGACGTTGAGGAAAATCCGGGGAGGTACCGGAACACCCTCACGGACAAGAGGGTGGCCCTCCTCTTCCTAGAGCCCTCGACTAGGACCTACGGGAGCTTCGAGGCCTCCGCGGTCAACCTCGGATGCAAGATATTGTCCAACAGGAACCCCGCGGTGACCTCCATCACAAAGGGGGAGACCCTCCACGACACTATAAAGATGATAGAGAGCTACGACACGGACTGCATCATCCTCAGGGACAGGCGCATGGGGTCTTCGCGCTTCGCGGCCGAGGTGACGGATCTGCCAGTGATCAATGGAGGCAGCGGAAGCCGCGAGCATCCCACCCAGGCCATGCTCGACCTGTACACTATCCTGAAGGAGAGGGGCGAGATCGACAGGGTCAGCATGGGCTTCGTCGGAGACCTGAGGTACGGGAGGACGTGCTCGTCGCTGAGCTACGCCCTCGCCGGATTCGACGACGTGGAGATCAGCTTCATCGCGCCCCCGATCCTGCAGGTAAGGAGGGAGGTGGAGATCTACCTCGAACAGAGGGGCGTTTCATACACGAAATCGACGGAGCTGAGAGGCGCCATACCAGGCCTGGATGTCCTGTACGTTACCAGGATACAGAAGGAGAGGTTCCCAGATCCGACAGACTACGAGAGGATCAAGGGCTCGTACGTGGTGGACAACTCGGTCCTCGCCCTCGGCGAGGAGGGGCTTGGGGTGATGCACCCCCTCCCGAGGGTAGACGAGCTCTCCCCCGAGGTCGACAGCACAGGCCACGCCTGGTACTTCTCCCAGGCGGCTAACGGCGTCCCGGTCAGGACCGCCCTGCTCTCCCTCGTGTTGGGTGGTTAGGATGGAGAACCAGCTGCTAGTAAGGAAGATCGAGAACGGGACGGTCATAGACCACGTCCCAGCATGGCACTCGGAGATGGTCCTGAGGCTGCTGGACGTCGAGAAGATAAGGGTCATGGCGGACTTCTCCATGGTATCCCTCAACAACGTACCCAGCAGGAAGCACGGCAGAAAGGATGTAATCAAGCTGAACAACTACCATCTTGACGAGGGGAACGCGGATCTCGTCTGCCTCGTCTACCCCGCGGTCACGATAAACTACATAGAGGACTGGGAGCCCAGGAAGTACAGGCCCAAGATCCCCGAGCTGGTCGTCGGCAGGATAAGGTGCCCCGAGGTCAACTGCATAACCAACTCCCCACGGGAGCCTATCGGGACCCGTTTCAGGGTCCTGCCGGGGTTCAAGGCCTTGCAGTGCGAGTACTGCGACTCTCTGCTCGACTTCGAGAAGATGCCCGAATACGTCAAGGGCAAGTAGAACCCATGAGTAAGAAAATCTCGAATCTCAAACATAGAAGGATGTTGGGTGAATTGTCTCTTATCCTAAACCTTTAGGATAATGGCTTCGGTGGCGGGGAGCAGGGGTGAGGTAGTGACAATATGTTACGAATTCTCGTCAGCTCGGACGGGGAGAGATGGAGAAGTAAGTGCACCGATCTAAGAACCTCGATCTTCTGAGACGACCCCATTAGGGCTTAGCGCTGTTTTAAATACATGTTGAGTGTTGCCTCTCCGAGGTGCCTTGGAGTGGACATCGAGTACTCTGGACGCCACGCCCTTGTCAGCAGGTGGCGCCCGATGAAGGACGAGGTCGTCGCCGAGAACGGCGTGGTGACCGCGAACCACCCCCAGGCCGCCGAGGCCGGGATGAGGATGCTGGAGGAGGGCGGCAACGCCGTCGACGCCGGCGTGGCCACCGGGTTCGTCAACACGGTCGTCGCCCCCTACTCGGCCGGGATAGCAGGCCAGGGGATAATGCTCGTATACATGGCCGAGGAGGGGATGACCGTGGCCATTGACTTCAACGCCAGGTCGCCCAGAGCCGCCACAACGGACATGTACGAGGTCGTGGGAGTCGAAGACGGACATCAACATATTCGAGGTCGAGAACGACGAGATCAGGACCTGCGCCAAGTCCGTGTGCGTACCCGGAACCCCCGCGGGCCTGTGCCTCGCCCACGAACTCTACGGTAGCCTCCCGCTGGGGAAGGTCATGGAGCCAGCCATATTCCTGGCGTCGGAGGGCTTCCTGGTTTTGCCCTACACGACTGCCCGCATAACCGCAATGATGCCCACGATAAGGTCTAGACCTCTGCTGGCGGGGATGTGGATACCCGACGGCAGGCCGCCCCTGGGCTCCGCGGGCGAGAAGATCGTGCAGAGGGATCTGGGAAGGCTGCTGAAGAGGATCAGCCGCGAGGGCCAAGACGCCTTCTACAGGGGGGAGACGGCCGAGGCGATCGTGAAGAACGTTCAGCGGGGCGGCGGCGTCCTCACCAGGGAGGACGTGGAGGAGTACGAGGCCCGGGTCCTCGAGCCAATGAGCGTCACCTACAGGGGGCGCTCCGTGCTCACGGTGCCGGCGCCCATCGGGGGCCAGACGGTCCTTGAGACCCTCAACATCGTCGAGAACTTCGACACCAGATCCCTGGGGCACAACACCGCGGACTACCTGCACCTCTTCGTTGAGTGCGCGAGGCATGCCTTCGCAGACCGGTACCACTACTTGGGGGACTGGGAGGTCGCAAAGGTCCCCATCGGGGGCCTGCTCTCCAAGGAGTACGCCAAGGAGGTCGCAGAACATGTGAACACCGACAGGGCGGCGCTGGAGCCCGAGCTCGACGAGGAGCCCTGGGCCTACTACCTGGGGAAGTCCCTCCACAACCCCCGGAAGCACGATCCCGACCCAAGGCCTTCAGCAAGCCCCTTCGCCACCTCGGCCGATTCCAGCGGAACCACCCACTTCAACGTCGTCGACGGCGACGGGAACATGGTCTGCTGCACCCACTTCGGCGGATTCGGGGAGGGCGGGATGCCTCCCAGCTCCGGGGTCTACCTGAACGGCCACATGGGGCAGCTCATCCCGGTGCCGGGCCACCCCAACTCCGTCGGGGGCTGGAAGCACCCCCTGACCAACGACTCCCCTATAATGGTGCTGGAAGAGGGAAGGCCCCTCTTCTGCGTCGGGGCCCCAGGGGGCAGGAGGATCATTAGCCGTATCGCCCAGATAGCCCTGAACTTGCTCGAGTTCGGGATGGGCATCCAGGAGGCTTGCGCCGCCCCCACGGTCGACGCGAGCACGATGGCGACCATAGTCGACTCCCGGATCCCGGCGCTGGTGATAGAGAGTCTCTCAGAGAGGGGCCACAGGATGCAGGTCGTCGATGAGACCCCCTACACCGGCCATTTCTCCAGCCCCTCTGGGATCTTCACAAACCGCGAGACGGGCCTCCTCCACGGAGGGGTCGAGATCTTCGGCCCAGCCCTGGCCCTGGGGCTATGAGGAATCGTCGGCACCGTACGACGTCGATTCCAACTCTATCTTTTTAATAGTTGAAATGATGTCCGCTGCGACACGGCGATCGCCATTAACTTCATGGAACAGTGTGAAATCGAGAACACAATTTTGTTCGGGTTAAGATCTGGCTTTCCTAAACCTTTTTATCCTCATTTCGAGGTATGAGTTGACGAACCTGCGGGGAAGACTAGATATATATGTCGGCCCCGCGACCAATTCAATGCACGAGGAAAAGGGATAGCAGTTGACCACGGCCTACGATGTGCCAGCCGACGTCCTCATCGGTAGGATAACCGACTACATCAAGGGGAACGTTAGGGAGATCACCCCACCCGAGTGGGCGGCGTACGTGAAGACGGGCCCCCACGTCGAGAGGGCGCCCCAGGACCCCGACTGGTGGTACGTCAGGACGGCCTCGATGCTCAGGAAGCTCTACATGAAGGGCCCTGTCGGCGTCTCCAGGCTCAGGAAGGACTACGGGGGCCGCAAGAGGAGGGGGGTGAGGCCCGCCCACTTCGCCAGGGCCGGGGGGAAGATCATCAGGAGCATCCTCCAGCAGCTCGAGACCGCTGGGCTCGTGGAGAAGGCGAACAACGGCGGCAGGGTCGTCAGTGCAAAGGGGAGGAGCCTCCTCGACGCGATGTCCGGCCAGATAAAGAGGGAGATGGACAGGGAGAGGCCCGAGCTCAAGGAGTACTGAGGTGGCGGGCGTGTCTTCGGACGAGGAACTTCAGAGGCTGAGGGAGAGGAGGCTCATGGAGCTCCAGTCCCAGCAGAGGCAGGCCGAGGATGTCCAGAGGGCCAGGCAGGAGGCTGAGGCCCAGAAGGAGGCCCTCATGCGGAGGATCCTCACGCCCGAGGCGAGGCAGAGGCTCACCAACATAAAGATGGTCCGCCCCGACTACGCCGAGCAGCTCGAGCTCCAACTCATACAGGTGGCCCAGAGCGGCAGGGTGAAGCTGCCCATCGACGACGACATGCTGAAGAGGCTGCTGCTCCAGATCCAGTCACAGCAGAACCAGAGGGAGATCAGGATAAGGAGGAGATGAGGTGGCGAGGAACAAACCACTGGCCTACAAGCTCCGCCTCGCCAAGGCGGGGAAGCAGAAGAAGTCCGTGCCCGCTTGGATCATAGCGAAGACCATGGGCCGCGTCCGCCGGAGCCCCAAGAGCAGGCGGAACTGGCGGAACAGGAAGCTCAGGGCCTAGGGGGATCATGAGTTGTCCGAGTCAGAACCCGTCCTCGAGCGCATCTACACTGTCCCCCTCGGCAGAGCGTGGGTCGCCCCACGCTACAGGAGGGCCGAGAAGGCCATCTCGATTCTCAGAAAATTCGTGCAACGCCACATGAAGCCCGAGGCTGTAGTGATCGACCCATCCGTCAACGAGGCAATCTGGGCCAAGGGAATAACGAACCCCCCGAGGAAGATCCGGGTGAACCTCTCGAAGGACGACGAGGGCACCGTCACGGTCACCCTCGCGGAGGCGGGGCAATGAGCGGGGTCAGGACCTTCAGGATCACAGGGCGGATAGACAAGCCCCGCCTGTTCGAGCCCATCACCTTCCGCAAGGAGATCGCCGCGGCGAAGGAGGCCCACGCCCTGGAGAAAATCTACGCAGAGATGGGGAGCCGCCACAGGGCGAAGCGCCACCAGATCACGATCATAGAGGTCGAAGAGGTGGAAGAGGAAGGGGCCCAGGCTTGACGGCCCAGAGCCGGGAGGAGCTGATGCGCAGGCTCGTCGTCGAGCTGCAGCTGATGCGGGGCTCGGCCGAGACCCTCCAGCAGAGGCTCCAGATGCTGCAGAGCGCCATCGCCGACCTCTCTGTCGCCAGGGGCTCCATAGACGCGCTGAAGGAGGCCGAGGAGGGCGCCCCCATCCTCGTGCCCATGGGAGGGGGCGCACTGGTCAACGCCAGGCTCGGGAACCTAAGCAGGGTGATCGTCGATATAGGCGCCGAGGTCTCCATCGAGATGAGCCTCGAGGAGGCGGAGCAGGACGTCTCCGGCAGGCTCGAGGACATGGAGAAGGCGAGCCTCTCCGTGCAGCAGCAGCTGGAGCAGATCGTCGCCCAGATGCAGATCCACCAGGACAACCTGAACAGGCTCAGCGCCAGCCTCCAAGGGGAATCTTCGGGTGTTTGACAAGCTCAAGCAGGGCCTCAGGAGCGTAGTCGAGCGGATCTCGAGGAGCGAGCTCTCCGACGAGGACCTAGAGCCCATACTCTGGGGCCTCCAGCTCCAGCTCATCTCCAACGACGTCGCCGTTGACGTCGCCGCCAGGGTATGCGAGGAGCTCAAGGAACGCCTGAAGGGCGTCACCTTCCCCAGGTTCGGGGACAAGACCCCGCCCGTGAGGGAGGCCCTCCGGGAGGCCATCGAGGCGACGATGGAGACCGACGGAGGAGTTGATCTACTCGATTTGGTGGAGAAGAAGAGGGCCGAGGGCGGGCCCTTCGTCGTCCTCTTCGTCGGCATAAACGGCACGGGGAAGACCACCACCATAGCCAAGGTCGCGAGGCTCCTCATGCACGAGGGGTACAGGGTAGTCCTCGCCTCGGGGGACACTTACAGGGCAGGAGCCATCGAGCAGCTCGAGGAGCACGCCCGTAGGCTCGGCATACGGGTAGTCAAGCACAAGTACGGCGCCGACCCCGCCGCCGTCAGCTTCGACGCGGTGCAGCACGCCAGGGCCCAGGGCATCGACGCCGTCCTCATAGACACAGCCGGGCGGATGCAGACAAACAGGAACCTGATGGACGAACTCCAGAAGATCAAGCGCGTGGTCAGGCCCGACCTCACCGTCATCGTCCTCGACGCCCTGATAGGGAACGACGCCATCGAGCAGGCGGAGACCTTCGACAAGCGAGTGGGGTTCGACGCCGCCATCCTCACCAAGGTCGACGCCGACGCAAATGGCGGGTCCAGCCTTAGCGTCTCGTACGTCACCGGGAAGCCCATCATCTACGTCGGCGTTGGCCAGGGGTACGGGGACCTCCAGCCCTTCGACGCCCGCTGGTTCGCCGGCAAGATCCTCGGCGATTCGTAAAGGATATAAGAATGCCCTCCCTCCGATAGGAGCGACGCCATGGGACTGCGCGGATTCTTCCATTCGGCTTCCCGCCTCCTCAGGACTCTGTCTAAGCCGGACTGGAAGACATACTCCCTAAGCATCAAGATCGTTTTCATCGGCGTGATAGTCCTCGGCGCCATAGGGTTCCTGATAAAGCTGATCTCTTCCACACTGCAGCCGATGATCTGAGGGTGAGAAGAGACCCCTTTCCGAACGAGATGACCCAAAAGGGTATCTCTTGATTAATAGCGCATAGTTGCAGTGCGTTCCGGTACTGCTTTCAGAGACCACGATTCCACGGGGATCCTACTTCAAATCCTTGTCGTAGGGGTAGACCACGTAGAAGAGGACCATAAGAAGGATCACCAGGGCGACTGCTATCCCGAAAACGTACTCGAACTCGAGGAACAAGACGGACTCTTCCAACCACCGGCCTCCCGATGTTAGCGTTATCTCGCACGTGAGTCTATTAAAACAATTCCCTTCCTTGAGGCCGCCCAGGAATACGCCGGGTCCGCCAGAAACGGTTGAAGTTGATCTTGAGTCCTATAAGTATGCGAAAGCGTTCGCCTTCGTCCTGTAATTGTGTGCAAAAAAGATTTTTCAACCCCCGTCATGTGTGAGTCAGTGATGATCCTGGGCGTGTGCGGGAGCCCCAGGGCGAAGACGACGGAGTACGTCCTGAGGGAGGCGCTCCGGATGCTTGGGGAGCGGGGCTTCGAGACCGAGTTCTTCACCGTCAGGGGGAAGGAAATAGGCTACTGCACCCACTGCGACTACTGCCTCCAGAAGAGGGGGTGCGTCATCCAGGACGACGTGCAGGGGCTCTACCCTCTGCTAAAGGAGGCGGAAGGGCTCGTCTTCGCCTCCCCCGTCTACAACGGCGGGGTGAGCGCCCAGATGAAGGCGGTGATGGACAGGACCCGGGCGCTGCTCGCGGCCGACCCCGACGTGTTCAGGGGCAAGGTGGGGATGGCCATCGCCATAGGAGGGGACAGGTCGGGTGGCCAGGAGCTCGCAATCCAGCAGATAATGATATTCTACACCCTAAACGGCGTCCTCACCCTGAGCGGCGGCTTCTTCGGGGCGAACATAGGGGCGTCCTTCTGGTCCAGGGACACGATGGAGGGCATAAAGGACGACGAGGAGGGCTTCAGGAGCCTCAGGAAGACCGTTAAACGGTTCTCGGAGTTCATCAAAGAACGAGGTGTCTAGGGAGGATCTCATCTCGATGGGGAGGCAGGGATGGTGAAGAGGAGGGTCGCGTGGGGGATCACAGGCAGCGGGGACAAGCTGAGGGAGACCTTCGACGTGATGAAGGAGATCCGGGGGGCCTACGAAGACGAGCTGGGGGTCGAGGTGTTCCTCTCGAGGGCGGGGGAGCAGGTCGCCAAGTACTACAAGCTCATGGATGGGCTGAGGGAGGCCTTCGGGAGGGTCTGGGTGGAGAGGGACGCCAACGCCCCCTTCCTCGCCGGGCGGCTACAGCTCGGGGAGTTCGAGTTCCTCCTGATCGCCCCGGCGACCTCCAACACGGTGGCCAAGCTCTCCCATGGAATATCCGACACCATGCTCACGAACGGGGCCATCCAGGCCCTGAAGGCCTCCGTCCCGGTCTACATCATGCCCACCGACTACCACGAGGGAACGACCGTCACCAGACTCCCCAACGGCAGGGAGCTCAGGCTGAGGGTGAGGAAGGAGGACGCGGAGAACACAAGGAAGCTGATGGCCATGGAGGGCGTCCATGCCTTCGAGAGGCCCGAGGAGATCAAAGACATATTCTCAGGATGCCTCTGATCGGATGAGAAAGGAGCCGAACGAAGGGGCCAGGCACGTAACGCTGGAGACCCTGTCAACCATCGTGGTCGCGTGACAAGGTTCAATTCGATTCGATGGGGGTAGTTCAATCCGGGAACCTTTCTGGGAAATATATATATCCGCGCGCTAGTCTCTTACGGATACACCGGACGTGGTCCTTTGTCCGATCAGAAGCCCCGAACATCGCTGTACGCGGTCAAGGTCACCGTCGGCCAGGAGAGGAACGTAGCCCAGATGCTCTCCGACAAGGCGAAGGTCGAGGGGCTGCCCATAGCCGCGATCCTGGCACCTTCCGAGCTCAGGGGCTACATCATAGTCGAGTCCCCGGCTCCCCACGCCGTGGATCAGCTCATAAGGGGCATGAGGCACACCAGGGAGCGGGTTCAGGGGCTCGTCGATCCCGCGGAGGTGGGCCACTACCTGGAGACGAGGCCGGTCGTCGAGGGGCTCGAGGTCGGGGCCGTCGTCGAGGTGATCGCGGGTCCCTTCAAGGGGATGCAGGCCAAGATCGTGCGCGTCGACCCGGCGAAGGAGGAGGTGACGGTCGAGATCTTGGAGGCTGCGTTCACACTGCCCATCACGGTCCACGCCGACTACGTCCGGGAAGTGAAGGGAAAATAGATGGTTGAGAAGACGTTCAACTTCATCGTCAGCGGCGGCGAGGCGACGGGAGGCCCCCCCATAGGGCCGGCCCTCGGGCCTCTCGGCGTCAACATCATGGCCATAGTGAACAAGATCAACGAGCAGACCTCCGAGTACAGGGGGGTCAAGGTGCCGGTGGACGTGACAGTCGACACCGACACCAAGGCCTTCAGGGTGAAGGTGGGGATGCTCTCCACGTACGCCCTCATAACCCAGGCCCTCGGGATCCAGAAAGGCTCCCAGACCCCGAACACAAGCTTCGTTGGGGACCTCACCTTCGACCAGCTCGTGGACATAGCCCGGAGGAAGAGGGAGGGCCTGTTAGCATCCTCCCTCAAGGCAGCGGTGAGGGAGATCCTCGGGAGCTGCCAGAGTATGGGGGTCACGATCGACGGAAAGCCGGTAAACGAGGTCCAGGCCCTCGTGGGCTCAGGAGAGTACGACGCTAGGCTGGCGGAGGCCGCATAAAGTTTTATAGTGGGTTCATGGTGAAGACAAGGGGAATCTGAGATGTCGGTCCCTAGGAAGACGATCGTTGAGGCCCTCGCGAAGGCGAGGGACGGGGCGCCTGAGCGGAACTTCGAGCAGGCGGTGGACCTAATAGTCAACCTCAGGGACCTAGACATGAGGCAGCCGGCGAACAGGGTGGACCTGAGGATCTCCCTCCCCAACGGCGTCGGCGGGCAGAGGGTCCTTGTCTTCGCCTCGGGGGACCTGGCGCTGAGGGCCCGGAGGGCGGGGGCAGACGACGTGATAGAGCCCGAGGAGCTAAGCGAGCTAGCATCGGACAGGAAGGCCGCGAAGAAGAGGCTGAAGGACTACGACATCTTCGTCGCCGAGGCGCCTTTGATGCCCTCCGTCGGCCGGGTGGCCGGCCCGATCCTCGGGCCCAAGGGGAAGATGCCGACCCCCGTGCCCCCCCAGGCGCCCATAGACGCGATACTGGAGAGGGAGAGGCGGGCGGTCGTCATGAGGAGCCGGGACAGGCCCTTCGTTAAGTGCAAGGTCGGGACGGAGTCGATGCCCGACGACGAAATAACCGGGAACATAGAGGCCGTTCTCTCAAACCTGGTCCAGTCGCTCAGGCGGGGCGCGAACAACATAAACTCCGTCTACGTGAAGCTGACCATGGGCCCGGCGGTGAGGCTCTCCTGAGGTGGATGATGTGTCGAGGGTATCGGAGGAAAAGCTGGGAATCGTCGACTCCACCGCGGAGCTCCTGAAGGGCTACGAGATCATAGGGGCCGCGGACCTGAACAAGGTCGGGAGCAGCATGCTCCAGGACCTGAGGAAGCAGCTCAGGGGCCGGGTCACCGTGAGGGGAATCAAGAACACCCTCATGCGCATCGCCATGGAGGAGGCGGGGCTTGAGGGCTCCGAAGAGTTCATGGACAGGATCAAGGGCCAGAACATCTACATCTTCTCCAACGGCAACCCCTTCAGGCTGGCGATGACCCTCCACAGGAACAAGGTCAGGGTCTTCGCGAAGGCCGGGGACACGGCCCTCGAGGAAATAATCATCCCCTCGGGGAACACGGGCCTTTCACCGGGCCCCATCATCAGCAAGTTCGGCACCCTCAGCGTCAGGACCCGCATCGAGTCGGGGAACATCTGGGTAGTCAACGACACCCAGGTCGCGAAGACGGGGGACGCCATCTCGCCCGACCTCTCCGACCTCCTCACGCGCCTCGGAATAAGGGCGTCAGAGATGGGCCTCGAGATCAAGGCCGTTTACGAGAGGGGCGTCGTCATACCGAGGGAAGACCTCATCCTCGACATTGGTGCCTATCGCGACTGGCTCGCGAGGGCCCGGAGCGACGCGTTCCAGGTGGCACTGAAGGCCGAGTACGCAACCGTGGAGACGACGGCGACCCTGCTGTCCCTCGCCGCCCAGAAGGCGAGGAACGTGGCCCTCAAGGCCGGGTACATGACCTCCGAGACCGCGGCCGAGCTGATCGCCAGGGCGAACACCCAGGCCGTGAGCCTGGCGAAGGCGGTCGGGAGAGCCCAGGCCAATCTCCAGTCATGAGGGGCGCTGGCCCTGACTTCTTTGAGGAAACAATTAAGTTCTAGGAACGCATCTAACCGTCTGTCCCCCCAGGGACCGATGGGTCTCGGGGAAAGGATTCGAGCGCCGTCGGCTCCCAAAATGGGGAGCCTTTCAGAGACGGCTTCGTTTCGAGAGCGTGCATAGGTTAGATTACAGATGGTAAGACTTCGATTCATGGGGGGCACCCATGAGGTAGGCAGAAACGCGGTCCTCCTGGAGTCCGGGGAGAAGAACATCCTTCTTGACTACGGCGTGAAGCTGGGGGATAAGATCGAGTTCCCGGGGCACGTGAGGTCCAGGGACGTGGACGGTATAGTCCTCACCCACGCCCACCTGGACCACTCAGGGGGGATCCCCCTCTTCTACCTCTCCGAGCCGAAGCCCTTCTTCGCGACGTCGCTGACAACGGAGATCATGAAAATCCTCATCAAGGACATGATCAAGCTCAGCGGGTACTTCCTACCCTTCGAGTACATCGAGTTCGACTCGATGCTCAGCCAGAGGAAGGACCTCGCATACGGGCAGCGGGTGAGGATCGGGGACATCGAGTTCGCGCTCACCAACGCCGGGCACATCCAGGGAAGCGCCATGGTGGAGCTGAAGGCCAGGGGCAAGCGGGTCCTCTACACCGGAGACATCAACACCCAGAACACCCGGCTGGTCCACGGGGCGAAGGTCCCCGGGCAGAGGTTCGACGCCGTCGTGATAGAGAGCACGTACGCCAACACAGATCACGAGGACAGGAGGGAGATCGAGGCCTCCTTCGTCGCGGCCATCAAGGAGGTCGTCCAGAACGGCGGGAAGGTCCTCGTCCCGGCCTTCGCCGTCGGGAGGAGCCAGGAGATGCTCTGCGTCATCAACGCCCACAGGCTAGACGCGTACACCGTAATAGACGGCATGGCCCGGGCGGTGAACCAGATCACCGTCGAGCACCCCGACTACGTGAGGACCCCCAAGACCCTGATGAAGGTCATCAACGGGACGAGGGAGGTCCAGGGCTGGAGGGACAGGCGCAACGCCGTAAAAAAGGCCGACGTCCTGGTCGCGCCCTCCGGCATGCTCCAGGGGGGCTCGGCCATGTTCTACATGGAGCGGCTGGCCCTCGACGAGAGGAACGCCGTCTTCCTCGTCAGCTACCAGATCCCCGGGACAGGGGGCGCCAAGCTCATGGAGACCGGGCGCTTCGAGATAAGGGACGTCGAGCAGGAGGTGAAGGCCCAGGTCCGCCACTTCGACTTCTCCTCCCACTGCGGGAAGAGCCAGCTCGAGGAGTTCCTCAGGGGCCTCAAGGGGAAGCCGGACGTCTACGTTGTCCATGGGGAGCCAGAGAACTGCGACTCCCTCGCCCAGTGGGCCAGGGACGAGCTCGACCTGAACGCTGTGGCCCCCGACGAGGGGGACGAGTTCCAGGTCTGACCCCCATTCATTCGGTCGGTTTCTCCATTCAAGCCATCCAACTTCTGGCATCTGAGAAGGTTTAAATTTCTCCTGGAGAGGCAATACAAGATTCCTCGAGAGGATATGAGGCGTGGCACAGCAGGTGGGCTCCATCCAGTCCCTCATGAGGGGGAACACCCTCGTACTCACCGTGAGCAAGGTGATCTGGATCGTGTACGCCAACGAGGTGATCGACCTCTCGGCGTACGACTAGGGGGCTATCCTGCTTGTTAGCGGCGTGGTGAAAACCGCGGTGAGCATGGCGGTCGGGGGCCTCGTGGACAGGTTCGGGGCGAGGAAGTGCATACTGGTCGCTCGGTCTTGGCCTTCACCCTCTCCCGGAGCTTCGATCAGACCCTCGTCGTCTACATATCCCTGGTCGTGAGCAACTCCTTCCTCTGGATCGCCTCCAACGTCCTCCTCGCAGATACCATCCCCAGAGCCACCAGGGGAAGG
>Ga0209427_10000309_pt1 | contig 50001 bp, 44 predicted proteins | sample DeeMarSWOR136_30_FD_187465 | JGI IMG/M metagenome (GOLD analysis project Ga0209427, IMG submission 187465) | Marine sediment microbial communities from White Oak River estuary, North Carolina - WOR-1-36_30 (SPAdes) (version 2) | ecosystem: Environmental > Aquatic > Marine > Intertidal zone >...
TACCATTGCATTAACATGTGATTTCTCTGATGCTGGAAAACGACCTATAAAAATATCAGGAAAGTAATCCTCTGAATTAATTGTTACATAGTAAAGGTCGACTGCCTCAGGACCTTGTGTGCCCATATAGGTAGGGATTTGTGGTGTATCACCAACAAGAAGAACATACGCTGGTGGAATATCCCAGTTGTTATAGGCATCTTCAATGTAATTATGAATATTTTCTTTAGTTGCACCACCAGGTATTTCAGATGTTTTTGTTATAGTAGTATTATATCCCATAATTGTTTTCCAGTCTGCAAAGCTTTCAATTTCATCGTAAAAATCATCATAAACAATTATAAGATAACCTTCTTGGCCTTTTTCTATAATTCCATTTTCATAAGCCCCATAATTTTCAAAAATTACTTCAAATAAATTTTCAAAAGTCGGAGTTGAATACCTCTTTATATTTTCATAAGTTTGAATTAAATTACTATTTGGAAGGTTGATTATGATTTCACAGGATTTCAATAATTTAAGTTCACCTAACACTGGATTATACTGTACTGGTGATATCTCAACTAATGCAAAACGTCTGGAACGTATCTCTCCCATGTCAACAATTTTTGCAAATTTTTCTGGCATGAATTGAGAGGTAGAGTAGTAAATATCATCCAAAAAAAACTCATGATATGTCTCAGAGTTTTTATGAACCGAAGGTTGAGATGGAAGAATCATATTTGAAAGACTCATTTCATCAAGAGAAACATAATTCCAAGTTTCTGAATTAATAATTAATTCTGGGTCTGAACCCTGTGGAATCTCTACAATTTTCCTAATCATTGGTAATCTAGCTTGTCCTATTACACAAGAAAAACCATAACCGGGTAATTTGACTGTAGTAAACAATCCTTTAATAGTATTAACAATATCAAACTCATAGTTATCAGGATTTAGGGTAATTTTAATCTTTGTCTTATCTACGTTAAAAGCATTAAATCCCAAATCATCTGACTTTTCATTTATCTTAATTAATTTTATTGGTGTATTAGAAATTCCAAGAACGTTTGGTAAAGAAGCTAATATTAGTATGATTACAGCTACAATAATTCCGATGTTTTTTTTATTCATCCTTCCAACTCATATATTATCTATATTATCAGTCTTTCTAACAAAGGAAATAAATATATGAATCTTCCAAGCAACTTTATAAATATTAAGCTAATAGAAATTCTTTCACGTGGTACAATAAATAAATGTGGGTTTGACCATTCACTTTCTTGACCTGATGTGCATTCCTTAGATTTAGCTTTTATGTTAAAATATCCTTCTTCAGAATATGTGTGGCATAACTCTATTGATGAATTAGGTGAAATACATTCAGTCTCAGTTACATTTCCATCATCCCAGTTAATAATGTACATAATATTTTCTCCTTCAAGATCACTTGATAGAAATGTCCAACAGTATTCAATTCTAGGTACCCCTCTGTTGGGACCGTCTATTTCTGGAATTGTTGGGGGATCATTTTCTATTACATTTGCCATAGAAATATCTGGATTACCATAAAGCGCGCCCCACTCAAACATCTCATAATCTGTATAGTACCACAATCCATTTGTGTACATCTCATTTAGAGCGTATTGATGAGCCTGACCTTGTGTATATTCTCCAGATGTACAAGCCGTGGTAAAGAAATAATCCATCGACGAACTACAGCCATCATAAGGACTATCCCAACCGTGGTAACCAAATGCTACTTTAGTTGCCCCTAAGAAACCGACAGCGCCCTGCTCCATCATGGCTTGACCGATATTAAACTCATCTGTATCAGAATTACTGCATGCATCAGCAAAAATTATTGCAGGATATTCATCGTTAAGATATTGGCAGGTATCTGTACCAACAAAATGTTGTCCATGAGTATAATATAGCCAGCATGCATCAGGTGATCCATGACCTGCCCAGTTAACAAAAGCGTAACTACCATTTGACCATACATTTTTTACATTATTCCAATTAAGATTGTAATCCAGAGGATAAATGGAATATCCCTCTTCATACATCCTTGTCATCTTCCAATCATTCATCCAGGGATGTAGAGAAGTATTTGTTTTATATTCCATAAGTACCGCATTATCAGTATCAGGCCAGAAAAAGGCACCTAAAAGAAGAATATTTCTTTTGAAAGATGGATTGGCATTCATCTCATATACTACAGATTTTTCACAGATATATTTAACAGTGGATGGATCGCTCCATGGAATACGTCCCACATTTACTTCGGATGTGTAATCAATTTGGTCATCGTATGACTCACCATACTTACGATCCACATCCATATCCCAAGATTGATTATCTGGTAGAGAAAGCTCTGCATAATAGTAATCGGTTTCAGGTTGACCATATCCAACATTTTGCCAGCAACGCCTCATTGGTACATCATCATAATGACCTATTAAACAGACATCTAAAATCCCCCATTCTTCAGATGGATATTTATCTCTTAAAAAGTTTCTCATCTTTTCAGCCAAATCATAACCATCATAATTAGAACTAATCCAAGATGTAGTAACAACCTTTACACTCCTTCCTTTTTCTTCCTCCCATTCAACCAAAGGATTAACATATGAAGTTAATGTATCAAGTGTAATTATTACATAATCATATGTTTCCCTGCTACCGACCCCTTCTGGATACCATTTCTTAGCTTCTTCAAAATTATAAACTACCTTCTCTGCAACAGGTCTAGTTTTTTCCATGTAATCTATCATTATATCATCATATGAGAAATCATCAGAAAAAGTATAGGATATGGTGGCAGTTATCTCAGTATAAAATATTAGCTTACCAGATATGGGGTTATAAGAAAAGGGGTTAACTCTTATATTAACAAGATTATATTTTCTAAAACCAGCTTTCTGTACAAATTCAACAACAGATTCAGGATATAAATTATCATTATCATAAACTGATTCATAATTTTCTTTATATGTTTGTTCCTCTTTTTCACGCACAATTGGATTTTCCTCTCCAATTACTTGAGGAATTTTGCATGGTATAACATTATAATTTCCAGGTAACTGAATTTCTTCACCAGTATTAAATTCTATATCAACAAATTCTGAACCTGGCGGAATCGCAATTGAAAATATCTTTGAAGGTAAATTTGGTTTACCTGGTATTAAGTTACGTCCAAAGTTCTCAACAAAAACCTCATCTCCTTGATCACTGTGGACAATATCATAATTTCCTACTGGTATTGTTACAATAATTTCTCCTTTATCAATCTCAAATAAACCTGTATTTTCAACACCTAGTGTATTGTAAATATTTGTGTTAGCACCCGCAAAAACACTACCGACCATAAATATACTAATAAAAATTCCAATTACTGCTCTTTTCATAATTCACCTCCAATTAACAATTGTTATTTGTTATGTTTATATAATATATAATAGTTGTGCAAGAATATATTATTTTCTAAAGAAAATTATAGAAAAAGATAAAAAAATATATCTTTTCTATATTTTGATAATGCTTTTACCAATGATTATCGATTGTACAGGTTTTAATATTAGTATTTTTTAATATAATCCAATTAGATATCTTAATATTGGAAATATATTTGGAAATCTTTGGAATAAACGTTCAAGTAGAAGATTTTCAATAAATCTACTTCTACTAATATGTATGTTAAATGTTGCAGTTTCACTAATAGCACCTTGTGCATCAATAGCATTTACCTTAATTATGAATCTTCCTGACTTTGTCCAAGTATGCTCAAATACTTGCTCTTCACCAGAAGCAAATGGTCCTTCAGCTCCACTGCCAGCATTTCCCCAGAAAACATCATAGTATATATCTTGATCATCCGGATCTATTGCAACTACCGTAAACTCTAAAGGTACTCCCTGTTTTCCAGATGTTGGTCCAGTTATAGTTGGAATATTTGGCGGAGAATTTTCAACCACCGGAAATTCCTTTACATCTGACCATTCGCTCTTACTACCCCACTCATCTCTGGCCATGACTTTAATATCATATTCTCCTAATTCTGTCCAAGTGTGCAACGCTGAGCTAGTTTCTCCAGAGTTAAATGGTCCTTCCCAATCACTAAATTCGCCATCTCCCCAGTCAAACATATAATATATCTGATCTCCATCAGGATCTGTAGTACTAGCAAAGAGCTCATATTCATAATCTGGTACACCATGATCTGGTCCATTTGGGACATCTGGTGTCTCTGGAGGATCACTTATTGCAACTAGGCCCATTGTTAGATCTGGATTACCCCAAAGAGCTCCCCACTCAAACATCTCATAATTTGTATAATCCCAAAGTCCATTTGTATACATTTCAAGCAATGCATATTGATGAGCTTGCCCTTGAGTATATTCACCCGAGGTACAACATGTTGTAAAGAAATAGTCTATTGATGCTGCATTACCATCATAAGGATCATCCCAACCATGATGCCCATATGCAACCTGAGTGGAACCTAAGAAGCCTACACCTCCCTGCTTTAACATCATCTGACCGATGTTATCATATTCGGTATCTGAATTACTACAGGCGCATGCAAAAATAATTGCTGGATAATCATCATTTAATGATTCGCATGTGTCTGTATCAACAAAAGGTGCCTGTGGATAATATTCATAACAGGCAGTAGGTGATCCATGACCAGCCCAGTTAACAAAAGCATATGCTCCTTCTGACCATATCTCTTCTACTTTTTCATAACTTACATCATAATCACATTCATATGAAGATTGAGCTTCTTCATACATCCTTGTCATTGTCCAATCTTCCATCCAAGGATGATCTTCTGAGTTGACCTTCAACTCCATAAGAACTGCATTGTCTGTATCAGGCCAGAAAAATGTCCCTATAAGTAGAATATTTTTCTTAAAAGATTCATCATCTGTCTGTTCGTATGCAATTGATTTTTGAATAATATGCTCAACTATATCAGAATCACTCCATGGAATCCTTCCAACACTTATCTCTGCATGAAAATCAATTGGATCAGAATTCTCACCATATTGATGATTACCATTTGCATCCCATGATTCGCTGTCTGGTAGAGAAAGCTCTGCATAATAGTAATCAGTTTCAGGTTGACCATATCCTGTGCTTTGTGCACAAAGCCTCATTGGTACATCATCGTAACTACCTACCAAACAAACATAAAGAATTCCCCATTGGTCAGTTGGATATTTTTCTCTTAAAAAGTTTCTCATCTTTTCAGCCAAATCATAACCATCAAAACTTGAACCAATCCAATCTGTTGTAGCAACGTATACACTTTTTCCTTTAGTTTCCTCCCATACAACCAAATCTTCCACGGAAGAGGTTAGGGAATCAAGTGTGATAATAACATACTCATAAGTCTGTCTTCCACCCTTAACAGTAGGATACCAATCTTTTGCTTGATTATAGTTGTAGATAAATTGTTCTGCCCATTTTTCAGTCTCTAAGTTGTTATCACACATAATATTTTCAGGAGAAAATCCCTTAGGATATGTATAACTTACAGTAATTGTAAATTCAGGGAAATAAGTCAATTTACCTGATAATGGCTTATATGAAAATGGTGTCACTCTTGCATCTACAAGATTATATTTTCTATAACCTCCAGATCTTACAAATTCTACATTAGAAACTGGATAGGTTTCATCACTACTGTAAATGCTTTCATAATTTTCTTTATATGTTTGCTCTTCTTTTTCACGAACAACTGGATTTTCCTCTCCAATTACTTGAGGAAGTTTACAAGGTAAGACATAATAACTGCCAGGTAACTCAATTCCTTCACCAGTATTAAATTCTATATCAACAAATTCTGAACCTGGCGGAATCGCAATTGAAAATATCTTTGCTGGTAAGTCAGGTTTGCCTGAAATAAAGTTATGACCAAAGTTTTCAACCTTTATTTCTACACCCTCTCCAGTGTTTTTAATTTCATAATCTCCAATTTCAATTGAAACAGTTATTTCGCCATCTTCAAATTTATTATCATTTTTCGCAATTGTAGTGCTAGCAAAAACACTACCGACCATAAGCATACTTACTAAAATTCCAATTACTACCCTTTTCATAATCTACCTCCAATTAACTATTGTTATTTGTTATGATGTATTAACATATAATACTTATGTTTAATAAAATTTATTATATTTAATTAATTAATTTTTATATATTTGGTAGAATAGTTATTAGCGGACAACCATAACTGGTTTATGAGCATATTGTACAACCTTATTTGCAACGCTACCAAGAAGATAACGTCCGATCTTACTTGTTCCTTTACTACCCAAGACTATTAAATCAACATTTAATCTATTTGAAGCTTCAATAATTCTTACTGATGGATCCCCCTCTTCAATAATGCCTTTAATAGTAAATCCCTGATTACCTATATCACTTATTATTTCATCAATCATATCCTCAGCTTTTTTTTTAATTGTCTTATACATGTCACCATCAACAAAGGTCTTATCATAAGGGCTTGGAATAACTGCTAAAACAATAAGCTCTCCATTTTCATCAAGAAGAGATATAGACCTTGTTAAAGCCTGCCTAGATCCTTCAGACCCATCAAAACCAACAAGAATCTTATTCATATTCTATTTTTTCTCCAAACGGAACCTTTTGAGGTATCCTGTATTTCAAAACCGATTTTTTCTAGCTCATCTCTAATAGTATCTGCTGTTTCCCAATCTTTTTTATTGCGAGCATCATCTCTTGATTTAATAAGTAAATCTACTAGATCCTCAATGCTTTTTTCCTTTATATTTATTTTATATTTCAATGCTATATTTCTAACTTTTTCAAAAAGAGGTTCCTCATTTCTAATCTCAACCTTACTATCTTGAAATAAAGTTAAAATATTACCCAACTTTGATAGTGTAAAAAGAGCATAAGCACAAAGATTTTTATTGGGATCTGGATTTTCTTTGAAAAATTTATTGCTTTTGTTTACAAATTCAAAAATTGTAGATACTGCAAGAGGAGTGTTGAAATCGTCGTCCATTGCATTTTCAAAATCATTTATAAACTTATTTATAATATTAGAATAGTACTTATCTTCATCTGATAATAATTTTTCATCTAATATGTCAATTTTTAAATTATCAGATAAATTCTCTAATTTTTCTTTAAGTCTATGGATTTTGATAAGACCTTTTTTAGAATTTTTTAATGCTTTTTCATTAAAATCTGGTGGACTACGGTAATGAGCCTGTGATAAGAAAAGACGAACAACCTCAGGATCCCATTTTTTTAACAGATCTTTTACATTTACTATATTTCCAAGGGATTTTGACATCTTCTCGCCATTTACTGTTAAAAGACCTACATGCATCCAGTATTTAGCAAAATCTTTACCAGTTGCAGCCTCAGCCTGAGCAATTTCATTTTCATGATGCGGAAAACGAAGGTCCATTCCTCCACCGTGTATATCAAATGGAATACCAAGATATTTTCCGCTCATTGTTGAACATTCAATATGCCATCCAGGTCTACCCTTTCCCCAGGGACTATCCCACGAAGGTTCGTCAGGTTTGGATTTTTTCCAGAGAGCAAAATCAAATGAACTTTTTTTTTCTTCGCCTGATTGGATTCGAGCACCTTCTATAAGATCATCAAGCTTTTGACCTGAAAGTTTACCATAATCCTTAAATTTTTCAACAGAAAAGTAAACATCACCATCAGACTCATATCCATAGCCATTTTTGATAATGTTTTCAATCATATCTATCATATCTGGGATAGTTTCAGAGGCCTTTGGATATAAATCTGCCCGTCTAATCCCAAGCTTATCTAAATCATTTAGACACCTATCTGTAAATCGTTTAGAATATTCAAGTGCATCAACACCTTCCTTGTTTGCTGCTGCAATTATTTTATCATCTACATCTGTAATGTTTTGAACATAGGTAACCTTATATCCTTTATACTCAAAATATCTACGGATAACATCAAATGCAAAATAGGTTCGGGAGTGACCAATATGAGCATCACTATAAACAGTCATGCCACAAACATACATCTTAACTTTACCTTTTTCAACAGGTATAAATTCTTCTTTTTTTCTTGTTAAAGAATTGTATATTTCTAAAACCATTTTTATATCAGCCTTTTATCCTCAAATAGGGGAAAAAATATATACTTTACTGAAAAGTTTTTCCAAATAATTTATAAGTATATTTTCTATACCGAACAAACAGGGATTTTATATGAAAAGTACATTTAGTATTATAAAAGCAGATGTTGGGGGATGGCCAGGTCATGCATATGTTCATCCAGATCTAAAAGATATCGCTAGAAAAAAACTTACTGAAGCTAAAAAAAGGAAATTAATTATTGATTTTCATGTAACAAATTGTGGGGATGACCTTGAATTAATAATGACTCACACTAATGGTGTTGATGCAAAAGAGGTTCACAGTCTTGCCTGGGATACCTTTTGTGAAGCAACAGAGATAGCTCGCAAACTTGGGCTTTATGGTGCTGGACAAGATTTGCTAAGCGATGCATTTTCTGGCAATATAAAAGGAATGGGACCTGGTATTGCTGAGATGGAATTTACAGAGAGAAAAGCAGAGCCAATTATTGCATTTATGATGGATAAAACCGAACCAGGTGCATTTAATCTACCAATTTATAAAGTGTTCGCAGATCCATTCAACACAGCAGGTCTTATAATTGACCCCTCCATTCATGATGGTTTTGTTTTTGAGGTATGGGATATTCAGGAACACAAGAACGTATTTTTAAAAACACCTGAGGAAATGTATGATCTATTAGCTCTTATTGGCGCAAAATCCCGATTTGTAATAAAAAGAGTATTTCCTAAAAAGAGCTCAAAACTACCCTCAGACGAACCAGTATCTGTAATTTCAACTGAAAAACTCTATCAAATAGCTGGAGAATATGTAGGAAAGGACGACCCAGCAGGTGTGGTTCGTGCTCAATCTGGACTTCCCGCATTGGGAGAGGTACTTGAGGGTTTTTCACTTGGTCATCTTGTCTCTGGTTGGATGAGAGGGTCTCATAACGGCCCATTGATGCCGGTTTCAGTGAAAAATGCACAATGTACAAGATTCGATGGTCCTCCAAGGGTTACTGCGCTTGGATTCCAACTAAAAGAAGGTAGAATTACAGAACCAGTTGATCTATTTGATGACCCTGCATTTGATTTTACAAGAAGACAGGCTCAACATATAACAGACTATATGCGAAGGCACGGCCCATTTGAACCACATAGACTCCCTATGGCAGATATGGAATATACGACCCTACCAAAAGTTTTAAAGAAGCTTGGACCAAGGTTAAAAAAGATTTCGTAAACTAACTTTATGGTAATTTACTAGTTGATTGCCCATTTTGCGGGATTTTATCAAGCTGTAGCTGTTGATTTACAATTGAACGTTTTTGCTCTAAAGCTTTTGTAATCTCTTTATCTATGTCCTTAGTGCTTATGCTTACCCAGCGTATATTGTCATGTTCGAAAAGCTCATGCAGTGGAAATCTGCCATCCCATGGCTCCCATGGTTTCTGTAATGTCATGCTACTTATTGCACGAATATTTGTTGCTCCCACGTCTCCAATTGCATCTGCAAATGAAATCAACCGAGAGTTGGGAATTGCAACACCAACAGTTTGCAGGAATTGCCCTAGAGGTTTTACAAGTATTGGAATCTGCATAATATCCTCAATTGGCTTTACGCGAATTACTCTAAAAAGTGGGGAGGGTTCAATATTTTCAGCTGTTCCATCATAAATTACAAGCCATTGATGGGTTGCCGAAGGATATATCTTTACAGGATCACCCATCATTTCTTTCTTTAGATATTGATGGTAACCATCAAGAACCTGCATTTTACCAGAATTAATACCCTTTGGAAGGGCAATAGATGTCGTTTCCATTTCATCTGCGAGCAACTCAGCAAATTTTAGGGGGTCTACCTCTCCGCCTGCCTCAACAAAAATTTCTTGAGGAGAGAAGCATCCTTGCTGGTCCCATGCAGTTACATCAAGTGACACAAGTTCAGCAATCTGACTTGCCCTTTCCTCATCCATGTAATCCCTTGCAATCGTAATAAAACTGAACTTATGCCAATGACCAGCAATCGGTATATTATGTTTTTGGGCAAGTTCTGTTAAACTAATTCTTGCTTGTTCTCCACCTGTTGCTCGGACGATATCAGATTTTGAAAAAAGAAAATCTTTAACTTCTGAATTTCCAGCTTCAAAAGGTAAAACCGCTATACTATATGACAATTGGGGATCTACTTCCTCAATAGATCTTGCATAAAGTGCACCAAATACCGGCTGCTCAGACGGAACCTTGATCCAGGAAGCCGCATCGATTAGTTTATCTAAAACCATTTCAAAAGCAGATATACCTAGAATGTTTCCAGCACAAATATGACCTATCACTTCAGGATCATAGTTAGAATGGCTAATATTGACTTCCCCATAGGCTTTTACAAGGCCGTCTCCTAGTTCAGTGAATTCCTTATAATCCTCAGGTTTAAGTTTTCCAAAAAGTGGAATATTATCTTTTTTAAGAATGCTCATGAAATGATCAAAACCCCAGGATTCAATCATTTCCAGTGAAAAACCGGTAACAGTTGGAAGAACCTCTCTTGCAATCGTTCTACCCTTGTAATCCGGATCCATCCACATATTAGTGACTTTGTCGATTACCTCAAGTACCGTTGGAATATCAATTTTTAGTAAATAATCCTGCCTTACTTGCTTTATGCTATCTATTATCTTTTTTAAAGCACCAACTGTAAAAACAGGTTTTTTAAGTTCAATATTGTTTCCTTTATCCTCATATGTATATTCTAATTTATCCTCAAGGTCAAGCTCTGGATTCCAAAAGTGACAATCAATTGTTTTTCCCATAAATTAAACCTCAAACTCAACCGGGATTTGACTAGCTGTATTTACCAGTTCCTGCGCTGCTTTTGTTTGATCAAGGATTACCTTAGAATCTCCATCAAGTGTAAACATTCCTCTGATCAGTCCTCTAATTGGGTCTAATTCTTTGTTTATAACTTTCTTCCAATTCGAGTAAGGCCCTTTAAAAGTAAATGCTGCTTTTTTATCTTTTTTAGCAAGATATGCCTCTCTGCATTTTCCATGCCATAAATCGACATAAAAAACTACTTCTTCTTTTAGTTCTTCATCAGGTGTTATAACAAATAAAAAATCTCCTTCCCAATCCTTTGCAACCTCTTGATAATCCTTATTCTTGTTAAGCTTTTCTTTAAAGGTTTTAATCCATTCATCAGAGGGAAAACGAATCATTTAGTTATCCCCCTGCTCCATCAGATCAGCCATTACAGCTGCACATCCCCGCCCCTCAACACCAGGAAGCCTTGATACCTCAATATCTAATACTGGTCCCTTGCGGTCACATACCGGACAATGCTCAATCAGTTTTACCTTATCGCCTGTTATAATAAATCCAGGATAGCTTACAGGTATTGGATCAATGAACGCAAATCTACCAAACTTATCGTAACCAATAGAATTGAGATTTTCATCTAAAACAAGAGGAATAATTGTTGGTGGAACATGCTTATAATGTCCTTCACAGCTTAAAAATACAGAGCTGCACTCAGACATTGCATAGACATCATGGAAACGATCTTGTGGAATACCAAGTACATTTTCAACCTTTTCTCTAAAGGTTTCTTCGGGTGTACGTTTATTCTCTTCAGCTTTCCAACCACCGCCTGTAAGAACTTGACTATCAGGTAATTTTACTTTTTTACCCTCCTTAATCATTCTATTCATTATTCTATTCAACCAAAAAGGTGGACCTGCGATATTCACCCTTTTTCCTTCTTTTTCTAAATTTTCTAAAAGGTTAATTATTCTATTATCAGACCTTTTCAGTACTATGGGACTGAGCTTTGATATTGCTTTTGCTTTAATTTTTTCTTTAATTCCGATAGCCTCTGCTCGTTGCATACGTAAATATTGTGTAGTAATCTTCATATCTTCAAGAGCGACATGAATATTTTCTGGTTTATACAAATCAAAGGCTATGCCAAACAAACTAGCTATTGTTAGATTAGTTAAACGAGGGTTTGGTATTAGCAATATAACATTATCATTTGGATTCCAATCCATTAATTCAAAAACAGACCTCATTGCATTATATCTAAGGCGATCCCATGAGCCTTTATCTCGTGGAATAAAACTAAAACGTCCGCTAGTGCCACTAGTAAACATAATACTTATACCTTTTTTATTAAACTCTTCTATAATATCATCATAATCTGGTTTCTCTGTTCTAAATTTGGGCATAGGTGTATTTCCAGTATATACATTATCCAACCAATTCAGAAATCCCTTTCCTTCTGGATAATCCTTAAAAAATGAATCAGGTAAAAGTGGGATTTTATTGAAATCTTCCTTAGTTTTTATCATATCTGGGGAAACCTTATTTACCTCACATAAACGATGGTATAATGAATTATGCTCAAACTGATAATCAAAGCTATATTTTATAGCATCATATGTTAAATTAAGTATTTTTTGATAATCATTAAAATAGATATTTTGTGTAAAAAGAGCGTTATCAATCGGCGTCCAGTTTTTCTTTGGTGGAATGAATTTTACAACCCTTTTTTCAAATTCTAATCTGGCTTTTGTCATAATATTTTTCATCCTTTTATTCTTCAAATTCATCAGTAATTTTTTGCAAAGATAAAATTACTCCATCGAGGGGTTTTATAAGCTTTAATGCCTGCATTTTACTGCCCTTTACTTTTAATCTATTTTTTAATACAGCAATCCCCAGACTCATTTCACCTTTAAGGATACTTTTATAAGTTCCATAGTTGCCCCTAATCTCATAAGCTGCTTTTTTTTCCTCAAAAGAATCCCCTGTATTTACAATAAAATCCTTTAACTTTCCATCTTCAAGCTCTAGATAAAAATTCATTGTTATATCATCAGGTGGAATATGCTCAACAACACCAAGTAAGGATGTAGTTATACTTTTAAGATCCTTAACTGGGTCTAACTTTTCAAGCATATAATTTTTACCTATCTCAATCCATTCTTCCGAGAGGAACTTTACCATATTATTAATCCCCCAAGACTGTATCAATTAGTTCATCAAAAAGATCTTCCTCTTCTTTTGATATGGCTTTTGGAATTGGATAAAGAACATGTTCTTTACGGTAAATTCCTTTGAATAAATAATTTAGAATCGTAAGACCTTTACCCATGATTAAAGTTTTTTTCATAGACTCAATTAGTGATTTACTAATTCTTTCGCATTCATCGGGATTATTATGATCATAATAATAATCATATTCCATATATGCAAATTTACCATGGTCCAAAGGACTAATGAAACCAAGAGAATGCTCCAATTTATATTTTTCTCCCATTTCATCAAACATCTTAATCCAATTAATATAATGATCTTCATCATCTGTCCACATAGATGCTCCTGGACCCATAAACATTTGCTGTCTCATCATTCGTGTAGGAAGTATTCTAAATGCATGCAGCCAAACAATATCAGTCATTTCAGGTTTGGAATATATCTTTTTGAAAAAATCCTGTAAATCTTTATCGAAAACCTGTGCTACATTTTCAGGCGAAGGATCTAATGCTTTTTCCAAATGATTTCTCATCGGACCTGCAAAAATTGATTTTAGTGGATCTTCTTCTTCAGATAATATTTTCATAAATTCACTATCTCGGAGATCTGAAAATCTTGGTGCACCAAGTATCAAGCTTTTCATTAAGGCTTCATCAATCGTATAATCTACCATTTCTTCTAAAACCTTTTTTTCATCTTTATTACAGATTACAGATACAACATAATTTAGTTTTAGAAAATTTTTGCATACATAATTAAAGTCTTTTGAAATTTGCAATGTTGGACTTAAAAATTCAGCAAGATATTTTCTTGAAAGAACTGCAAGAGAAAGTCCTACTTCTCTTTTACCTAGTTTTATCAATAATCTATATGCATCTCTAATGTTATCAAATGGAACAAGAACAGCCTTTTCATCATCCCAAACAGGGTGTAATTTTACCACAGCTTCTGTAACAATAACATTTGGACTTAGACATAAATTTGTAAAACCTGGTTCTGTTGAATAGGGGTTTTTTCTTTCCCAATCACTATGTTTTAAAATGTTTCCTTCTTGATCTATTGTTGTTAAATCAATAAAGTTATCTGCGAAAGCACCATATTTATTCCCCCAAGTTGAAATAATACCTGTTGTTAAAATATTAGAACAAACGTGTGCTCCTGCTTCTGCTGCAAGCGCCCTTAATTTATGTTTAAGTGCCTCTTTTTGAAGTTCAAACATTGTAATTCCTGCACCTACTGTGGCAGTTTGACTTTCAGGATGAATCTCTAGCTTTTTAAATCTATACATATCAATAATTATTCCTTTTTCAAGAGAAATACCTTTTACTAAAATTGTAGGCGCAGCTGCAGAAAAAGCTGTACCACCACTGCGTGGCTGATAAGGTATATTATTTTTATTTGCAAATTTTACAATTTTTGATACTTGCTCTTCATTTTCTGGCATTACAATATAATAATTTAGTTCTTTATCTTTGGGAATAATAGTCATTGTGTAAGATGAGATAATAACTGGGTCATTTGTCGCCCATTCCTCTCCAACTATTTTACGAAGACCTTTAACAATATCATCCTCTGGAACTTGTAGAAAATCACTTTCATTAAGACTTTCAACATATTCTTTTAATGCTCTGGCCACTTTCTCAGGTCTTAATTGAGTAGTGAAATTACATTGTTTATCACAAAAACCACAAAGATTACAGGATTGAACAATATCTTTTAGTTTCTCTGTTGGTTTAATTCGACCTGAGTATAATTGTTTTACAATTTCCATACGCCCCTGGGGCCAATAAGCTAAAAATCCTTTTTTTATTCCTGCCGGACAAACACCTGAACCTAAAAAATCAAACCTACACATCCCACAATGAGTACCCTTTTTAGCGATTTCTAATGCGCCCTTAAATGATGTTTTTTCTAATGCTAAAACCTTATGTGATGTCATTTCTACCCCCAAAATAGTATCTTCTAAATAAAAATTGATATAAATTTCGTTATTAAATGTTTTTATTGATAAAAAATTGGTCAAAAAATGATAAAAAATTATATATTTTTTAAAACGTACTAATTTCTCTAATAATTATAAATTTTAAAATTCCGTTTCAATTTCTTTTAAACAACTATTTAGTTTGTCAATTGATTTAACAAATTTAAATGCTTTCACTTTGTCTCCCTTGATTTTCACTCTATTTTTTATCAAAGCAATAAGTGTGCTCATTTCTCCCTTTAGTATTTGAACAAAAGTATCATAATTTCCAGTTACCACAAATTCAGCATCTTTATCAAGTAATGACCCTGTTTTATCAAGGAGCATATCTATAATTTTTCCATTTTTTACTGATATGTAAAAATAAATTCTTATACCGTCTGGTGGGATGTTTTCTATTATATTTAGTAAAGAGGTGGTTGCTTTTTTTAAATCTCTTTCAGGGTCTAATTTTTCATCAGTAATTCTTTTTGCTGTTTCAATCCACTCATCAGATAAAAATTTCATTTAATTACATTATCCTCCAACAACGGTTTGAACCATTTCACCTAGTATTTTCAATTCATCATCGGAAAGCCCCTTAGGCATTGGATAAAATAAATGTTCTTTTCTGAAAAGACCCTTATGAAATACATATTCAATAGGTAGTAAACCCTTGATTTTAAGTTCTAATTGTAAAGTTTCAACAATTGCCTGGTTCAAACGATTGTGTGAGTCAGAATCTAGATGATCAAAATAATAATCATACTCAACAAATGCAAACTTACCATTTTCAAGGAAACTTATGAAACCCAAAGCATTTGATAGCTTATATTTATCCCCAATCTTATTAAGCATATTGTTTAGGTCAATTATTTTCTTTTTATCTGCTATAATGTATCCTCCTCTCAACATAAACATCCTTTGTCTCATCAGTCTGCTAGGAAGTATTCTAAATGCATGTAACCAAACAACATCAGTCATCTCAGGTCTTGAATATACCTTTTCAAAGAAATCATGTACATCTTCATCATATATTTTTGCAACTTGTTTGGGTGAGGGGTCAAGTGCTTTTTCAAGATGAACTCGCATAGGTCCAGCAAATATTGCCTTTAGAGGATTTTTTTCTTCTGAAAGAATTTTAAAAAATTCACTATTTTTTAGAGATGCAAACCTCGGTGAGCCAAGAATTAAGGTTTTCATCATTTTTTGATCAATTATAACATCTGCAAGTTCAGCTATGATCTTTTTATCATATTTATCACAGACCACATCTACTACATAATTGAATTTAAGATAGTTTTTTGCAATAAAATCAAAGTCATTAGCAATCTCATTTGTTGGACAAATAAATTCGGATAGATATTTACTTGAAAGAACAGCAAGAGAAAGCCCGATATTTCTTTTAGCAAGTTCTAAAGCAAGATCAAGAGCCTTATCAAGATTTTCAAATGGAACCAGAACTGCCTCTTCATCTTCAAATATTTGATGTAATTTAACATTTGCCTCAGTAATAATTGTTGAAGGTGTTAAGGTTAAATTTGTAAAACTATTGTTTGTTGAATAGGGATTAACTAGATCTTCATCATTATGATGAATGATATTTCCTTTTGAGTCAATTAGTGTTGCATTAATAAAATTGTCAGATCCCCATCCATAGGTATTTCCCCATGTCGAAATAATCCCAACTGAAGCGATATTTACACACAAGTGCGCCTCTGCTTCAGCAACAAGAGCTCGCAAACCATGTTTGTATGCTTCTTTTTGAAGCTCAAATGCGGTAACCCCCGCACCAATAGTAGCAGTTTTGTTGTCTTCATCTATTTTTAATTCTTTAAGTCTCCGAAGATCAAATATTATTCCTTTTTCAAGAGTAACAGCTTTTGCAAGAAGGGTTTCAATAAACATTGCAAGTAGTGTTCCATTTCCTCTTGGCATATAAGGAATGTTGTTGTTAACTGCATATTTAACAACTTCAGCAACCTCTTCTGTCGTTTTTGGCATAACAACATAAAAATTCACTCCAGCATTTGGTGTTATAATTGTTTTTGTGTAAGATACAATAATTGCAGGGTCATTTGTTGCCCATTTCTCTCCAACGATCATTCTAAGTTGGTTTAGTGTTTTATCTTCAGGAATTTTTTCAAAATCAGTATCATCCAATCTGTTAACAAATTCTTTCAATGCCTTAGCAACCTTCTCAGGTCTAAGATGTGTAGTAAAATTACATTGTTTATCACATATTCCACATACAGTACAGGAATTGGCAATTTTTTTTAATTCCTCAGTAGGTTTTATTTTATCTGAATAAAGAGCCTTTACAATTTCCATTCTACCTTCTGGCCAATATGCAGCAAAACCATTCTTTTTACCTGCTGGACAAACACCTGAACCTAAAAAATCAACCTTGCACATACCGCAATGGGTACCTTTTTTTGCAATTTTTACAGCCTCTAGTAAATCTGTTTTCTTCATAGTCAATATTTTATCTTGTGCCATTGTACACCTCAATTGTCAATTGTTAATTTTCCCTGATAAAAATTTTCTTATTAAAATTTTCCTCTTTAAAATTGTTATATTTCAACATAAAAATCCAAAAAAAATTAAAAAAAACGAATAAAAAGGTATAAATATATATTAATTCCATTATTATAATTAAGTGAAGATAATATGGTAGTACAAAATGAAAAGGAAATATACGCAGAACAAGTAAAAGAATTCATGAAACAAAATGAGGTATATTTCATAAGAAATAATGAAAGATTTAGATCTAAGTTAAAGATGAACAGAAGACAACTTACTTATGCCATTAGATATTTGGAAAAAATTGGTTTCCTTGTATCATGGAATGAAAAGGTCTACCAAATATCAAATGGGTAAGAAAGTAAAAATATTTTTTAAATTTTCAAAATTTAATAATCTAAATCTGAAAATAAAATATTTTCTAAATCAATAGAGGTTAAAAATTTCATAACCAAAAGTAATAAAACACATTTCAATTTTCTTCTAAATGATGAATAAAAATCCATTTAATATTTGTACATTTAAAACTGATTCAAAATGTAATGAATGTAAAAATCAGGATAAATTAGATTGTAAACTTGATAAAAATCAACAAAAGATGTCAATGTTAGTCATTTTTTCATCTCTTTTAATTGGAGCGATTGGATTAATACTTGCAGGTTTAATTACTGATAATTGGTGGATTTTGATATTTTATATTGCTTTTATCCTTCTTTTTTTCTTTGTAATTGAAAATAGAATTACATGCAGCCATTGTCCCTATTATGCTGAAAAAAGTATACGTTTAAATTGTCCAGGCAACAATATTTTTCCAAAAATCTGGCAATTTCATCCTGAACCAATGAATATCTATGAAAAAATTGGATCCACTGTTGGTTTTGTGATAATTGGTGCAACACCGTTAATATCTCAAATATACAGTATATGGTCTTTTTTATCAAATAATCCAGATGCCAGTTGGATAATAATTATTGCTTTAATCGGGTTATTATTAGCTACAATACTTATATTTTTATTGTTTTATACCCTGTTTCTTTTTAATTTTTGTAGGAGATGTATCAATTTTTCTTGTCATTTTAACAAGGTGCCAAGAGAGTTAGTAAAAGAATATTTAAAAAGGAATCCTGTGATAGAAAAAGCCTGGAAAAAAAGAAAGATTACTAATGGTAAAGGATAAATAATATAATCTTATTCAGGAAATACTCTATTTATATTGGAGTCTATAAAATGGCAAGAATTCATGCGAGAAGAAAAGGAAAATCAGGGTCAACCCATCCAATTATGCGAAAAAAACATCCTGATTGGAGCTCTTTAAATCCAAGAGAAGTCGAATCACGTATTCTAGAACTTGCAAAAGCTGGAAAATCTAAAGGTGAGATTGGTCTTATATTAAGGGACCAATATGCTGTTCCTGATGTAAAACTCGCAACTGGTAAAAAGATAACAAAAATCCTTGAAGCAAATAATATAAAATCAGAAATTCCAGAGGATTTAAGGAATTTAATTCGTACAGCATTACAATTAAAAAAGCATCTTGATTCACATAAAAAAGATCTTAAAAATAAAAGAAATCTTCAACTTACTGAATCAAAAATTAGACGTCTTACAAAATATTATCATAACCAAAATCAACTTCCTAAGAATTGGAAATATTCCCCTGAGCAAGCAAAACTAATGTTTGAATAATTTTGATTTCTTTAAATTAATATTTTCGGCAGTTGCCTATAAAAATTTATAAATTGTTATATATGAATGAATAGTATTTGTATATATCTATATAATATATTGTGGAGGTGAAAAATTGAATTGGAAGAAAAAAAAGCTAGTTTTGATTATGGTGCCATTACTGATAACTATATCAGCATTATCAGGTTGTATTGCGCCAAATGCAATACAAACTAAACATTGGGACCATATAAACTCTGAAGGAACAGGTGTAAGACTCTGGGGATTTTTAATATTAGGTGAAAATTTCCATAATTGGGACGGATATTTTGTTTATGATACTGAAAAACACGATAATTGGGAGCATTATGCATATAGAGTAGAAGCAGATAATTATGACAGTTGGAATTACTTCTCGGTAGATGTTTATAATCTTACTCGTACAACACAGTATCACTATAGAGCGGTTGGTGAAAATACTGAACAGGGGGCAACAATTAGAGTTGGAGTTGATTTAACATTTATACCAGGTGGACCAAGAGTTATTGTAAAGGCTGTTTCATATATCGGAATTGATTCAGCAATACTTGAGGGAGAATTAACTCATATGGGAGGTGCTGCGACCTGTGAAGTATTCTTTAGATATGGAACAGATCCAAATAATCTTAATATGGAAACTCCTCATGAAAATTTAACTTCAACCGGTGATTTTAATTATGAATTAACAAACCTTTCAAGCTGCCAAACATATTACTATAGAGCCGTTGCAATAAACGATGCAGATACATGGGCTAGTTTTGCAATACTTCAAGTAACACCAGGACTTCCAATTGTTGAAACCTATCTGCCAAATGATGTAACACAAAATTCAGCAACATACCGCGGGGAACTATTTTCATTAGGAGGAAATGCATCTTGTGAAGTTTGGTTTGAATATGGTGATGATAATCCAAATAATCTAGATGAAACAACAGATCCGATTTCATTAACCATTCCAGGAAAATTCAACATAGAAGTTGAAGGGCTTAAAACCGATACAACCTATTGGGTAAGATCTGTTGCAAACAATGGAATATGTGAACATAGGGGAGAGGTAAAAGAGTTCAAGACTCTATCAGGTCTGGGAGATACAAAATATATAGAATTAGATCAACCTACCCTAAAAGAAAGAATTAATACTAGAATAAAATCTTTAATATTGAAAGGATTTGAGCTTCTAGGAATTCCAGAGGATGCTCCGAAGGAACTGATAATAGATAGTTATCCAATGTTAGGACGCTTATTACAATATCTAGATGAACAGTAAATATTTAAATTTAAAAACAAAGATAAACTCTTTCTTTCTTTTTTTATTTTATAATAGTTGAGAATACATAATATTTTTTATACGAAGTTTATTTTCTTGTTGTTTCTATGGCAGATGAATTATCAAAAGTTTTTAAAAAAGCATCAGATATAATTTCATCAATTCCTACTTCATCCAAAATAAGAGTAATATCTCATTATGATGCTGATGGAATTACGTCTGCAGCAATAATTTCAAAAGCACTTTATCGAGCTGGTTATGATTTTCATGCAACACTTATGAGAAATCCTTTTGATAAGGGTCTTGAACGAGTTTCTAAAGAGGAAAACAAACTTATTATTTTTTCAGATTTGGGAAGTGGACAAATTGATAAAATTGAAAAGATGGATTGCAAAGCAATAATAATTGATCATCATCAATATCTAAAGGAGAAAACCTCAAGAAACGTTCTTCAAATAAATTCAAATTTGTATGGCATAAACGGAAATTATGAAGCATGTGGTGCAACTCTTTCATACTCTCTTGCAAAAGCACTTGACCAAAAAAACATAGATTTGGTTTATTTGGCAATTGCAGGTGCCACAGGAGATAAACAATATATTAATGGTTTCAGAGGATATAATAAAGATATAGTTGATGAAGGATTAAAAAATGGGTTTTTAAAGGAAAATAACTCTTTAAAACTATATGGAAAATCGTTATTTGATGCACTATTTTATTCAGTAGATCCCTATTATTCTGGTTTATCTGGTGATGAAAAGAAAATTAAAGAATTATTAAAAAAAATGAATCTTGATAATAACACAAAATTAGAGGATATTGATAGTAAAAAAATAAAACAGCTACAATCCTATTTAATTTTAAAATTGATAAAAAAAGGATGTGAAAAAAACATTCTTGATACAATTATAAGACCAAGATATTGGTCAGATATTTTAAATTGTGAACTGGAGCGTTTTGCTGACCTTCTTGACTCGTGCGGGAAAGGTGGGAATCGTGGTTTAGGTCTTGAATTATGCATGGGAAATAAAAAAGCCTTTGAACAAGCTGTTCAGCTTGAAAAGGAATACAAGCAAAAAATTTTAGATGAACTACTTAGGCTTGAAAAAGAGGGTTTTAAGGAAAAGAAAAGTTACCGCTATTTTTATAGTAAAGATTCTTCACTTGGAGGTGTTATCGGTGGTATTGCAACAAACTACATTCTTGACAAGAAAAAACCATTAATATCTATTGTAAAAAAGGATGATGAAATCCATATATCTTGCAGAGGTAATCAACACCTAGTAAGTAAGGGACTTGATTTAGGTCTTGCAATGAATAAAGCAGCCAAAAAATTAAATGGGCATGGCGGTGGTCATAAGATTGCTGCTGGTGCAACAATTTATTCTGAAAAAGAGGATGAATTTCTAGAAGCTGTTGATAATATTATTGAAAGCCAATTTAAGTGATAGAATGGATGTAAGTTGTAAAGTTAATATTGAATTTGAAGATTCTGAAAAAGCAAAAACTGTTTTAAAATCAATTAAGGTTGATGATTTTGATTTTGTAAGCTCAAATATTAAAAATAATAAATTAGAAGCAACAATAAAAGCAAAATCTATTTCTTCTCTTATTCATACTCTTGATGATTATCTAGCTTGTATTTCAGTTGCAATAAAAATTGTAGATAAAAATTAATAATCTTTATGCAATCTTGGTTTTACTATGAAATTTAATTTAAAAGCAATTTTTACCTTTAGCAATGGACTTTCTTCAATTAAAAATGAATTGCAAGCATCAATTATTGATTTTAATAAAACCTTGCTTGAAAAAGACAAAAGCTTTAAGATTAATATTGAAAATATTCAAAAAAATTTGTTATTTTTAAATATTGTATCTGAGGGAAGCTTTCGTCCACATAATGCTCTTCTACAGATGAAAAACTATTTTAGTAAGGAACTTGGGAAAAAACATCATCTTGGAATTAGAGAAATAAAAATTGATGGTTATAAAATCGAGTTTGAACTAGAAAAAAAACCGTTGAAAGATATAATAATTCCATTTGCAGATGTTAAAATAAATGAAAAACTAGCAACGATTACACTCACTAATCTTGACCAGGAATTTTTAAGGAAAAATTACATAGATAGAATGATAAATCTAGTTAAAGAAAAGGTTGAAAATCAATATTATGAAGGTAAAGAGGAATTTTGGAAGCTTATCTGGAAATCAGATGAAAAAAAACATGTATGGTCAAAGGATCCGACTGAGGAGATGTCAAGTCTTGGTTGGTTAAAGCAAGGTCCAACAAAAGGAAAATGGTTTTATAGACCTCAATCTGCAAAAATTTTAAAGACAATGGAAATAATCGCAATAGAAGAGGTGCTAAAACCACTCGGCTTTCAAGAGATAATTGAATCAAATATTGTCCCTTTTGATGTATGGCTTAAGACTGGTCATCTTGAAGGAATGCCAGGTGAAATCTATTATGTAACAGAACCTGCCACTAGAGATGTTGAAAAGTGGGAGAGGTTTATTGACCTTACAAAGATTACTAGAGAGGTACCATTTGACGAATTACAAAAAAATGTTACACTTCCAACAGCAGGTTTATGTTATGCTCAATGTCCTCTGATTTATTGGTCATTTAAAGGACAAACCATTTCCGAAGAATCCTTACCTGTTCTTATATATGATAAAACTGCAGTATCAGGTAGGTATGAATCTGGTGGAAGACATGGTATTGAACGTGTTGATGAGTTCCATAGAATTGAACCAGTATATATTGGTACAAGGGAACATTTACTTAGTCTCCGCGAAAAGATGATTGAAAGATATAAGCATGTTTTCAACAATATTTTTGATCTTGAATGGAGAATGGCATGGGTCACACCTTGGTATATGCAACAAGCAGGTAAAATAAGTGATACAGAAACTCAAGACACAGGTACAATTGATTTTGAGGCATATATGCCTTATCGTGGTGATCGGGTAAACTCCAAGTGGCTTGAATTTCAAAATTTAAGTATTCTTGGTGACAAATATATTAAAGCATTTAATATTAAAGCTCAAAAAAGTGAATTGTGGAGTGGATGCTCTGGTATCGGTCTTGAAAGATGGACAACAGCTTTTCTTGCTCAAAAAGGAATTGATCCTGATAAATGGCCATCAGGTTTTAGAAAATATTTAAGTAAGTTACCAAAGGGTATCAAGTTCTTATGAAGGATATTGATTTAATTGAGTATAAAAAGAAATATCATTCATTTAGGCATCATGCCTGGGCAGGACTTGGTTTTTTATCAGTAGTTCTTGCATTTAGATTAATTTTTTTAGAACAAGCACAAATATTGACTCCGGTTATTGTGATACTTGCAATCTACATAATAGTTGCACTTATTTTTACATATAGATATAGAATTGGTCTTACTGCCGAAGAAAAAGTGTTAAAGGTTGAATCTTCATCAGATGAAGTTGAAAAAGAGAAAATAAGGGCCGACGCTGAAAAAGAAAGATTAAAACTGGAGAAAAAAAAGGCAAAAGCTGAAGCTAAAAAAATAAAAAAGGGTAAGAAATAATTTTTTAAAAATTATTCTTTTTTATAGCTACATAACTGATATAAAACATTTGATGCTTTTATCAGGTCATCTTTTTTTACAACACAAATCATCTCAGGTGGACATGTCATAAACCCAACAATATTTATTTTGTGAAGGGCAAGTTCATTTGCAATTGTTGCTAAAATCCCCGGAGTTGTTTGCATCTTTGGATGAATGTAGATATTAACCTCTGCAAGATCTTTTTCTTTTGATATAATCTTATTTTTTGGAAATAATTTCAATACGTTTTCCATGTTTTTTTCATCAATTAATAGTCTTATTGACTCGTTTGCCTGTGTTACTCTCAAGACGTCCCCTCTTATGTATTTTATTATATCAAAAAGTTTTGGTAGAAGTTGTTGTACATCATCATCTTTTATAAGTGAGATTTCTGCTAGATTACTTTTTGTAGAAATATTTATTGTATGACCAAGTATTTTGTATGCATTATTAAAAATGTCACCATGTTTGTCAAGCTCATATCGACGAATCGCACTTATTACTGCATCAATAGATGCATTCAATTTTTTTTCATTGATTATATATCTTGCTAAGGCACTTATATTGATTAAACCTCTATTCATTTCTGTTCTTATGCTTGGGTTGTTATCTAGGATTTTCCAAACCTCATGAACAATATTTGTCATAATTAACTAATATTTGTCATATTATAAGAAATTTTGTTTATTTTGTCATTACCTATAAATATTAAATTTGGGTTATTGATTATAGATATTATAGGGAGATAGTTGGCATGAAAAATTATAAAAATAATCCGGCAGGAAAAAAAGCTGAAATTATAGATTTGTATAAAGCAGGATCTTTTTATGGTACAATTAGTCTAAAGGAAATTCTAAAAAATAATAGATAATCATATTTTTTCTAATCTATTTTCAACAGTTTATTTCTTTTGTTAAGATTGCTTTTTTTGAAATTATAAAAAGAGGAAAAACCTTTAAATAAGAACTATATCCCACTCCAATGGCAAAAAGAAGGAAAGAGAAAGACGAAGAAGAGGATAAACCCTTTAAACTACCTAAATTTGACGAAGAAGCATTCCTCAAAAGAGAAAAGAGAAACATAAAGGCTACCTTTATATCTTTTATATTTGGCTGTTTTATGGCTCTCATTTGTTTTGGTTTTTGGGCTCTTATGGGTAGAGAAAATTTTCTAAGATGGGAGCTTGTATTACTTGTTGCAGTAGTTGATGCAGTATTCTTAAGATATATTTTTATTAGACTTGGACTTGACCTATCTGATTTTCAAAGGAAAAATTGGTTTGGATCATATGCCACGTACTTTGTAACATGGTTGATTATTTTTATCGTACTTGCTAATCCACCATTCTATGATGATGAGGATCCCCGGATAGAAGTTGTTGTGCTACCAGAAATGCAGGAGCCAGGTGGTACAGTAGATATTGTTGCTAAGATTACTGACAACGCAGGAATTGAAAAACAAGATATTTCGTTTACATTGGATGATACTTCTGTTTCTAGAAATAATTTTGAATTTGAAGATAATATTTTCAGATATTCATATGAAGGTCCTAAAAATATAACTGGTGAAGAAAAACATAACTATGAGATAATAGCAGTGGATAATGGTGGAAATACAAAAACAAAAAAAGGGTCTTTTTCATTTAGTGATGAAACAATAGATCTAGCTTTACCTGAAGATGGAGATCTTGTTAAGGCTGCATCAGATATTAAATTCCGAGTAAAAACTAATGTTTGGAGAGTATTTTACACTGTAAATAACAGAGAAGAAATAAATGCAACACAACAAACTGATAGAGAGGATTTTTATATTACCTCTCCTGAGTATGAGGGATGGTCATCAGGTAAAAATGTAACAGTAAATGTATCAGCTGTTGTATTATACAATTTTGAAAATGACTTTCTAAGAGACGAAAAAGGTAATCTTGTTTTAACCAAGAATAATAATCCTATTCCTCGTTGGTTTATTAATTATATAAATGATACAAATTCGTATAGATTTGATGTGGCAGATGAATCATCTATCGGTAAAGAGCCAACAATTGAAATTGCTAGACCAAAAGCAAGAACTGTTTCAGCACCAGGTTTTGAAGTTTTAGTATTTCTTATCTCTCTTGGCATTTCAATTATAATTTTGAAAAAAAGAAAGAAAGATAGAAGAAACTAGAAATGAACGAACTAGCACAATTCTGTAAAGATTTGAAAAGGGATTTTATACCAAAAACTAGAGATCCAAGAAAACCAGTAAGATTTTGGTCTGAAAAGGATGTATTAGATGGTAAAATAATAGATGCTTATGTAATTATATTTAGAACTAGAGGTTGCTCTTGGGCTTTAAAATCTGGATGTAGCATGTGTGGATATTTCAATGATAGTATGTGGGAGGATGTTTCTGATGAAGATTTAATTTCACAATTAAATTTAGCAATGAGTAAATATTCTGGAGAAAAATTTATAAAAATATTTACTTCAGGTAGTTTTTTAGATGATTCAGAAATAAAACCAAAGGTAAGAAAAGAAATACTAAAAAACCTTACAGAAAATGCAGAAAAAATATCTGTTGAATCAAGACCAGAATATATAAATGATAAAACCTTGAAAGAAATTAAATCTATTATAGGTTCAAAAAATTTTGAAATTGGAATAGGACTTGAGACATATAGTGATTTTGTTCGTGAAAAATGTTTGAATAAGGGTTTTAAATTTTATGAATATAAAGAGGCTGCAGATATTTTAAAAAAACAAAAGATTGAGCTTAAAACCTATGTCCTAATAAAACCCCCTTTTTTAACTGAAAAAGAGTCTATAAAAGATGCTGTGACAACAGTTGAAAAGATAAAAAATATTACAGATTGTATCTCATTAAATCCAACAAATGTACAACGTAATACATTTGTTAGTTATCTTTGGAATAGAAAAAAATATCGTCCTCCTTGGCTTTTTAGTATTGTTGAGATTTTAAAAGATAGTAAAAAAATCTTAGATGATGCCAGAATCAAATGTGATACTGTTGGTGGAGGAAGCATAAGAGGAGCACATAACTGCAAATTATGTGATAGAAAATACCTTAAAGCAATAGAAGAATTTTCCTTAACCCAAAATCTAAATATTTTTGAAGGTCTTGATTGTGAATGCAAGGAGAAATGGCTTGATCAACTGGATATAGAAGACCTTGGCTTTGGTTCTCTTACAAATATGTACGGATAGATAAATATGGAAAAACAAGTGAAAAAAGATGATACAGTTGTTCTAATAGATGAAAATTACAGTAAGTTTATAATTAATGTAAACGGAAAAACTGATAAATATAAAGGAGTAGGTGTTTTTGACCCTTCAACACTTGTAGGAAAAAAATATGGAAAGAAACACCAAATCGGAAGCAAACAATTTTGGATTTTAATTCCATCATTACAAGATAAACTTCAAGGTATTAAAAGACGTGCTCAAATAATTCTTCCAAGAGATGCTGCACAGATTATTATGAATTGTTCTATTCAGCCTGGCTGTAACGTTCTTGAAGCAGGCATTGGTTCAGGTTCTTTAACAATAGCAATTGCAAATTTTGTATCACCAAATGGAAAGGTAATTTCTTATGATATAAGAGAAGATTTTATAAAACATGCATTGAAAAATTTGGTAAAAGCAAATCTTGAAAATTTAGTTGAAACAAAAATAAAAGATGTAACTTTGGGAATTGATGAAAGAGAACTTGATGCAATAATTCTTGATATCCCTAATCCATGGGATGCTGTTACTCATGCTTGGAAAGCACTTAAAACAGGTGGATACCTCTGCTCGTATTCACCTCTTATATCTCAAATGGAAAAAACAGTAAAAGAAATTAAAAAACATAGTTTTATAGAAATAAAAACACAAGAAAATATCCAAAGAAAGATGGTAGTTACAGAACAAGGATCAAGACCAAGTTTTCAAATGCTTGGTCATACAGGTTATCTTACTTTTGCAAGAAAGGTTTTATAATTTTATTCCTCTCTGATTTTGATAATTTCCAGATTTTTTATCATAAAGATCAAAAGGCTTAGAAGAAAGATTTTCAAATACTATCTGACAAAATCTATCCCCAATTGGAATTTCAAGTGGACAGTCATTTGAATTAAAACAACTGATTGTAAGGGTCCCATGAAAACCTGCGTCCACTTTTCCAAAGCTTGCCATTACCCCTTTTCTTGCGTAACTTGAACGAATCCATAACTGGGATGCTATTTTTGGCCCCATTTTAACAAATTCTTTCGTACTTATTGCAAACCAGGTTAAAGGTGGAACTGTTGCGGTACCATCTTTAATGTGGGAATCTGTTTTTTTAATGTAAACCTCATCTATTGTTAAATCATAACCATTTGGTGTAAGATTTTTATTTTCAAAAGGCTCAATTCCAAGTTCATTTTTTTTTATGAAATCTTCAATATCCTTATCTGAAAGAATCGTCATAAAGTAACCCTTTATTTTATTGTAATGTTATTTATAATAACATCCTGAAGAGGTTTATCCGATCTATCGGTCTGAACTTTTGAAATTTTTTCAACAACCTCCATTCCTTCTGTAACTTTACCAAAAATTGCATGTTTGCCGTCAAGCCAGGGTGTCGGTGCAACAGTTATAAAAAATTGGCTTCCACCAGTGTTAGGACCTGCATTTGCCATTGAAAGAATTCCAGGGTCGTTGTGTTTCAGATTTGAATTTATTTCATCACGAATGGTATACCCTGGTCCCCCATAACCAGTTCCATGAGGACAACCGCTTTGTATCATAAAATTAGGTATCACTCTATGGAAAATAAGTCCATTATAAAATCCCTTATCAACTAATTTTATGAAATTTCCAACAGTTAATGGTGCCTTATCCATAAAAAGCTCAATTTTAAAATTACCCACATTTGTATTAAATTCTGCAGTTTTATTCATATAATTCTTTCTCCTAAAAGATATTATGAATAGTTATTGAATTAATAATTATATCCTGTAATGGTTTTCCACCACCTGCTGGTGAACTATCATCATGTGTTTCATCTGCTATGTCTCTTACAACACCAGTTCCATAGATTGTTCTTCCAAAGGCTGCATAATCTCCATCTAAGAAATGTTGATCTCCATCGCATATAAAGAACTGGGAACTACCTCCAACGCCTGCTCCAGTACTTGCCATTGAAATTGTACCATCTAAATGTTCTACATCTGAAACCTCAAATTCTATATTTCCAAAAGGACTTTCCTTTGTTGTACCATCAGGATAGGTATTTCCTGCTTGTATCATAAAACTATCCTCTATTCTATGGAAAATCATACCATCATAAAATTCACTCATTGCTAGATTAATAAAGTTATCACATGTGATTGGCATTTTATCATAGTATAATTCAACAGCTATTGCTCCCTTTGATGTTTCAATTAAGGCAACAGGATTAATTGTATCTGGAACAATTACATTAACTGTAGCAGTAGTCTCTTTATCACCATCACTAATTGTATAATCAAAGGTGTCATCTCCACTGAAATTAACTGGTGGGATATAAGATATCGTAGCATCTAACATTATTTCATTCTCTCCATATCGGGGTGTTGTAATACCTGTGATATTTAAATCATCATTATCAACATCATAATCATTTTTCAGAGCTTCTATTCGAAAAATATAAGAATTTTTAGGCACAATAAAATAATCTTCGGTGGCAACTGGAGCTGTATTTGTAGTTTGACCATTTGTACCTTGATTATTTTCATCACCACCTAAATTTGAAAAAATTAGATATGCACCAGCAATTCCACCAATAATTATAATGAAAAAAACTATCAAAACAGAATAATTACCTTTTCTTTGTTGTTTAATCTTTTTTTGTTTAAGTTCTGCTCTTTTTCTAGCGGTTAACTTTTTTCCGGGCATGGGAATCGTAGGAAGAATATAAGACCAGATAAATAAGTATTTTGAATAAAAGGAAGAAAAAAGTGGAGAATTAAGGTGTTATATCATTGATTACTTCTTCTTGTGAGTAAATGTGAATATTACCTTCTTTGGTAATTTCTCCTTCTGCATAAAGCGCCCATCCTGCATAGGGTACATCTGGTTGAACTAGGATTTTTATTTCCTTGTAATCTGGATATTTATCTTTGTCATCAAGTTTAAATACTAACCAACTTGCATCTATCGGATCAACAGGTGACCACCCTTTCATATTTTTTGTAATTTCCTCTGTTAAATTTTCATCATATACATAACCAGTAACAGATGTCTCTGTCTCACCAAATACTACTTTATCAAATCCTGGTGGTTCGAAATATATCTCTTCAACTAGTTCAGCATTATACTGAAAACTTGGAACAAACAGCATCAACCAATCATTTTGATCATATGGCGGACCATTACTACCATCAGAATAATCCAGTAACTTTGTTTTATACATATGATAATAGTTCATAACACTGTAGTAATTTCCCCAAGTTTCATCATATCTTTTTTTTGCTGCCCTACCTTCGGTATAGGTAAGATTATCGCATCCCTCAAATGTCCATGGTGATATTCCAACACTGTGACCTAATTCATGCATCAGGGTAGAGGCAACTTTTATTCTTATTGCTCTTGGCGTAGGTGGAATTCTGCTCAAAACCATGCTTTTAATAAGTGTCCATGGTTTTAAGTTATAAGCTATATGAATAGTATCATACACATTTGATTTTGAAGGATGATTAAAAGGCCCAGCATGTCCCACTACAACATATCTAAAAATTCCTTTTCTTTCATCTGGAAAATGATGTTTATAAAACTGTAGAATCATACCTGAATCTTGAGATATCTGATTATAGTGAGGTAGTTCTTCTCCTCCGCCGTTTTGTGGGGAATCAGGCCATCCATGATCAAAATACATTTTAATATTGTGCTCAGCGTATTTTTCAATAATTGCTTGTTGGCTTTCTTCCCATACTATATGGGGAGGATCAAATAGTCCACCTCTTCCCATATAATCTATTTCCACATAGATATCCTGAGAATATGGATCTGCTAGCCATTTTTCCATTTGATATTCTTCAACATTTTCTAATCCATCTATATCTGGATCGAGTTTTTCATGATCATCCCATGTAAATGGGTCATATCCCCATCTCCATTCCCAAGCAGTCGGTACACCATCTAGGTCTGGATCTTTATCACTATCATCCCTTTGCGGATCAGTGCCTAAAACATTTACCTCCACCCAATATGGGATATAATCTAGGTCAAAATCAATTTGATATATATTAAACCATAACTCAAAAGTTTCTCCAACCCAATGACCATAACCATCGTAATCCCTAAATTCGTCATCACCATACCATCTTCCAGTACGGTAATCATAAGTTACATGTAATTTTCCTCTTTCTACATCTTTAGATCTTCTTCCTAATAATCCAGATTTTACTCGCTCCATTAGGGTAATTGTAATCTCTGAAGTATCTTGTTCTTCTTCTGCATCTCTCATTATTTTATTTTCCTGAAACATCGTGTCCCATCCGGTAAACAGAATCTCTTCTACCGTTCCCAAGTGTTCAACGTCTTTGCTTATATATTCTAATCCATCTAACTCTGCAATATAATAAAATGAAGGTTTATTTTTCCAACTTCTCCCAGCTGACATAAGTTTGTCATATAAACCTCTATGCCGTATTCTTAAAACCTCAAGAACCATCGCTTGATTCTCAAGAGGACTAACTTGATCATCAAGTACGAATTCCTCTTCTTTTTCAGCAATTTTTTTCTCTTTGAAAATATCTGTGTAAGCAAACACACCTGCAACTATTAAAATAACAACAACAATTAGTGTGGCTCCTACTATTATCATTCTATCTGTTTTTTTATTTTTGTTGGCTTTTTTAGATTTTGCCATATTATCCCCCGAATTATTTTTTATTAATTTTATTGATATTTAAGGCTTTCTGTATTAAATTATAATGTTGTTTTTATTTATATAATAACAATTTATAGTATTATAAATTTTATCATTTAATAATCTTGTGTTAATACCCTAACAAAAATAAAGTTTTAATATCATTTTTAGCAATAACTAACTAGAGTTGTTATAAAAATATTAAATTATTTTTATTACTTTAAATAATCTCTTGGTTAATTATTTAAAGTAAATTATCTAATGACTTGATAGTGATAAATACAAAATTTGATCAAAAAAAAATTTTAAAAATTCCAATCAAACAATCCAGCAGTTTATGTGCTCTATGTCGAGGTACTAAATTTTTATGTGGGAAATCCCGTTGTCCAGTCCTATTAAAATTTCATTCACAAGATAAGGTCAAACCATTAATAGACAAGGTGAGGATTGGTGGCTCCTCTCCTCCAAGTGTTTTCATAGGTCGAATAGGTTATCCAAAAATTTCAATTGGTCCTATGATTCCACCAATTATCGGAGACACTTCTTTAATCGATACCCCTGAACTTTGGTTAGACAAAAGTATTGATGACATAGTTGATTTTCGTTCAATGCTTATTAGGGGAAAACATACAGTTGATGTTTTTGACGTTGAAAGTTCTAACAAAATTGTAGAATATACAAGAGAACTTGCACTATCAAAAAATAGTGTTTTTGCAGATGCATTATTTCAGAAAAAACCAAGAGGGAAAATTGTTTTTTATGACGAGTCGCAACCACATGGTCCTTCTGCACCCTTAAAGAGTTTTGAGATATCAAATCCAAAATATGAACAACACATTGAAAAAGCATTTTATGACACTGATTTAAAATCAAGAGACGCTATTTTGAATTTATACAAAAGTGGTGTAAATGTCTCAAAAATTCAAAGAGCTTTTAGCGTGGGCGCCTTTGGTCTAAAAAAATATAGACGTTTTGTACCAACCAGATGGAGTATTACAGCTGTTGACTCAAGTATAGGAGAATCTTTGATGAATAATACAAAGACATATCCTTGGATTAATGATTTTAGGGTATATTATCATAATCAATTTGATAATAGATGGGCAATACTTATGATGCCATCAGAATGGCAATATGAGTTAATTGAGGCATGGTATCCTAATACGACTTGGAATCCATACGGTAGATCAATATCTATATTCAATAGTTATGAGTTTTATAAGGGCAGAACTACGTATGCAGAAATTGGTGGCTGTTACTATGCAGCCCGCCTTGCTGTAAATGAGGTGTTAAATACTGAACGTAGACAGGCAGGAGTTGTTATCCTTAGAGAGGCTCATCCAGGGTATATAATGCCTATTGGTGTATGGAATGTTCGTGAAAGTGTAAGAAAGGCTCTTAAAGAGCCTTATGAAAAAATTGAAACCCTTGATAAAGCCTTAATTCATATTTCAAATAAAATGGATATCCCCCTACAGAGATGGATTCATAATAGTGCAATACTGAAAAATCAATTATATCAAAAGAAACTTGAGGATTTTTAGGAATACTTATGCAAATTAGAGAGGTAATTTGTAAAACAGCATTGTCAAATTCCACACTTCCTGGTTTAAATTATTCTCTAAATCCATACAGAGGCTGCCAACATAATTGCGCTTATTGTTATGTTCCAAATATCTTGCGGATAAAAAGAAGTAATTGGGGTAGCTTTGTTGAAGTTAAAAGAAATATACCAAATGTTCTTTCAAAAGAATTAAAAAATAAAAAACCTGGTGTTGTTGGCATTTCCACTGTTACTGATCCTTATCAACCAATTGAAAAAAAATATAAAATCACCAGATATTGTTTAGAGCAACTGCTTATTTATGATTTCCCAATTTGTTTACAAACAAAATCCAAACTTATTACAAGGGACTTAGATATTATTTCAAAATTTTCAAATCCTGAAATAATGTTTAGTATAGGCACAATAAATGATAAAGAAAGGAAATTATTAGAGCCTAATTCTTCTTCAATAAAAGATAGGCTTATTGCTTTAAAAAAAAGTTCTGAAACAGGAATTAGAACAAGTGTGTTTTTTGGCCCAATTTATCCAACTATAAAACCTGCAGATTTAGAAAACACTTTAGATATTTTTATGGAAAATGGTGCGTCAGAAATTATGATTGATAAATTCAATCTCAAATCAGGTGTGAAAGAAAATGTCGAGAAGTATATGAAATTAAATTCATTTTTTTTAGAAAAATTCTCTAATTATAAATATAATTATAGATTACAAAAAAAGAAAATATATGAGATTGGTAAAAAAAGAAAAATTAAAATTATTGATGCATTTTAAGTTATATTTTTAAGAATATTTTAAAAAAACTTGATAATCTTTTTTGAAAAAATAATAAAAAATAAAGAATTAAACTAATGATTGCTAAAGTAAAACCAATTCCAGGACCCCAGTTTGAAGACAAAATTTCATTTTCTGCAATTCCCGGAAAACTTGTTTCAATATCACCACTTCCCACAAAACTTCCAACACCAACCTCGGTTATTTGCCCCATTGCATAAAAAAATATTAAAAGTGTTAAAATTAGAAAAATTATGCTTGAAATAAAAAGGATAATATTCATTCTTCTAAATTTTTGTTTTATAAATATTGTAGTAAAAATTATTAAACATGAAATTACAAGTAAAATCGAAAGTAAAGTAAGAATCAATGTAACTTCTGCAGGTACTTGGGATACATCACCACCAAGAATATCTGAAGAAGAACTGAGGGTAACAATCCTAGGTGGATATAAAAGTGTCTTAGTTGAGGTAGTAGTATCTTCATAATTACCATTTAGAGTCCACCAAGGGGAAACAATTGAAATAATTAATAGTGCGGAAACAAGTAGTTTAATTCCAGTATTATATTTCTTTTTCCATATAACAATTATTATCGAAAATATTGCAAAAATGATACCAAGATATATTATTACATTGTTCAAAAAGGATTCTTGAGAGGTTAAAATATCAATTTCTTTTTCCCCTCTTACAGTTATTTCTTGTTTTGCTATGTCCCTATTTTCAGAATAAACAGTTATTTTATATTGACCTGGAGGAACAGAAATTTTTGTTTTTCCATTCTTATCAATTAATAATCTCTCAATCTTTCGATTTCTTTGCAGAGTAACTTCACCGTCTGAAAGAGGAAACCCATAAGAATTCATAATAGATAAATCAATTTCATATTCAGCTGGAAATGTGAGGCTAAGAGATTTATCATATGATATTGAAATCTTTTTTTCAATTTCAAATGATTTGTATTTCATAAAAAGATTATATTCTGCTGGATACAGATTAGTAAAAGTATATTCTCCATCTTTTGTTTTTTCTGCAGATATTCGAACTGGTTCAATCATTTCACTGCTTGTAAGTTCTGGATTCACCTCAACTGCCGGAGCGTATCCCCATTTGTCCTTTAAATTAATGTTTAAATTATAATGTTTTATTGAGAATGATTCTTTTAATTTTATGAATCGATTTCTAAAAACCAATTTCACTTTTTTTTCTTCAACTAAAAAACCTTTGTAAATTATTTTCAAAATATAGGATTTTGCAAAATAACAAGGAGCATTTAGTATAACAGTTCCATTTTCATCAGTATTTCCATCTGAAATTATTGCACCATTGCTTTCTAATCTAAAAATTACGTTTTCAACTGCCTCATCATATTGATCAGAAATAGAAAGTTTGATTGTACCTTGAGGTCTGCAAAAAATTCTTACTTTTTTATCTTCTTTAAGGTCAACAATTGAATAACCAATGTATTGTTTTTCTCTATTAAAAAGCAGGTTTTCCCTAAATATTTTTACAACATAGGTCCCAGGCTCTAAATCTGGAAATTTTATTTTTTTGAAAAATGAGATATTTTTCCAGTCAAACATACCGATTAAGTTACCAACTATTTGAAAGATGGATTTATTTTCAAAATCAAGCTCAATATTACCAATTGGAAGTCTTCCAACAGCTCCAGCTGATTTAAAGGAATTATTCTTGTAGAGCTCAGCACTGATATAAGGAATATTTTTCCCAAGTACAGCTGAAAGAAGTGAACCCATTGGAGCAGATGGTGCTAAATTAACTGTAACAGTTAAGGAATATTTTTCCCCTTCTTCCTCACCATCAGTTACATTCTCTCTAAAAATTGGGATGGTTTTTACTAATGTTTGAAAAGCCTCAGATTCTGTATCTACTTTTTGATAACCTTCGTCCTCATCTGTTATAAATAAAACATTAAAATTTACATTAAAACCCTGAGGAAGAGAAGTTAAATGGCTTTTACCTTTTTCATATGCATTTCTTCCTAAAAAAACACTACCTGTATCTCCTTCAATTCCTGGCAATTTTATATTTTGTTTAACATATGATTTAATCTGTATACCATCATCCTCACCTTCAACAAATCCCACATTTGAATCCATTATTAGACCATGCACTTTTCCTGTGAGAGGATCACTTAAGGATACCCATCCTCTACTTCCAAGATCAATATCATCTTCTGTTGATAGAATTATCTCCTTACTTACTGATTCAGGATCTGGTGGAACATAATACTCTTTAATTGAATCACTTTCATCATATAAATTAAGGTTTGGAAGTAAGTTTCCAACATTCATTTTTTCGATAGTTGTACTTCTAGATTTAATCGTAATTATACCTGTATATGCACCATCTAAAACATCTGGGTCCTCTATATCAATTGCTTTTAATACATCATGATTTACATTAACAAATATTCTTTTGGTTTCAGTTGGACAAAAATAATAGGTGTAAATATTATCTGTTTTAATATTTCCTTGAGGGCCTGTACTCTCCACCCATATTCTAACCATCAGATTTCCATCTACAAGAATTGCCTTGTTTGCCTTTGTAGCTGCAGATGGCCCTGTGTAATCTGGTTCGCCTTCAACTCCGACTCTTAAATCAAATGACGCGAGTTGCTCAATAGTGTTTGTTTCTAAAAACCTTGCATTAGGTATGCATTTGGCAATTGTGTGAGATACTGGATTTCCAATTATTTCACCTTTTTGGATTACTGCATAAATAATAAACTCATCTTCAAAAATTCCAAAATAGTCAAAATCTATTTTTTGTCCTGAAATTGGTTCAAAAAAATAATGTGTGTCTTGAAGAGTAATATGATCTTTATAATTTGGAGGCTCTGTTTCTTTTGAATCGTATAATACAAAGTATCTCTCTTTTCCATTTGCTTTTTCTGGTATAATAAAAACAATAATGCAGGATTTAATATGAGTCTTATCAATAAATTCTAAATCATAAATTTGAGAATCAATCTCAATTAATTCTGAACCATCATCAACACCAACTCTTATAGAATGATGTTTATCATCAATTGCCCAACAAGAATTAGAAAACTCTATTTTTATATCAATAGGTTGAAATTTTGAAATTTCTTTACTAGTATCAATAGGAATATTAATTTCTTGTTTAAAAGAAAGTTTATCAATATCCTGTGATTTGTAATTATCTTGTGCTTCTATCTGAAGTATTGACGAAGATAGTAATAAAAAAGTTGTAAGAAATATTATAATTGCGTTTTTTGATATTATTTTCATGGATTAAAATATTAATAATTTATATTTATATAAAGATATCTTATTTAAAAAGAAAATTAAAAATTTCTAAAAAAATTTCACTATTGGAACATTATACTTTCATATCTTCTGTCTGTAAATAAATTCAAGATTTCGTTCTCTGTTACTATTCCCTTCTTCTTTAACTTTGCATAATTTATTATCTTTTTCACATCATCTTGATTTGCATCAAGCTTCATTTTCTCAAGTTTTTGTTTAACTGTGTGAACGCTCGCCATTTTATCTAATATAAAATCTCTTTTTCTACCAACAAGTTCTGCTGGAAATATTTCATAATGGCTTGGATTATTTAAAACAGCAGAGACATGAAGACCTGCTTTATGTAAAAAGGCATTTTCACCAACAATAGGCATGTTTGGTGGTATTTTTATTCCTGAATATTCAGAAACTATCTGTGAAATTTCTAAAAGTTTTTCTAATTTCCAGTTATTTTCAACTTTATAAATGCATTTTAAGGAAAGACACAGTTCTGAAAGTGGTGTTATTCCAACCCTCTCTCCGATTCCATTTACAGTTACATCTATAAGTGAAGCCCCAGCTTCATATGCTGCTAAAGAATTTGCTGTAGCAAGCCCTAAATCATTATGACAATGTACATTTAATTTTACTTTTAGATTTCCCTTTATTTTTTTAATCAGATTATACATATTGATAGGTGCCATTGCCCCAACAGTATCTGCGATACTAATTCTATCTGCCCCCGCATCTACTGCTGCTTTTGATGCCTTAATCAAATGTTCAAATTCGGTTCTTGTTGAATCTTCAGGAGTATATCTTACTTTCAGCCCATGATCCTTTGCATAAGTAATTGTATCTGTAATTTGATCAATTGCTTTTTCTAAATTTAGTTTAAAATGTTGTTTTAATCTTTTTTGTGAAACACAGAAAAAAATTCCTACCCAATCAACGTCACATGAAATTGCATCATTGATATCTTCTTTTTTTGCTCTACAATGTGCAAGTATATCTGCATTGTATCCTTGATTTGAAATAAGTTTTACACTTCTAAAAATATCTTCGGAAACAACTGGATGTCCTGCTTCAATTATGTCTACTCCAAAATTATCTATTAAATTTGCAATTGCCAGTTTTTCTTCTACACTAAAAGTAACTCCTGGTGTTTGTTCACCTTCCCGAAGTGTAGTATCAAGTATTTCTACCATTAATCCACCATTATTCTTCAGAAGGCCCAAGCTGAAGACCAACTAGTGAGCTACCTACAAATTCCAGTTCTATTCCGCAACCACTACACTCTACCCTTTCCCCATTTATAGAATCAATATCAATTCTTGTACCACATTCAACGCATTTAAACATAATATCTGTGACAGGTTTAACAAAAAATTATATAAATACTTAATGTGATTATAATCACAAATATTATGGGAAATTTGTGATGGTAACAATAAGTAATGTTGTTCAAAAATTAGTAGATGACAGAGTATATATTCAAGAGTCTATAAACCAAAATATTATATCTTATGCATTATTAGCAAATCAATTAAGGCCAGAAATTGAGGAAATCCTTGGAAAACAGGTAAAAAAACATGCAATTGAAATGGCATTAAGAAGATACTCTGATCAAATAAAACAAAAGCACAAAAAAATTTCTTTTGACTATTCTTCAGATATAATAATGAAAACAAAGATTTGTGATATTGCTGTTTTAAGGTCAAATACACTATTGATGAAGCTTAAAAAATTATATGATATCGTAGATTTTGAAAAAAACGATATACTAAATATAATACAAGGGAGCTCAGAGGTTATAATAGTCACAAACGAGCGATATAAAAACAAGCTACTTGAAATCCTAAAAGATGAAAAAATAATAATAACAGAAGAAAACTTAGTTTCTCTAACAATGACTTTTTCAAAAGATTTTTTCTACACACCAGGTGTAATTTTTAATATTATTAGAAATGTTGCCTGGGAAAATATAAATATTTATGAGATTGTTTCAACAAATACCGAACTTACATTTATTATAAATAAAAAAGATGCTATGAAGGGATATAAATCACTTGAAAAACTAATCCAATCATAAGCCTAATAAATCAAAGAAAATTTCTAATGCTTATTGTTCCATAGTGAGTTCCATTTTTATATAAATCAGATGTTGTATATGATATTTTTGATTTAACGATAGTTCTTTCTAAAATATCATTAAGTTCTTTTCTATTTATTCCTAATTTTTTTGCTAATTTATATAATTTCAATTTAGTCATAAATCACCTCCTGATTATTTTTTCCATTTGGATAATTTACAGGGCTCCAATCAAAATTTCTTAAAATTGTCCCTGGAATTGGATATGGTAAAAATCTTAATATTTTAATCTTTAATCCAATCCAATCATCCCAATAGTTAAATTTCCATCTGTTGTTGCATTTATCAAATGCGTTTTTATCATTTCTTATAAAAACGTTTTTATTTATGCAATTACCATATGAATTAGGGGCAGCAGGATAATCATCCTGAGTTATTTTAATTCCAAAATTGTTGTTTTTTATAAAATTTTGGCTGATTGTATTATAACTTGATCCTTTAAGATAAATACCATATGTATTGTTTTTTATTAAGTTTTTAACTAAAAAATTTTTATTAGAACCTAAATAATTACCCTGATAGTCAAAAATTTTATAATGCCAATCAGGACAATCCAAAAAAATCCCTATATAATTTTCTTCAATTATATTATCAGAAATTTTGATACTATTCCCATCCTCATAAACAAATATTGCAGCGTTATCATCGCTACTTTTTCTAATTGTAAATCCTAGGATTTCTATGTTATTTGCTGATAAATAAATTACTTCTTTTTTTCCTGATCCATCAATAATAGTTGAATTTTTATCTTCACCAATAAGATTTATTGATTTATCAATATTGATATTTTCATTATATGGTGAGCTATCATCAAATACAAAAACAGTATTTCCATCAGATGCATTATCTATTGCATCTTGAATACTACTATAGTTGCCTTCTCCATTTCCACCAACATACAAGATATTACCCTTAGGAATTTTTATAAAAGATTTATTTTCAGCAGATTTTCCTATCGATGAATTTAGACTCATTATAATAAATAAAAAAATGATTCCAACTAAAATCTTCTTTCTTAAAGTGTTATTTTTCATATACTTTTTCCTCTAAATATTTTTTATTATAAAGTAAACCTGTATCAAATAAATTAATAGATAATTCAAGATTCTTAACTATGAAGGCTACCACGAGCAATCTTCGTGATACTCATAGAATCCACAAAACCAGACTGCAGTAACATCTGTTTAATTTCATTTAATGAATATGAACATTTTGAGATATCTGCAATAATATCCCATCTTGCTTTTTTTCCTCTTTGAGAACTTTTAGATTCTGTCATTACTAAATCAATTTTCATCTTTGCAATTTTTTCTGCAATTTTAGCTAAACATCCTGGTGCATCACTAAATTCGATTTCTATTTTAACAAGATTCTTAGGTTCTCCATATGTTGGACTTATCATCAAGGTATCTGTCTTTGAATCAAGGCTTATAAGAACTTCATCTCCCTCTTTTAAATTTAGAATTTCTCTAAATTCAGTAGGAATTACCAAACGTCCTCTTGTATCTAATTTTATTATAGAATTCATTTTTACCTCGTGGGATTTATGTGGGTATATAGCTAATGAATATTTAAAATTTACCCATAGAAAATATATGAAATACAGATTTTAATAGAGAATTTAATAATTCATAATAATCATTTAGAGTTATAAATCTAGAAATAAGGTTATATATAGGAGACGTTTTATATATCTTCCAGCGTATTAATTATCATGCAGATATTAAAAATTCTAAATAAAGTAATCATTAAAATGGGAAAAATTTATGAAAAAAATAAGCCAAATTATACAATTTTATTTAATCTATTTTTTTGCTAGATATTTATTAAAATATTATCAACATATTCATCATTTCTTTATCCCTTTTTTGAAAGAAAAAAATAATCCCAAAGTATTTTGTATTGGATATGTTAAAACTGGTACAACATCATTATACAAAGCATTATCTATTCTAGGATATAGATCAAATCAACTCTTAAGAGGAGGGATAAAACCTAAAGAGGGATGGATAGAATATATAAAAAAATTAAAATATGATGCTTATTCAGATTACCCAATGTTTGAGGATGATTTATTTAAACAAATTGATAAAACATTTCCAAATAGTAAATTTATATTAACCGTTAGAGACATAAAATCTTGGGAAAAAAGTTTTGAAAATTTTTATATTTATTCATCAGAGAAAGCAAAAAATGAAGGACTGCAAAAAATTAATGAACACAATGAAAACGTATTAGATTATTTTAAAGATAAACCTAATCAATTACTAGTAATGAATATTATTAATGGAGATGGTTGGGATAAGTTATGTAAATTTCTGAATAAACCTATACCGATTAAACCTTTTCCTCATAAAAATAAAGGTAGATATAAAAAAATCAAAAAAAGTGCTAATTGATTTTTCAGCTATAAGCTTGGATAATAGCTAATTTTTCTTTATAATGTTTATTCTAAAAAAGTAATTATATATTATTAAAATGAAACTTTGCTGCAGAATTAATAATACTAAATCAAACATTAATATGATTATGAAGCTATAAAATACAGAACCTTTAAATATTAAAACATAAATATAAACATTGGAGAGGTGAAATATGAAGAAAAAAACCCTTATATTAAGCGCATCGATAGCAATCTTAATTATTTTAGGCGGATTATCCCCCAGTATTTGTTCAAAAGACATTGAACCAATTAATATAAACAATAATAGTGAAACCGTAACTGTTGAAGTAAATAAGTATTACGGACGAAAACCAGAAACTATCAAAACAGACCTAAGTATTGAAGATGTAGAACATCTTAGAGATATTTTACTAAAGCTTGACGAAGCGATAGGAAATAACGATGAAGCCACAATAGAAAAATATGAATCAATACTTAATAAAATGGGAATATTCGGAGATGAATATGAAGAATTCTATTCGCAAAACACAATTTTTGAAAAAATTAAGTCAACAGGTTTGTCTAAATATTCCAAAATTCTAAATCAAAATGGAGATAATCTTTCAAATTTAATGTGCTATTTCCATGCATCCGGTCAGGGTATGATGTTTTTCTGGGTTGAACTAAGCATACTAGAAAGTATCTATAATGCTATAAAAAATGCATCATCATTTATAGAGTTTTTTGTCATTCTGATTGCATTATTACCTTTCTATGTACTAGGAATGTTATTGACCCATATTATTCCCTTCAGAATATTGATGCCAAAAGGTGTTGTTAGAGTGGATGATGGAAAGATAACTAGTATAGGATTAAAAGGTTTTAAACAAGCAACTGCGCAAAATAATGAATCAATTATGGTTAACGTAAGTTTAATGACAGGGATTACAATATCTTGGCCAGCAGAGAATCAAAGCTTCTTATTTGTATCTGGTTTTGCTGCAAGAGTCTCAGAATCCTTTACATAAATAACCTTAATAGATAATACATTTAACATTTCATTTTCATCAGTATGTTTTAAGTACAAGTAGCATATTACCCAAGAAACCTAGTGATATACTAGATAACACTATCAAGTGATTATTATGGCAAAAGCAAGATCAAGAGCTGCAGCACGCAAGGTAAAAGATAGATGGAGAGCAAAAAACTGGTATAACGTAATTGCACCTCCTGCTTTTGATAGTGTTACAATTGCTGACACTATGACTGATGATCCTCAGAATCTTATAAACAGAGTAACTGGGGTATCTCTTCAAGACTTAACAAATGATTTTCGTAAATCTCATATCACACTATTTTTTCAAATAAATAAGATAGAAGAAGATAAGGCTCACACTCAATTTACAGGGCATACTCTTACCTCTGATTACCTTCGAAGAATGATTAGAAGAAGAAGATCAAAGATAGAAGGCGTATATGATGTTGGCACCCGTGATGGAGCTGTGGTAAGAATTAAACCTTTTGCTACAACTGATAAAAGAATTCAGAATTCACAAAGAAAAGTTGTAAGGGAAGCTATGAAGAAAACAATCACAGATCAAGCAAAGAAGGGTACTCTTTCTGAATTTATAAAAAATATTTTAGACGGAAGAATGGGTAGTGAGATTTATAAAAATTGTAAGAAGCTATATCCTGTAAAAAGAATAGAAATTCACAAAACTGAAGTAATATCACAACCAACTGTAAAAATTGATGAGAAAATACCTAAGAAGGAAGTAAAAGAAGAAACAAAAGAACTAGAGAAAAAAGAAAAGAAACCAAAGTTGGAAAAAAAGACTGAAGATGTAAAAAAACAAAAGGTAACAGAAAAGGAAAAACAAAAGGAGCCAGAAAAAAGAAAAGAAGAAACAAAAGTAAAGAAGGAAGTAAAGAAAACTTCAAAACCTAAGAAAAAAACAAAGAAAACAGAAACAAAAAAATCTTCTACAAAAAAACCGGCGACAAAAAAAACATCAAAAACAACCACCAAGAAAAAAGCTGCAACAAAGAAGAAGACCACTAAAAAGAAATAAAGCATATCTATTTTTCAAATAATCTTTTTATATAATTAAATTCATACTAATAAATAGCTGTATGAATAAACATGGATTATTGTGTATATCTTTTGCAATTTTATTATTTTTAAACATTTTTTCAACATTTAATGTAGAGGCATGTAAAGATATAATAGCATGTGGTGATGCAACAGCTGGTGACTATAACCTACTATTAAAAGTAAGAGATCCAAGTAGACCTGGACTACAAGTCATATGCATAATTCCAAAAGATTACGAATATACATTTCATTATCCTTGGAATGGTAAAGAATTAAAAAGCAAAGTACTACACAAATACATTGGAATAGCCACAAAGGATGATACTATTCCAAATATTGTAAAAGCTGGTATGACCTTAACCGATGCTGGTCTTGCATTTGGTGATGCCGATACTGGCTCAAGGTGGATTAATCCCACCAAATATGCTTGGGATGACTTTGATTGGATAAGATATGCTTGCGAAAAAGCTGATAGTGAAGACCAAGCCACAACACTACTTACAAAAGATGCTGTTAAAAAAATGCATGCGACAGGTGTTAGTGAAAATCTTTTTATTGTAGGTCCAGAAAAATGTGTTGTTATAGAAGCAGATGCATTTCATTATAAAATTAATGAATTTAAAAATGGCGTTGTTGCTATGTCAAACTATCCTAAAGAACTTTGGGAGACACAGAGAATTAATATGTTTTTAATCTCAAAATCTTTTGATACCGTTAAAGAAAAATATATTAGAAATAGAGGGGTCGTAAGATTAAATTCCCTTTATGGGATAAGAATTGTTGATATTAATGATGGTTTTATATCCGTAAAGCCGATCTTTTTTATCCATGCCTTAAGAACTAAAAGCCTTGGCAATAAAACTGAAATAAACCTAGGGGAAAGAAAAACAGTTGGATATTTCAGTGTTGAATTGTTGGATATAGATGGAAATAAGGCTAAAGTAAGAGTAATCAACAAATATAAAGCGTGGGAAGAACAAATATTTGAACATATCCAACCAAAATATGGAAGTATTACGATAAAGGATATGATAAATTGGTCAAGACTTCATTCAGAGGACATTGATGGTCTAAGAGCAATGTGTCAAGATTTCTATGAGTTTGAGGCTGTAGCAATTTATAAGATACCAAATTATAACTATGAAATAATAAGTAGTGGGTGGTTTTCTCCAAACCATGCATGTTCATCAATATATGTACCATTCCATATTTGCAATAATGATATCTATGATAGTTATGAGACAGGGGAAGCAGCTGAACTATCATTAAATTTACTGAATGAATATGGACATAAAACTCTTCAAGCAAGTTTTTCAAATGTAGAAGAGGTTTTTATAAACGAGAATGATTTTGCAGAGAAAATTGCAATAAAAAGAATTGATGATACAAACGCAATTTCTGATTTTTTGACAATATCTGATATGTCAATGCAAAAACAGGCATATGCTACAGAAGAGATTTGGTTAGAAATCAGTAAAATAACTGATAAAGAAGATAAGGAAAAATTAAAAGATATCATAAATAATATTTGGAATAAAAATTACTCTTTTTCTTTGAAAAAAATGAAGAATTCAATTAATGATATCAAAATACTTTCAGAAAATATTTTAGATAAAATATGTGTAATAGGTCTTGACATTTGTAAGTCACGAATTGACGCAATAAATTCTTTAGGAAATTTTAGTCATTTAGCAATTGAAGAATATGATAAAGCTAACAATCTTATAAAAAATGGAAAATATGAGCTGGGTTTTGATTATATTTGTAAAGCCTTTGATAAGTGTTATATGATAATTAATGGACAAATTATAGAAGATGTTAAGGATTCAGAAATTAAAGAAAATGCAAATATTCCTCTCTATTTTTCTATAGCTTTATTAATAACAGGTATAGCTATCTTACTGTTTTTAGGATTAAAACAAAAACGTTAAAAAAACACTTATATTAGGTCATTTGGGGTTTATTTGAATAAAGATATTATAATTATTGGATGTGGTGCATCTGGCGGTACAGCTGCTCAGTTTGCAAGAAAAACTGATAGAAAATCCTCGATTACAATTTTTGAAAAAGGCAAATATCCCCAATATTCTAAATGTGGTTTACCATATGCTATATCTGGTATAATAACAAGTTTTGAAAATTTGATTGAATTTTCTGCTGAGTGGTTTAAGAATGCAAAAATAGATCTTTTATTAGATACAACAGTAGAAAAAATTGACAAAGACAATCAAATTGTTATCGCAAAAAAAAGTAATGAAATTATTGAAAAGACATATGGTTCTTTAATACTAGCTACAGGGGCAATGCCATTAGTTCCTGAAATAAAAAATCTAAAGAAAAATAATGTGCTAAATAGTGGAGTTTTCACCTTAAGAACTATTGATGATGCAAGAAAGATTTCTTCTTCAATTATTAAAGGAAAGAATGCAACCATTGTTGGTGCTGGACTAATTGGTCTTGAAATAGCAGAGAGTCTCTTTAAAAAGGGGATGAATGTAACAATTATTGAAGCACTTCCTTACATTCTACCAAATACGTTAAACAAAGATATGGCAGATATAGTTTTTAAAGAACTATTAAAAAACATAGAAATTTTTACAAACCATATTGCAACAAAAATCAAAACTGAAAATGAGAAAATTAGTGAAGTATCAATAAAAAATAATGAGAATGGAAATGAAAAAAATATTGTAACAGATATTTTGGTTATTGCAACTGGATCGAAACCTGAGGTTTCACTTGCAAAAAATATAGGATGCAAAATTGGAAATACTGGTTATATATCTGTTAATAATAAATGTGAAACCTCTGTAAAAAACATATATGCAATAGGAGATTGTACAGAGTTTTACGATTTTGTTACAAAGAAATCTGTTTGCATAGGCCTGGGAAGTATTGCTGTAAGACAGGGTATTACTGCAGGAATTAATGCAGCTGGTGGAAACTACATTTTACCAGATGGCGTTTTACAAACTTGTACATCTGAATTTTTTGGAATTGAAATTGCTTCAGTTGGTCCAAGTGTGAAAGATTTGCCTGTTGTTTCAGGCAGGTTTAATGGTTTATCCCTACCAAACTATTTCCCTGGAGGAAAGCCGATTAGCATAAAAGTTTTTGTTGATGAAAAAACAGGAAAAATTATTTCTGCACAGGCCGTTGGCGATAGAGCAGCAAAAAGAATTGACACATTTGCTTGTGCAATCCTCAGCGGTATGAATGTTGAAACATTCAAAAAACTTGAAACAGCGTATGCCCCACCAATAGCACCAACTCTTGATGCTGAGATTCTTGCCTGCGATGTTGTTTCAATGAAACTTAATCGTTTAAGATAATATGAAGATTCTACATATTGCTGATTCTCATCTTGGCTATTCTGCCTATCGTAAGTCAACACCAGATGGTATAAATCAACGTGAAATAGACACATACTTTGCATTCAAACAGTTTGTAGATTATGCATTAAAATCAAAACCTGATATTATAATCCATGCCGGAGATTTGTTTGATTCTGTAAGACCAAACAATAGAGCAATAACATTTGCAGTAAATCAGATTCTTCGAATTTCAAAAAAAATAATTCCTTTTGTTATCATTGCTGGAAATCATGAACATCCAAAACTAAAGGAAACAGGTCATATCTTTAGTATTTTTGATCATATGGAAAATATCTATCCAGTTTATAATTCTAAATACGAAACTATTTCTTTTAAAATAAAAAATAAGAAATTGATTGTTCATGCAGTTCCACAATGCGAATTGAAAAAACAATTTGATAAGGAATTGAAAAAATTAAAACCTGATAAAAATGCCGATATCAATATTTTTACCTCACATGGTGCTGTATCTGGAATAAAAGTATTTAGTATGAATGAGTTCAATGAGTTAATTATACCAGCAAAGGCCCTCAGCAATGATTTTGATTACATAGCACTTGGGCATTATCATAGTTTTACAAAAATTGCAAATAATGCATATTATTCTGGATCAACTGAACGTTTTTCATACAATGATGCTCCAGATGAAAAGGGATTTATAGAATCAGAAATAACAAATGAAAAAATAAACTGCAATTTTATTAAATTAAAAATTAGACAAATGGTTGATCCAAAGCCTATAAAATGTTCCAATTTGAGATTAGAAGAAATAATGAAAAAAATAAAAGATGCTATAAAATGGATAAATCCCAAAGAAAAAACATTTAGAATAACCCTAGATGACATATCTCCCGAAATATACAGAAGTTTGGATTTTAGCGAAATTAAGAAAATGAGCAAAGATGCAATTCATTATGAGATAAAGGCAAATGTAATAAAGGAGGGAGAATCAACATCTACTACAACATCTAAAATCGATTCTTTAACAATTGAATTTAAACAATTTCTTGAAAGCATGGATTTAAAAGAAAAAGAAACTCTTCTTGAACTCGGAATAGGTTATATTGAGAAAATTGAAGCAAGAGAAGAGGGTAAATGATTCTAAAAACATTGACATTAAAAAACTATAGAAAATTCAAAAATGAACTAATTGAATTTCCAGATGGAGTAACTGGTGTTTTAGGTTTAAATGGAGTTGGTAAATCAACTATTTTTGAAGCACTGGCATGGGTTCTTTATGGTTCTGTTGCAGCAAGAACTTCTGCAGATCAGATAAAACGAGAAGGTGCGCAATCAATAGATCCCTGTCGTATTGAGCTTGATTTTGTTTTTGAAAATGATAATTACAGGATAGTTAGAGAAATGACAGGTAAAAATCTAATTGCATCTGCAACTGCAACAGTAAATGGAAAAATTGCTGCAACTGGTGCAGAAGTTGTAAGTAAATATATACAAAAAAAATTAGGAATGGATTTTAAATCTTTTTTTACTTCAATTTTTGCAAAGCAAAAGGAGCTTAATGCACTATCCTCAATGAATGCAAGTGAAAGAAGACCACTTATTCTTAAAATGCTTGGAATAGACTCACTTGATGAAGTAATAAAAGAGATAAAATCAGATAAAAGAAACAAGGTTGCATTAATCGAAAAGTTAAATCAAGATCTTTCTAATGAACTGGGTGAAGATAAAATTGATATTTATATTGAAAAAATAAAAAACCTTGAAAAACAAAAAAAGGAAAATGAGGAAATCATAAAAAAATCAAAAGAAAAATTAAAAAGTCTAATAGAAGAACAAAAGGTTTTTGAAAATATTTGCAAAGGAGCAAAAAGTGATTTTGAAAAAATAAATAAAAAAAAGGAAACACTTGTTGAGAAAAAAACTCTCTTTGAAAATAAAATAAAATTATTTGATGAAATAAAAAATCTAAATATTAAAATCAAAGATAGAAAAAATACTATTTCACAACAAAAAAAGAAACTTGAAATTTATACAAACATTGAGATTGATATAAAATCCCTAGAAAAAAGACTAAAAGATATTAACTTAAAAATTGAAGAAAACATTAGACAAATTGAGCAGAAAAACACCTTGATTAAAAAAATAAAGGAAGATATTTCTGAGCTTGATTCCAAAAAGGAAAAAATTGAAAAGATAGGCCCTGAAGCTAAATGTCCAACATGCGAAAGAGTTTTAGCAGATCAATATAAAACTCTTATAACAAAATTTGATAAGGATATTTCTGAAAAGAAGAAAGAAATTATTGTTTTTGAAAAAGAGATTAGATTATTAAAAGAATCAAAAGAAATTTTTTTAAGAGAAGAACAAGCCTTGCAAAAAAAGAATAATTATTTGAACAGT